>ERZ791883.1170-NODE-1170-length-23821-cov-7.312463_pt1 | contig 23821 bp, 26 predicted proteins | sample MGYA00510160_ERZ791883 | MGnify/ENA primary metagenome ERZ791883 (study PRJEB30046, sample SAMN00792072) | human gut metagenome | study: EMG produced TPA metagenomics assembly of the A metagenome-wide association study of gut microbiota in type 2... | reverse complement strand
TTTACCTCTTCTCTTTATATGGCGTGCCGCAGGCACTCACTCAATAAGCCCAAGAATATAAAAATCGCATATATACTGCCCACGAACAGAGTAACAGATCAAAGCCCCGCCCCATTATCTAATGTGAAATCAATAAAAAAGCCATGAAAACATTGGACAGAAAGGCGTCAGAAATCCTGCGTGGATTACTGGCTTTGCAGAAATCGAAAATCGACAATACGGACGGGGCTTATATGCCTGTCCACATTGAGATTATCGACCGTACCGAGGACTACGACCACATTTCGCTGGCTCATTATGGACAGCAGAATGGAGATGCCATGCGCGACCCCGAAATGATCTTTGCCCTGCACAAAGAAAGCCAGCAATTCGTTCCCTACTACTATCGAAACGATTATATGGGTATGGAGCAGTACAGCGTCAGATGGACGGAAGAAGGTGTTTTGCTGAACCGTCGCTTGCAGGCAGACCACACGACATTCGCTAATCGATGGCTACGCAACATAGCCACACAACAGCACCTATTATGACAGCACAACGATTGGTGGAGAACTGCGTACTGACGAATCAAACCGCAGTCGTGGATGAAATGCTGAACAGGAATCTGCTGCCAGCAGAATATATCTATCCGTTCTTGGGTGATGTCATGGAATGGTGGCTGATTGATTCATGGCTGGCAGAACGACTGAAAAGAGAGAACCAAGTAATCATCGAGGAATACGGTTGCTGTTGGTGGGGCAGGTTAGCAAGCGGACAGGCAGTCTGCATGGATAGCGTGATACAAAAGATTGCAGGAGAGTAAAACTCGGCCTGCATATCGATATAGTAAAAATGCAAATTACAGAGATTAGGGGCTTTGCAATTTCGAGAAGATTTTGCAACCTCTGATTTCTGTTTTTATGTTGGCGCAAGGTCGAGAATTAGATACAATGAATAATTGTAATACATCGTTTTCGACCTTATGTGCCCTTAACCTCGCAATAGTTTCCCTCAATTTACGAATATCAAAATTGTGATTCCATAAGCCACGCTATTGTACGGAAACTTTGTTTTAGAGAACTTTGCACAAGAAAAGCACAGCAAATTTCCATATAGAGTGTTCTGTCTTTCAGAAACATTTTCTATCTTTGTGTCGTTACCGAACAGGTAGCGGACATATTAGTAACGTGAAAGTGTTTCGCGTTTACTCTCAAATAGAAATCTGACAGTTTCAAAATTAGCACGGGAGTAAGCAAGACAGACACTCTTCATTTGTGTAGCTATATATCACCCGATATATACTGCCCAAGTGTGGGGATTTGCTTATTTGTGCTAAGGTTTTGTCAGAACCTCTATTTGGATAGGCGAACAACTCCACACTTTCTTTTTACCCATAACCCACCGCAGCAGGAGTTGATACGGTAAGAAATCTTACAAATTATGGATTTTAAGATCGGAGATGTTGTCAGACTAAAATCTGGTGGCTATGAAATGACAGTCGCTCAGTATCCATTCAAAACAATGGATGGTGTAGAACATCCAGAAAAAGTTGAATGCAAGTGGTTTAATGGGGATCACCATCTTAAACATGAAGTGTTCCATATCAACGAAATCGAAAAGCTATGAACTACTGGCGTGTGATTTAGAAATTTAAAGCTCAAACTCATTATGAAAAAACTATTCTTATTTGCCGCAGTGATGTTTTCGAGTATTTCGTTTTCGTCTTGTTCCGAGGATGGTAACAAAGAGAGCCAGACATCGCAAAAACTACTTAAACAGATAGAAGAGATAAGTGCGGATAAAACTATCTATTATGATTTCAGTTATGACGACCAGCAGCGCCTTGCGGAAGTTAGCATCCATGGTGGTTATATCCATGGTGATGTCGATTTTACTTATACCTATACAGACGACCGTATCAGCGTTAAATATAACAGCAGCAGCGGATCTTATTATGACGCTGCATTTATTCTTGATCATAACGGTTATGTTACCGAATTCGATATTAATGGCAAGATCAACTGGCGATATGAATACGAAAACGGTTATGTGTCCAAAAAACAGAGTACAAGTGTTGTTAGTCCCCTTTTTTGGACTTATCGTTGGGAGAACGGTAATCTGATGGAACAACGTAACTCGTATTCTAATTCAACGACGTATACATACACTGATAAACCGAATAAGTTAAACATTAATTTGTTCGATGCGAAATTTGGGTTAGGCATCTTTGTACACGTCGGCTTTCTGGCCACCAATTTCAAAGGCTCCATCCCATCCAATTATCCAGCTTCGGCAGACAACAGTAACATATATTACGAATACGATGACGAAGGCTATCCCACACAGATAGTGGGCCCCAATGCCAATTATATATTGACCTACTATTAATCAGTCATCATTACAGAATAGACCTGTGCAGCGGGCTGTTCTGAAATTAGAGTTATTGACAAAAACTTAAAAATTCATCACTATGAAAAAGCTATTCTTATTTGCCTTGTTAGCAGCCTTGTGTTGCAGTTGCACAGAGAGCAATACGGATGAAAATACAGACCCGAACGGAGGTTCCAATTCTGGACAAACCACTCCGCCCGACCCCGATTCAGATGCAAAGGATGTGATTCATGTTCCAAAGGGAGGTATGCTTGCTGGGATTCTGAATGAATTGGGGCTGACGGAACCCTCGTCATTGAAATTATCTGGAACGTTGGGCATATCTGACTTTACGACATTACGGAATATTCAGAGTTTGGAGCACCTCGATATTTCGAGAGTAAACCTTTCGGTTTTGCCAACGGAGGCGTTCTTGAAATGTACCAATATTAAGAGCGTCACCCTTCCCAACACGCTAACTGCAATTGGGACACAAGCTTTCTGTGGCTCCTCGTTGGTTTCAATTTCGATCCCTGCAAGTGTGGAGGAGATTAGAGGTTCCGCCTTCTTTGGCTGTTCCTCCCTGAAAACTGTGACTTTCGAGAAAGGGTCGAAACTCAAAACGGTTGCAGGCTTCTCGCATTGTACGTCTCTAACCACGATCGAAATTCCTGCAAGTGTGGAGACGATTGGACAGTATGCCTTCAATGACTGTACCTCCCTGCATACCGTAACGTTCGAGAAAGGGTCGAAACTCAAAACGATTGGCAGTGATGTCTTCTTGAATTGTACTTCCCTAACCATGATTGAGATACCTGCAAGTGTGGAGACGATTGAAGATCAGGCCTTCGAGGGGTGTTCCCTACTGGCAACTGTGACTTTCGAGAAAGGGTCGCAACTCAAAACGGTTGATGGCTTCTCGAATTGTACGGCATTGACAACTGTGGATATGTCTGCATGTACGCAAGTAACAAGGATTGAGTACCGTGCCTTTTACGAAGATTCCAAACTCCAATTGTTCAAAATCGGGACGAGGACACCACCGAGTTGTGGAAGAAATGTATTTACGGGTATAAATTCCTACTCCGTTCTGAAAGTTCCTGCTGGATGTGTCGATGCGTATAAAAACGCAACAGGCTGGAAAGAATTTACAACGATTTCTGAATTGGACGAATAAAAACAATGATCCTCTCCTGCTGTGTTTCTGCATGGCGGGAGAGGTTGATTAAACGAAAATAATATGGCAAGTGGAGATATAAAGATTTTAGACAGCCTGTCTATCAATCAAAATACCATTGGTTTGGTCATTAGTTATATCGGCGTGGTGTATGTTGCACGGCTTGATGTCGATAACAGCTATCTGTATTGTCTTGTAAATTTTATCGGCTGTCTTTGTTCGATCCTGTTCTTTATTTGTACTCTATCGGTAATAAGTTCCATGATCGTTTATGCTATTGAATATTGTGTAAAGAAATGGTATAAGCAGAAGAATCATAAACTGTTCTTTAAATATAGACGAAAAATAGTGGAAGAACATATGGATAATGCAGAAGCTAAAATAGATGATTTAGTCAAGATTAAAGATATATTTAAATAACACTGACAATTAGGACAGACTTGGACAGAACGGTTTATTTCATACCGTATACCCAAGTCTGTCTTTTTTATATATTTTATTGCATAATTCATGAATTTTTCGTATATTTACATCATAATCAAATTATTAACCATAATCTAAATTTTAGCTAAAATGAAAAGAAAAACACCAAGTATCGATTGAAAAACAGGCACGGAGACGATCGACGATATACAAGTATCGTATATCTCCAAAGGCGTATCTTATGATAATGACCACGGCATCTGTCTGTTTGTAGGGCATAGAACTGACGACCCTACACCACGGGAGTTCACCTACATTTTTGAACTCGACATCGACCCCACGAAAGATATGACCGTCTGTTTCCAGAAACGGGGTCGTTATATGGCAGGATTCTCCTATCTGCTGAATCCAAAAGTCGTAGAAGAGGGTCATCTCGCCATTGTATTGCCCAACATCGTAGATTTACCCAAGTCCAGCTGCAAGCTCAATCTTTTCGAAGCCCATATCAAGAGCGACACGGCCGTATTCGGCTATACATCGGTAGAGGGTAAACAGAAAGAGTTCCGTTTCCCGCTGACGGGTTTCAACGAGAAGTATTTGGAGCAGTTCATATAGAACCAAAAGGACAGACTTTGACAAGAGGTCTTAATATAGACCGATTGACAATGTTTGTCCTTGCTGTTTCCACAGAAACAAAAGCGACACAACAATTCTTAAAAGGAGAGAGCGAGGGCAGGGAAAATTTTCCAGCGCGATTTTCTCGACAGACAACGAGGACATACTTTGCAAAGGGGTCTTAAATATACCCCTTTTGCAAGGTTTGTCCTCTCTTTTTTGACCAGATGAAGGGGCCTGTCAATTTATTAAATTACTTCAAATGATTATTAATTAATACATTACAAGATCATGAAAGCATATTACACATTAGACTATGGATAATAGATAGCCTAACACACTTACAATTAGAGATTTATTACACAATTTATTAACCCGTAGCAGATAGAATCACTCTCCATTGAGTCTCCATTGAAATCGTTAATAGCTATTTCTAAATCGACAAACGATTAATTATCAATAATTTATATAAATAGCTCAGCGGTAGAGCACTTCACTCGTAATGAAGGGGTCCCGAGTTCAAATCTCGGTTTCGGCTCGAAACTGCGAAAGCGCCGCAGGCGCAGGAACGAAAGGGAAAACCGCTTCAAGGTAGCTTGAAAGCGGTTTTTTCGTTTCGGTCCGTTTGTCGCATAGCGACTTGCGCAGGTTCGATAGCGCCCCTGCGGCAAGCGGAAGAGATAAAACGAGCGCAGCGAAGTTAAATCTCGGTTTTGGCTCGAAAATCCGAAGATGCTGCAAGGCGTCGAACGAAACGAAAACCGTCGCAAATCTTTTGCAGACGGTTTTTTCATGCGGATTGTCGCGCACAAAGGACGACGGCGTTTCCGGATGGGCTCCTGCGGCGCCTTCGCCGCGCGCGGCGATCGCCTCGTAGAGGTTGTCCGGCTTCTCGCGCATATCTTCCGAAAGATCGTTTACCGCGGGGCGTTGTCCTCGTCGGCGCGTTCCGGCAGGATCGGTTTGACGCGGATTTCTTTGCAAATCCCATAAACGGCTGTATTTGCTTATGGTTCTGCGAATAGTCCGCAAAAGTTTCCGACGGTGACGGTTGCCGCTTAAAAGATGTAGATTCTGAACGGAATATCGGCGACTCGGCAGGGCTGGTGTGCAATATTATTTTGCATAGTGCAATATTGTGTTGTATTCTTGGTTGGGATCATTCATATTATACAATGTTATTTTGTATCAGTACAATGTTGTGTTGTCGGTCGGCCTTGTTTCGTGTGGTGCAATATTATATTTACTATTATCAAATACTATATTGTATTCTCGGTCGGGGAAAACGATAATGCCGGCGATGGAGTTTCGTCCGGCCGGGTGCTGAGGAATGGTCGGGTGATAGTAGGGACGGGCAGACGTTTCCGAATACCTGCGGAATTCGTTTATTTCTCGATCCGGCTGTCGTAGTAGGCCAGCCGTTCGTTGCAGACCTGCTCCACCACATCGTGCAGCAGTTCGATCTTGGGCAGCAGGGCGTCGATGTCGGCCTTCGTGATCTCGAAATCGGGGTTGTAGCGCGATTCGATGTAGGCGCGTTGCAGCAGGTCGAACAGCCGTTTTTCCTCCGGCGTGTCACGGGGAAACGCCTTGAAAATCTCCGGTGTATGTTTCTTGGCCGCATTCATCAGCTCCGACAGATCGTGGCTCTTATGGCCGTAGAGAATAAAGGTTATGGGAATCGTCCGCAGGAAATTTTCGGCCGATTGGTGAAGATGGAATGAAGCCATATTATAATCACCATCTTCACAATAAAAAGTAACGCCTTTCAAAAATTGTTTTGCCCTCCCGAATTTATCGTCGTAATATTTCTGCGCTCGTTCCTTGATCTCCTTAAAATTGAGCTTCTTGCGCCGTGCCAGCTTATACGCTCCCGAATCGAAGAGAATTATTCCGTCGCGCTTGATCTCCGTCTCGAAGTAGTGGGCTTTCGACAGGGCATGGTTGAAGTCGTCGATACCGTAGTTGACGAACTGCGGATGGATGTGGAACGGTCGGTTCTTGTTCTCGAAGAAGCGATCCTTGATCTTTTCGTACAACGAATACTCCACCGCTCCGATCGGCTTGCGCGTCACGATCGCGATGTCGTAATCGCTCATGTAGTAGGTCGGTGTGCCGAACTCGATGCGCTGGTCGTAGTCGACGTAGCTGTTCTTCGCATAGCTGCCGAACAGGATCACCATCTCGACCTGTTTGATCTGCTCGCGGATCAGGGCGACGAGTTGCTGCAAATCCCGTCGCTTGTCGGGCGGTAAAAACCGGGTGCTTCGTTTCATCATCACAAAATTATGAAAAATTCCGGCACGGCGTTTTGCAAATCCCATAAAAAACAGCTATATTTGCTTATCGTCCTGCAAATAGTCTGCAAAAGTTTCCGACGGAGGCGGCGGGTGCCGCTTAAAAGAGACGATGCAGATTATGAAACGGAATATCGACGACTCGGCATAGCCGACGGGCATAACTTATAAAGGGTACACAACTCTTTATACCAGTAGCGAACTTGGGACCCGCCTTTTAGGAGGTTGTTTAGCGCGGTATAATAGTTGTCAGTCCCGGTTATGTCCTGCCCGTTTATGGGTAGGACACAGCTGGGGTGCAGGACGGCTTCCGCGCAATGGGTTCCCAAGACCTGCTACTGGGGCTGTTAATGTGCCCCTTTTTCTTTTTGCCGATGTGCAATATTATTTTGCTATTATCAAATATTATATTGCATTATCGGCCGGAGGGAGGGCGATTCACGAATCTTTCAACCCCTTTTTCCCATGTCTACCTTTCAGGAACGTATCCTCGCTGCGTCCGGCAGCTCGTCGGGCACCGCGGACACCGACCCCGAACTCTACCGTTACCGCTCCGCCTCCTCGGAGGAGTACCTCGAATCCTGCAACTATCGTGTCTGGTCGACCGAACTGCCCGACCGGTTTCTCGTCTGGTGGATGCGCCCCGTCGGGCGCGACGAAGCCGAACAGCGCAGCCTCGAACGCGAGCTCCGCTCCGACGAGGAGTCGCCGCTCCATATCCCGTTGGAAATCTTCATGACAGCCTACTACGAGCGTTACGAGCGCGTCAAAGGGATGGCGTCGTTCCTCTCCGACGACCGTGCGGTCGGGCCGGAAGATGCCGCGGCCGCGGTGGAGGCGCAGTTGGCCGGCGATGTCGACTACCGTGCGCAGGCGTTCGCCTTCATCGAAGGACTCGTTTGTTTTCAACAGTCCTTTTCTCGCCTCGGCATAGTCCGAACAAGTTCGGCTCTGCGCTCGGCTTATCGAAAAGGTTCGTTTTCAACAGTCGTTTTCTCGCCACGGCATAGCTCGCGCAAGCGCGGCTCTGCTCATTTGGCTTAACGAAAACGTTCTATAAATTTCAGGCGTTGTTGAGCTATGCCTTCACGCTGCGCATGATCGATGCTGCGGACGAACTGCGTCGGTTCGACCTTTTCGACGTCGAAGCCTACGACGAGGTGCTGGCGCAGGTGAACCGCGACCTCACGGACGGAACGATTCCGCCCTTCGAGGCGCGTATCGTCTGAGCCGAAAGTTTTGGGCGGCGGCATCGCCTTGTTTCTTTTTCAAGTAAAAGTTTTAGGTTCGGCGATGCCGCTGCCCTTCCCATACGGTTCCCGCGATCCGTAACTGACGAGTACTGGCACGTCGCCTCCGCCGCACCGATCGTGCGGCGGAGCGGAGGGTGGGCGCTGCCGTTCCGCGCGGGATGCCGCGAGGTGCGGGAGTCGATCCGCTTTTCTTCCGCACAGCCGGATCGAGTCGAGAAACGCCGTCGTTCGGGAAACCGTTGCGGCGCTTGCCCCGCGCGGGCCGAAGTCTTCGCCCGCAGAGGCCTGCCGCAGGAGTGTGCTCCGAGGCTTCGTCCCGCAGCGCATCGGATAAGCAGCGGCGTTCTTCCACCCTTTCGGAATAAGGATCGGGGCGATCCTCGCGGCGGAAGCCTTTGTTTGCCGGCTTCCCGTTCGGGATGACAACCCCCAAAACAGTCATTCCCTTCGGAATGACGAAATCTGATTTTAATTGCAAGCCCTCGTTTGCTTCTGCGCTCGTTCGTATCTTTGACTTCGTCTTAGATACTCCCGCTCGGCAATGTTCATTTTCATGCACGTTTTCTCGCCTCGGCAATTCGAACAAGTTCGATTGCGCTCGGCTTATCGAAAACGTTCAAATAAATTTGACATTGCCCTCGCTTATTCGTATCTTTGACTGCGTCTTAGATACTCCGTCTCGGCAGAAGCAAGCGCAAGCTTGATTATGCGCTCGACTTTTCGTATCTTTGTCCTCCAAACCCGACTCGGGCCGCCCGCGAAGCGTCGACGACGCCTCGGCGACGGACGCGGCCTCAGGGTCTCAAAAACGCCGTTCATGGGATTCGACGAGATAACGAACATTCTCTACCTGCTGTTGCAGGGGGTGGGGGTCGGCATCGCAGCCTCCATTACCGTAGGCCCCGTAGCCGTGCTCTGCATTCAGCGGACGCTGAGCAAGAGTCGTCGTTCGGGGTTCGCATCGGGGCTCGGTGTGGCCTGCGCCGATACGCTCATGGCGATCTTCGCCATGCTCTTCTCGTCGATCCTGCAACGGTCGATCGAGGCGAATAGGTTGATCCTCAGCGTCGTGAGCGGCATCATCGTGGTGATCGTGGGCGTCTACATCTTCCTGCAAAACCCCGTGACGCAGATCCGCCGTAACCGTGTGGGCAAGACGACGCTGTGGAGGGATTTCGCCTCGATGTTCGGCATCACGCTGACGAATTTCATCTACGTGATTCCCTACATCATGATCTTCTTCACGATGTTCAAGGTCTCGACGCTCGGCGTGACCGACGTGGGGAGCCTTTTCGGGGGATTGCTCACCATCGCGGGGTTCCTGGGCGGAGCCGTGACGTGGTGGTTCGCGCTGACCTTCCTGCTGAATCTGTTCCGGCACCGGTTTCGTCCGCGCCACATGCTGACGATCAACCATGTGGCGGGAATCGTCATCGCCGTGCTGGGTATCTATACCATTTTGTCGAATTTCATCCATGTCCTGCCCAATGTGCACTGACCGAGATACGAACAAGAAGATCGTCATCGCCATCGACGGTTTTTCATCATGCGGCAAATCGACCTTCGCCAAGGCCATCGCCCGCCGTCTGGGATATATTTTCATCGATACGGGGGCGATGTACCGCGCCGTGACGCTCTATGCGCTCGAACACGGGGCCATCCGTTCGGGAATGGTCGACGAGGAGGCCGTCGTGCGGCTGCTGCCGGACATCTGCATCGATTTCCGCTTCAATCCCGAACGCGGGGCCAGCGACATCTATGTCGACGGCGACCGCGTCGAGGGCAAGATCCGCACGATCGAGGTGAGCAACTGCGTGAGCGCCGTCAGTTCGATCTGCGAGGTGCGCGCCAAACTGGTGGCCATGCAGCAGCAGATGGGGCGCCGGCGGGGCGTGGTGATGGACGGCCGCGACATCGGTACGACGGTCTTTCCCGACGCCGAGCTGAAAATCTTCATGACGGCCCGGCCTTCGGTGCGGGCGCGCCGCCGCTACGACGAGCTGCGGGCCAAAGGCGACGAAGTCTCCTACGAGGAGATTCTGCAAAACGTCCTCTCGCGCGACAAGGCCGACATGACGCGGGCGATTTCGCCGCTGCGCAAGGCCGACGACGCCGTGGTGCTCGACAACAGTTGCATGACCGTCGCCGAGCAGATGGAGTGGTTCGAGAAGGAGTTCCGCCGCGCCATAGGCGACGGCCGGTAAGGTGGTTTTGGAGTAACCGGACATCGTTATGCGCGTGGAGATCGACGATAAATCGGGGTTCTGTTTCGGCGTCGTGCGGGCTATCGACAAGGCCGAACGGGCGCTGGCCGACTACGGTACGGTCTATTCGCTGGGCGACATCGTCCACAACCGGATCGAGGTGCAGCGGCTCGAAGGGTTGGGGCTGCACACGGTGACGCACGCCGATCTGGACGGTCTGGGAGGCCGGCGGCTCTTCATCCGCGCTCACGGCGAACCCCCTTCGACCTTCGCACGTGCCCGCGAGGCGGGCGTGGAGGTGATCGACGCGACATGTCCCGTGGTCGCGAAATTGCAGGAGCGGGTGGTGAAGGCGCATGCCGAAATGGCGGAGTCGGGCGGTCAGGTGGTGATTCTGGGCAAACGGGGGCACGCCGAGGTGGTGGGGCTCACGGGACAGGTGGCGGCGCCGACGCTGGTCGTCGAGCGGGAGGAGGATCTCGCGCAGGTCGATTTCACGCGGCCGGTTTACTTCCTGTCGCAGACGACGCAGAGCATCGCGCTATTCGAGCGGCTGGCCGGCGAACTGCGCCGCCGCGCGGCCGATGCGTCGCAGGTGGTGGTGCACGACACGATCTGCCGGCAGGTCGCCAACCGCGAGGGACATTTGGCGGCTTTCGCTCGGCGGTTCGACGCGGTGATTTTCGTTTCGGGCCGCAAATCCTCCAACGGGAAGGTGCTCTGCGAGGTCTGCCGTGCCGCCAATGCACGCACCTATCAGGTCGAGGAGGCCGCCGAACTGCGGGCCGAATGGTTCGAGGGGGCCGAGTCGGTGGGGATCTGCGGCGCCACGTCGACGCCCCGCTGGCTGATGCAGCGGGTGGCCGACGCGATTGTCGCGGGGAGGTTCGGCACAGGCCGTACCTGAGCGCCGGATTGCACCGCCGCATCGCGTGCGGCGGATTTAGAGAAGGATTTCAACCAAATAACCGATCGATATGCATAGCTTCGTTCGTTCCGTAAAATATTTCGTACACCTCTGCGTTCTGTGTGCAGCGGTGATTCTGGTGATGCACCTGGCCGATATGCTGGCCGTGGCGCCGGCGGAGCTGCCCGCGCTGCTCTTCGCCTCGTGGCGGGGGTGGGTGCTCGCTGCGGCCGTCGTCCTCCTCTCGGCAGCCTATCCCTTTACGGGGTTCATCACGCGGCGTGTGGAGGGATTTCTCGACGACGACCGCGAACGGGTCGTGAACGCTTTTCGGGCCGAGGGGTTCGTACCGGCGGACGACGACGGCGAGGGCATGACCTTTCGGGCGGCCAGTCCGCTGCGGAGGCTGTGGCTGCACTTCGACGACGAGGTGCGCGTCGCCCAGTTCGGCCAGTGGATCGAACTGAGCGGTCAGCGGCGCACGGTAGCGCGCGTGGCACCCCGTCTCGAAGGCTACATCGCCGCTCATGCGCGAACGAAAGAATAGGATGCAATGAAACGAATCGCAAATTATCTCCTGACGGCGACCGCCCTGCTCGGTGCGGCCGCCCTGCTGACCTTTGCCGCGAAGAACGACTTCGGGTTGGCGCGCAACATGGAGACGCTGGTCAACATGATGCGCGAACTGTCGGTCTACTACGTCGACGAGGTCGACGCCGACCGTCTGATGACCGACGCCGCCGAAGGAATGGTGCGGCGGCTCGACCCCTATACGGTCTACATGCCCGAAGAGGAGATGACCGATTTCCAGTTCCTCACCACCGGCAAGTACGGCGGCGTGGGGGCGTTGATCCGCAAGAAGGGCGACGGCGTGGTCGTCGCACAGCCCTACAAGGGCTTCCCGGCCGACCGCGCCGGATTGCAGATCGGCGACCGCTTCGTCGAGATCGCGGGCAAGGACGCCCGCGGCATGACTACCGAACAGGTGAGCGCGCTGCTCAAAGGTACGCCCAACACCAACGTCACGATCAAGGTCGAGAAGCTGCTCACGGGCCAGGTCGAGGAGGTGAAGCTGCGCCGCGAGCGGATCGCCATTTCGGGCGTGGGCTACGCCGGCTTCGTGGCCGACAGCATCGGGTATATCCAGCACCGCGACTTTACGGAGGGGTGCTACGAGGATATGCGCGCCGCATTGGAGGGGTTGCAGAAGCAGGGGCTCAAAGCGCTCGTGCTCGACTACCGCAACAACGGCGGCGGCATCTTGCAGGAGGCCGTGAAGATCGTCTCGATGTTCGTGCCCAAGGGCACCGAGGTGGTGACGACCAAGGGGCGCACCGAGCATACGGTCTACCGTACGCAGCTCGACCCCGTTGCGCCGACGCTGCCGATCGTGGCGCTCGTGAACGACGGGACGGCTTCGGCCGCCGAGATCGTCACCGGCTCGTTGCAGGATCTGGACCGTGCGGTGCTCGTCGGCCAGCGCACCTTCGGCAAGGGACTGGTGCAGACGACGCGCCCGTTGGGCTACAACAGCTTCCTGAAAGTCACCACGGCCAAATACTACATCCCCTCGGGCCGCTGCATCCAGGCGATCGACTACTCGTCGCGCGACGAGAAGGGGGCCGTGAAGAGCGTGCCCGATTCGCTCGTGCGCGAGTTCCGCACGCGCGGCGGCCGCAAGGTCTACGACGGCGGCGGCATCATGCCCGACGAACGCATCGATCCCGAATACATCAGCCGTTTCGCCATGACGCTCTATGCCATGGGTTACGTCGACGATTTCGCCGACCTCTACTTCCGCGAGCACGGGATGCAGCGGATCGATCCGCGCACCTTCACCCTCACCGACGCCGATTACGAGCGCTTCGAGCAGTTCATGGCCGACAAGGAGGTCAAATACGAGTCGGACACGCGGCGGGCGCTCAACCGGATCAAGGAGGCGGCCAGGGCCGACCTCTACGAGGAGTCGCTCGCGGCGGAGATCGAGGCGATCGAGGCCGGCATCCGCGACGACAAGGCGACCAACCTGCAAACCTACAAACGCGAGATCATGGAGACGCTCAACGGCGCCGTCATCCTGCGTTACAGCTATGCGGAGGGGGTTACGGAGCATACGCTCACGGAGGACCGCGAGGTGCATCGCGCCGTCGCACTGCTCGACGACGGGAAGGAGTACGCCCGCATCCTGCACGAACAGGATACCGTCCGAAAATAAACCCGATTCCGCATGGCACGCCGGTCGTTGAAATACCTGCTCAACCGCTATACGCTCTCGTTCCGCAACCGGATCGTGGTGATCGCCGTGGGCATGGTCATCTGCCTGCTGTCGCTGGTCTACACCAACCGCATGGCGCACGACCTGCGCGAGAAGGAGCAGCACGACGTCGAGGTGTGGGCGCACGCCATGGAGCAGGCGAGCCGCGACGCCTTCGGCGGCTCGGTCAACGATCCGCTCATCAAGGGCATCCTCTCGAACCGCAACAACATCCCCTTCATCATCACCGACGAGCGGCTCAACGTCATCCAGTCGCATCTGGTGCCGCGCGAGGTGTTGGACCATCCCGACCGGCTGCGCCGCCAGATCGACCGCTTCACGGAGGAGAACCAGCCCAAGACGGTCAACTATTGGTGGGGTCCCGAACACCGGCACATCATCTTCTACGGCAAGTCGAAGCTGCTCAAAGGGCTTTACCTCTTCCCTTACGTGCAGCTGGGGGTCATCTTTTTCTTCATCTTCATCGGATACATCGCCTTCCGTTCGTCGAAGCAGGACGAACAGAACCGCGTGTGGATCGGTCTGGCGAAGGAGACGGCGCATCAGCTGGGAACGCCTACGTCGTCGCTGCTGGGGTGGATCGAGTATCTGCGCAGCCAGCCCGTCGATCAGGAGGCGGTCGAGGAGATGAACAAGGATCTGACGCATCTGCTGAAAATCGTCGACCGCTTCTCGAAGATCGGCTCCGAGACGGTACTCCAAAAGGCGACCGTCAACGAAGTGGTGGGCGAAGCGGTGATGTATTTCCGCAAGCGTATTCCGCGCAACGTCACGCTCGACTACAACGGGCTGGCCATCGCTCCGATCGAGGCCAACATCAATCCGGCGCTCTTCGAATGGGTGGTCGAGAACCTGATGAAAAATGCGCTCGACGCCCTGCAAGGACACGGGTCGATCGACGTGCGGCTCTCGATGGACGACCAAAACGTAATGATCGACGTGAAGGATACGGGCAAGGGCATTCCCAAAAGCAACTGGAAGCGGATTTTCGAGCCCGGCTTCACGACCAAGACGCGCGGCTGGGGGCTCGGACTGTCGCTCTCGCGCCGTATCATCGAGGAGTACCACAACGGTAAGATCGCCGTCGTGGAGTCGGAGCCGGGCAAGGGTACCATGATCCGCATTACGCTCAAACGCTTTTTCGACGCATGATCCGGCCGGACGATCTGTCGGTCGCCGCCGATTCGCTCGCGGCGAACGGAACGCCGGACGGGCCGGCGGGGGCCGTCGTGCATGCGGCGGGCGTCTGCACCGATACGCTGGACGGGGGGCTCCGTGCGGCGGAAGCCCTCTCCGATTCGTTCGCGGCGGCCGATTCGCTGGTGCATACCGCAGCCGCCCTTCCGGACGCTTTTCCGGCCTCGTTTCCGCAGGTGGAGCCGCTCTCGGCGGCCGAACGGGCGCTGACGCTCGGCGGATGGCTCAGCGATTGGACGGCGCGTACGGCGCAGGGTGTCGCGTCGCTGGCGGATGCTTCGGCGGCGGAGCTGTTCGGTGCGGCGTCGACGCTGGGCGACGTCGGTCATGCGGTCGCGGAAACGGCAGCGCCCCTCTCCGGATCGGTCGTCTATCAGGCCGTCGTCCTGCTGCTGGCGGCTTCCTATCTGTTGCTGCTCTATACCAATTACAGCGAAGTGCGGATGCTGGCCGGGAGTTTCGGGTTCGACCGAAACGCCGGACAGCGGACGTTGCAGAAGCGCGGCGTGATCCACAGCCATTTCCTGCGCCGTTGCTGCGTACTCGGCGTCGTGGGGATCGGCGTGCTGACCGTACGCCTATGCGACGACTGGCTGCCGGCGGGTACGTTCGACGCCCTTCCGCCGCTCTGGCGGGAGGGTCTCTGCGTGGCGGCCGTGCTGGCGGCCGAGGCCGTCGTCCTGATGCAGACGATCGCATTGTGGTGCATCGGACAGGTGACGCTCACGCAGTCGTTCGTCGAGACGCTTCTCTATGTCAAACAGTTCCATTTCGCGCTGGCGAGCCTCTCGGTCCTGCCGTTCATTTTGCTTTATGCACTCTGTCCAATCGGTTCAGGATCAGGCTGGTTATGCGGGATAGTCGGGTTGTCTGCGACGATTATATTGCTATTTCTCAGAGAGATTCATTCGTTGTTTGTCGCAAAAAATATTTCGAATTTGCATTGGATTTTGTACCTTTGCACCATCGAAATCGCACCGGTGGCATTTGCGGTGCTCATGTTGATAAAACACAGTTAAGAATGAGTGTAACGAAAGTCAGTCGAATTCTTGTCTCTCAGCCGCAGCCGGCTATCCCCGAAAAGTCTCCTTTCTTCGAATTGGCGCGCAGACAGCGCATAACCGTCGATTATCATCCGTTCATTCGGGTTGCGGGCGTTTCGCTCAAGGAGTTCCGGCAGCAGCGGGTCGAGATATTGGATCATACGGCCGTAATTTTCACGTCGCGCACGACCGTCGACAGCTTTTTCCGTATTTGCGAGGAGGCGCGTATCACCGTTCCCGAAACGATGAAGTACATCTGCCAGACGGAGGCCGTGGCGCTCTACCTGCAAAAATACATCGTCTACCGCAAACGTAAAATTTCGTTTGCCGACGGTTCGTTCACCAATTTGATCGAACTGCTCATCAAGCACAAGGAGGAGAAGTTCCTGCTCACGCTCAGCGAGCCGCACAAGCCCGATCTGCCCGAGACGATGGCCAAGCTCAAATTCTCGTTCCATCCGGTGATTCTCGCCCGCACGGTGGCGGCCGATCCCGAGGGGATCGACATCCGTTCCTACGACGTGGTGGGCATCTATTCTCCCTCGGAGGTCAAGGTGCTCATCGAGCAGTTCGGCGACGAACTGCCGACGATCGCCGCCTTCGGCGAGGCGACGCTGCGCTGCGCCATCGAGGCGGGACTGACCGTCAAGATCAAGGCTCCGACGCCCGAAGCTCCTTCGATGGTCAAGGCGATCGACATCTACATCGACCAGGTGCACGCCGGCAAGGAGGTCGAGGCGGCGCAGTTCGTCGAGGACAAGCAGAAGGAGGAGTTCATCCGTTCGCAGCAGCACAAGCTGGCTAAGAAGAGCCGCGCACGCCGTTCGTCGGCCGACAAGAAATAACGACCGGAGGCGGTACGTCCGCCTCCATTGAGAGAATACGATGATCCCGTCCCGTACATTGCCCCGCGCCGAACGGTTGCGCACGCTGGGTGCGATCCGCCGCCTGTTCGAGAGCGGCGAGTCGGGTTTCGTCTATCCGTTCCGTTACGTCTGGTTCGCCGAGGCCGACGACCGCATGTCGGCCGAAGTGCTCTTTTCCGTTCCCAAGAAGTTCCACAAGCGCGCCAACCGGCGCAACCTTCTCCGCCGCCGGGCGAAGGAGGCTTACCGGCTCAACAAGGGGCTGCTGCTCGCGGAGGGCGGAAAGACGGCTGCCGTGGACGTGGCGCTGATCTACTCCTCGAAGGAGATCGTTCCCTATAAAACCGTCGAAAATGCCCTGCGCCGGATTCTTCAACAGATTGCGGAGCGTCTGTAAACGTGCGGCGGCGCTGCCGCTGATCGCCGTGGTGAAGTTCTACCAACTCTGCATCTCGCCCTTCACGCCGCCTTCGTGCCGGTTTACGCCGACCTGTTCGCAGTATGCCGTCGAGGCGCTGCGCAAATACGGGCCCGTCAAGGGCGGCTGGCTCACCCTGAAACGGCTGGCGCGCTGCCATCCGTGGGGCGGCAGCGGCTACGATCCGGTGCCGTAGGGGCGGTTTTCTCTCCCTTCCCCGATTTTCCGGTAACGATAAGAACCGCCCCTTCCGAAGGGGCGGTTCTTGAATTCTGCGTAATCGAAATTCATGCACCGGATGGCACAGATCGGATTTCGATTCTCCGGATTTTTACAGCTCCCGTATCGCCTTGTAGGTGGTTTGGAGCATCGCCTTTCCGTCGCGCAGCTGCGCGGCCGTGCTGTCGGGCGAGATCACGCGGGCGGAGGTGCAGTCGAAGATCGTCGTGCCGCCGGCGTCGGCCACGCCGAAGCCGTTGTTGAAACACCAGTAGCCGAATTTGGGGCGCGCCGGATCGAACAGGTCGCGGCTGAAAAGGAAATCGCCGTGAGCGATCCCCAGCTGCGCGAGCAGCGTGGCCGCCAGATCGCTCTGCGAGCCGTAGGTTTCGACTACCGCCGGACGGCGCACGGCGCCGCCCAGCCACAGCATCGGGATGCGGTGACGCAGCGCGTCGCTGTTGGCGATGCCGTAGGGGTAGGGGTAGGCATGGTCGGCGATGAGGATGACGAGCAGGTCTTTCCATACGGGAGTCTGCCGCACGCGTTCCACGAAGCGGCCGAGGCAGGCGTCGGTGAAGGCCATGGCGTTGAGCATCGGGTCGTCGAACTTCGCGAACGGTACGTCGAACGGTTCGTGGCTCGACAGCGTGAGCATCGCGGCGAAGAAGGGACGCTGCGATGCGGCTTCGGCGAGCACATGGTCGGTAAAGGCGTCGATCACCACGTCGTCGGCATAGCCCCATTTCGAAGTCGGGGCGTCGAAATGCAGGTCTTTCTGCCACGTGAGCCGGTCGAAGCCCGTGCCGTAGAGGTAGGAGGCCGTGTTGGTGAAGTTGAGGTCGCCGCCGTAGTAGAAGCTCGTGGCATAGCCTTCGCGGCGCAGCGAGCGGGCGATCGAGGGGAGCCGCTGGCTCTTGACGGGCAGCTTCATGACCGACATCTTGGTCTGGGCGGGAAATCCGCTCAGCACGGCTACCGTGCCGCGGTCGGTGCGGAACGAGTTGGCGAAGAGGTTGTCGAAATAGACTCCCTCGCCCTTCAACCGTTGGAATTCGGGTGCTACGGGTTCGCCTCCGACACGCTCGTCGACCGTCGAGCGGCCGAAGCTTTCGACCAGGAACAGCACGACGTTCGGCCGTCGGGTGCGCAGCAGCGTGTCGGTTCCGATCCCGGCAGGCAGGTCGCCGCGTAGCGGCTCGAAGATCGCCGCACGCTCCGGTTCGGGAAAGAATTCGTATTCGTAGAGGGCGTCGTCACCGTCCGACAGGGTCGAGAGAAACGAGAAAAGCGGATTGACCGCCGCATGGTTCAGGAACATCCGGCCGCTGAAATAGACCTTCGAGACATTGGCCGTTGCCACCGACACCCCGCCGCGGATCGGCAGGAAGAGCACTCCTGCCGCCAGCAGCAGCACCAGCGTGCTGCCTGCGCGATGTGTCGACCGCCGGGCGGGGTCGTAAAGCCGCAGTACGCGCAGGTAGCACCACGCCATGCCTCCGAAGACCGCCGCGGCGACCAGCAGTTGCAGCAGGAGCTGTCCGGCCGTGACGCTCGCCAGCGCCTCTTTGGGCGAGGCGAGGTATTGCAGCACGGAGCTGTCGAGCGGGAAGGCCCAGTATTCGTAGAGGGCGAGGTTGGCGGCGAACGCCGTGGCGGCGACGGCGGCGATGACGAGCAGGTAGCCTTTCAGCACGCTGCGGCTCCATCGCCCCGGAATCCAGAGGGCTGCGAGCACGACCAGGAGCGGCAGTGCGGTGATGTATCCCGCTACGGTCTGGTCGAGTTTCAATCCGTTCCAGACGACCAGCGCCAGCTCTGCGGCCGAAGCTTCGGCCGCCTGCGCGTGGTACCACAGCAGGAAGAGCGGTTTCTCGATCGCCATCACGAGCAGGCTCATGGCGAAGAGGGCGCCGAGAAAGAGCAGGTTGCCGGCCAGCGGCGGAAGGGGCCGGCGGGCGGTGTCCGATGACGGACGGTTTTCGATGAATCGTTTCATGTTTTTTCAATCCTCCCCGACGAAGCCGGAAGCGGACGGCGGCGGTGCGCTCCGCCTGCCGTCCGTTCGGGGGCAGCGGCGGTTACAACTTCTCTCCGTAGGCCAGATCGCCCGCATCGCCGATACCGGGAACGATGTAGGAGCGCGAGGTCAGCTCTTCGTCCACGGCGGCGCACCAGAGCGAAGTGGTCGCATGCGGCATGTGGCGCTGCACGTAGTCTACGCCCTGCTCCGAACCGATGATCGACGCCACGTGGGTGTGGGCCGGCATACCTCCCTTCTCGACGAGCGCTTCGTAGACCAGCGCCGCCGACGATCCGGTGGCGAGCATCGGGTCGACCAGCAGCATCGTCTTCCCTTCGAGACTTCCGCACGAGATGTACTCGACCTTGACGGTGAACGTGCCGTCTTTCTTGCTCTTGCGGTAGGCCGATACGAAGGCGTTCTGCGCGTCGTCGAAATAGTTCAGGAAGCCCTGGTGAAACGGAAGGCCTGCGCGCAGGATCGTGGCGATGACGATTTCGTTGTCGTAGAGCTCGACTTCGGCCTCGCCGAGCGGTGTCTCGACCGTGCGGGGCGTGTAGCGGAACCGTTTCGAGATTTCGTAGGCCATCAGTTCGCCGATGCGTTCCAGATTGCGGCGGAAACGCATCGAATCGCACTGGATCCTGCGGTCGCGGATCTCGGCGATGAACTTGTTGAGGACGGTGTTCTGTCGGTTCAGAATGTTGATCTCCATAATGCGGGGGTGTTGGATTTCCGGGTCAGTAGAGGAAGTTGTTGAAGGGATAGCGTCCGGCGTGGATCTCGCGCACCATGCCGTAGAGATCCTGCCGGAACTTGTCGATGTTGGTCCGCCGTTTGGCCGAGAGGAAGATGCAGGGGGTGTTGGCCTTGGCGATCCAGCTCTGTTTCAGGTCGTCGAGCGAACGGTTTTCGTCCGTGGCGGGCGTCAGGTCGTCGTCGGCCTTCTCCGTCCACGTATAGGCGTCGATCTTGTTGAAAACCAGGTAGACCGGTTTGTCGCCCGCGCCGATCTCCTGCAAGGTCTGCTTCACCACGGCGATCTGATCCTCGAACCGGGGGTGCGAAATATCCACCACGTGCAGCAGCAGATCGGCTTCGCGCACCTCGTCGAGTGTCGATTTGAACGATTCGATCAGCTCCGTCGGCAGTTTGCGAATGAATCCTACGGTATCCGACAGCAGGAAGGGCAGGTTGTCGAAGACCACCTTGCGCACCGTCGTGTCGAGCGTGGCGAAGAGTTTGTTCTCGGCGAAAACCTCGCTCTTGGCGATGAGGTTCATCAGCGTCGATTTGCCCACGTTGGTATATCCCACCAGCGCCACGCGCACCAGCTGTCCGCGGTTGGAGCGCTGCACGGCCATCTGGCGGTCGATCTTTTTGAGATCCTCCTTCAATTTCGAGATGCGGTTGCGTACGATACGGCGGTCGGTTTCGATCTCGCGTTCGCCGGCGCCGCCGCGCGTACCCGTGCCTCCGCGCTGCCGTTCGAGGTGCGTCCACAGGCCGGCGAGCCGGGGCAGCATGTATTCGTATTGGGCCAGCTGCACCTGCGTTTTGGCATAGGCCGTCTGCGCACGCGCGAGGAAGATGTCCAGAATCAGGCGCGTGCGGTCGAGGATGCGGCAGGGCATCGCCCGCTCGATGTTGCGGGTCTGCGCCGGCGTGAGTTCGTCGTCGAAGATCGCCACGTCGACGGCGTGTTCTTCGCAGTAGGCGGCGATCTCTTCGAGTTTGCCCGGTCCCACGTAGATGCGCGACGAGGGTTGCGGCAGCCGTTGGCTGAACCGTCTGACCGTCGTGATGTCGGCCGTTTCGGCCAGAAATTCCAGCTCGTCGAGGTACTCCTCGCTCTGGCGGAGTTCCTGGCTGTCGCGCACGACGGCCACCAGTACGGCTCGTTCGCGTTCCGGTACTCCTGCGGCGGTTTGTATGGTGGATTTGTTCTCTGTCATAATTCAAGTCGCATTGAAAAAAAGGGTATCCCCCGAAAAGAGATACCCTTATTATTGATTCGGACTTCCGAAGGTCGGACGGTTCGCGGCACGGTCTCCGGCGGTCGGTGAAGGTTTACTGCTGGATGCGGAATTCCACAGGCAGGGTGTACCTCACACGCACAGGCTGGTTGCGCTGCTTGCCCGGCGACCATTTCGGAGACTGCTGCAATACGCGGATCGCCTCATCCGAGAGCGAGCGGTCCGGCGTTTGGAGCACCTGAATGTTGGTCAGACGGCCGTCCTTCTCGATGACGAAGGTCAGCACCACCTTGCCCGAAATACCGTTCTCCTGAGCGATGGCCGGATAACGGACCTTGCTCTGAACCCAGTTGCGGAAATCGTTGAGCGAACCGCCCTGGAACGAAGGCATCGTCTCGGCGACCAGGAACGGCTGCTCCTCGACGATCTCCTCCTCCTCGACAGCTACCTGCTGTACGATCTCCACGTCGTCCTCGAACTCGGCGAAATCGACGTTTGTCGTAATTTTGGTATCGTTGGTTACGACTTTCAGAATATCGGTAATCACGGTGATCTCCGTCTTCTTGGGCGACTCGGGCGGCTTCTGCTCCTGACGCGTGATCTCCATGATCTCCTCCTCGACGGGGGCGATATTCAGATCGAGCTTTTCTATTTTCTGCTCCTTGGGCGTCCATGCGAACGCAGCGATAACGCCGCCGAGTGCAATTATCAAACCAATCTCGAGCAGAAGACCCCGCTTGTTCTGGAGGTCGGCTTTCGGTGATTTTTTGATTTCCATTATTCTGTTTTTTGATTGTTATCCAGTCTGTTGGCTCGTTTTCCGCCATCCGGCCCGAGCCGTTCCCACGGCTTCGTCGAACCCGTTGCGGCGCATTTACGGCTCACTCCACACCACAAATATAGAAAGAAAAAATCAAAAACGAATCGGTCGGCGGAAAAAATCGATGTTTTTTATCTACTTTTGTCGTCGGCGAGGGGGCGTGCAGACCCCTGCCGGCACTATCCGCCGGGGCGGAGAACTCCGGCCGCCGCGCACGTTTGTTTTATGGAATACCTCTACGGAAAAGACATGACCGAATTGCGGCGGCTCTGCGAAGAGCTGTCGCTGCCGCGGTTCGCCGCCGGCCAGATCGCCCGCTGGCTCTACCGCAGGCACACGACCGACGCGGCGGCGATGACCGACCTGCCGGCGGCGGCGCGCGTGCGGCTCGCCGAACGTTGCGACACGGGGCTTTCGGCACCCGTCGGGGTCAGCACGTCGTCCGACGGAACGAAGAAGTATCTGTTCCGTACCGTGCAGGGGCATTTCATCGAATCGGCCTATATCCCCGACGGCGACCGCGCCACGCTCTGCGTCTCGTCGCAGGCGGGCTGCCGCATGGGCTGCCGTTTCTGCGCCACCGGCCGGCAGGGATTGCAGCATTCGCTCACGGCGGCCGAGATTCTCAATCAGATCGAGTCGCTGCCCGAACGCGACCGCCTGACCAACATCGTTTTTATGGGTATGGGCGAGCCGCTCGACAACCCCGACGCCGTACTGCGGGCCATCGAAGTGCTTACGGCCGAGTGGGGCTTCGGCTGGTCGCCCACGCGCATCACGCTCTCGACGGCGGGCGTCACCCCGCAGCTGCGGCGGCTGTTGGACACGACGCGGGTACATCTGGCCGTGTCGCTGCACAACCCCTTTGCCGAGGAGCGTGCGGCGATCATGCCGATCGAACGGGCCTATCCGATCCGCGAGCTGGTCGACGTGCTGCGCGACTACGACTTCACGGGGCAGCGCCGCGTGTCGTTCGAATATATCCTGATGCAGGGGCTCAACGATTCGCCGCGGCATCTGCGCGAACTGTGCCGCCTGCTCAACGGATTGCGCTGCCGCATCAACCTGATCCGTTTTCACCGCATCCCCGATTCGCCCTATTTCTCGCCCGACCGTGCGGCCATGGAGCGTTTCCGCGATACGCTTACGGCCAGAGGGATCACCACCACGATCCGAGCCTCGCGCGGCGAGGACATCCAGGCGGCGTGCGGCCTGCTGAGCACCCGCGGATTGGAGGGGGAGAAGCGGTGACGGAGCCGTCGCTGTTTGCGGTCGGCGGACTGCTCGCCGCAACTTTTTGTGCTATTTTTTTTGCAATTCGGAATAAAATACCTATTTTTACGAAAACCAAAACAATATGCGCTATGAAACTCGGTCTCTGCACGACTGCGATCGGGGTAGCATTGGTTCTCTCGCTGAATGCGTTCGGAGACTCCCGAACTACCCCCCCCCTGTAAAGATTTTAACGGATTTTCCGCTCAGATAGAGCGTTATCCGCAAGAGAAATTGCATCTCCATACGGACAAGGATTCGTATATCGCGGGAGATACGATCTGGCTTCGCGCGCACTGCGCGGACGCAGCGACGCACCGTCCCATCGCTGCGAGCCGCTACGTCTACGTGGAGCTTCGCGACGACCGCGGGTCGCTGGTGCGGCGCATCAAACTCCTGTCGCGCGACAGCGTGTACAGCGGCTACCTTCCGACGCAGTCATTGGAACGCTTCGGGGACTACTCGCTTACGGCCTATACGCTCTACA
>ERZ791883.1161-NODE-1161-length-23935-cov-6.671943_pt1 | contig 23935 bp, 18 predicted proteins | sample MGYA00510160_ERZ791883 | MGnify/ENA primary metagenome ERZ791883 (study PRJEB30046, sample SAMN00792072) | human gut metagenome | study: EMG produced TPA metagenomics assembly of the A metagenome-wide association study of gut microbiota in type 2... | reverse complement strand
CAGGGCGGACTTGGCCTCCGGCCTTGCTGGTACTTTGTACGAGTATACATCGATTATTCGGGAGCCGGGAGGGCAGGCCCAGGAGGAGTCGGCGGGACAACATCGGGTGTTGTCGCTCCTGGGGTGGAGCACGCGGGCGATAGGGTCCGGCTTCCTGGTCCGTAGCCGCTGCCTTTGACCGTCAGGGCAAGGCGATAGGCTGTGAGCCTCCCGCCAGGGACGAACGGGTCTGCCCTCCCGGCGGAGCGCTTTCGCGGATGGAAGAGTATAGAAGCTTTTTGCCTTCTGGGCGGCTCCTACGGTTCTGTGCTCTTCACTCTGCGCTTTCGGCCCCATGAACGAATAACTATACTGTGATGAAGGGTTCACCGAGAACTTGTTGACACATACCTCGTCACCCCCTTCCTGTTGCCCACGCAACAGCCCCATGGTATACTGATAGGAATGAAACAAAGGAGGCTGTTTTTGTCCATGACGGAGGAAAAGAAGAAACGGTCCTGGATCCGGTCCAAACTGCCCTTTCTGGTACTGACCCTTTTGGTGATCCTGGGGGTGGTGGGGTACAATTACCGGACGGACATCGAGATGCGCATCGTCCATTTGAAACCCCAGCCGGTGCGCCAGGTGGAACTGGGAAAAATAGGGCTCCAGCTCCAGCGGTTCAATACCCCGGAAATCACCAGTTACGATGTGGACAAGATCCTCAGCTTCGTGATCCGGGACGACCGGTTCTATCTGGCCCTCCGGAGCCAGGACGGGGACAGCACGGCGGTCCAGGCCTATGAACGGAAAGAGGGGAGCCTGTTCCCTCTCCGGAGCTTCGGGAAAAAGGGCACCTACACCATCCCGGATAAAATGGTCCTGAGCGTGAACATTGCCGGGAATGGGGACATTGTGTATGTGAAGAAGGGGCTCCACACCCTCCGGGACGGGAACGACATCATCAGCCTGAAGGGGAACACCACCGCTACCCGGGTGGCCTTCCTGCCCAGTGGGGAACAGGCCTATCTGTACGGCAACGACAATTTCACCCTGGCGGAGTACCATGATGGAGCCTTTGAAAAGAACAAGCCCGCCTTCCTCCACAACCGGGCCAAACCTTTTGCAGGAGGCCTGACCCAGGTGCGGATCACGAAAGACGGAACCATTTTCGGAGGGGGACGGATCAAGCCCAACGGCCTCAATATGGTGGAAGCTTTCAACAGCAGGGGCAAGGCTCTCCGGAGCTTCGGCAGTTCCATCCAGACGGATAAGGATTCCATCTACAACCTGATCGACATGGCGGTGCTGGACCATTATCTGGTGGTCATCGACGGGTTCACTCTGAAGTTCTGGACCCGGGAGGGACAGTACCTGGGGACCCTGAACAGTTCCAAGGTGCTGGGAGACAACCTGAACTGCGCCAAACTGGCTCCCATCGACGGGAACACCCTGGGAATCCTGGCCTTCGTCCGGAATGCCCAGACCCGGCTGGTGGAGATCCGGATCTTCGCATTGACGTTTCCACGGTGAGCTGCAGAGCAGCTCATCGTAGTCAGGAGTCGGGAGTCTGAAGACGGCGCCGTGAACTGCGGCGCCTAACCCACCACCAGCCTTGCGGCTGGTCCCCCGCCCTTGTAAAGGGCGGATATACCCTCGGGCCTTCGGTCCATTGCTTCTGGGCATTGGAGTATAATCAGCGATACTGCCGCAAAAACACGTAAAAGAGCGTAAGCACGCGTACCTGTTATCCGCCCTTTTCAAGGGCGGGGGACCGTTGCACTGCAACGGTGGTGGGTTAGCAGCCGCAGGCTGCGTTTCTCTTCCAAAGCATCTGCCCATGGCAGATGGTATCCATCAGCCATTGACCATTGACGGGGGCTGCTGCTCAGGCAGCAGTCCCCTTTTCATACGAAAGGAGCCAATCATGTCCAACATCCTTCACTGCCTCCAGCTGGGGGAATCCATGGGAGACCGGTTCATAGCCGCGGCCCGGGAGCTGCCTTACGGGGCAGCCCTGTTTCTGGTGCCCAACCGGTACTTCTTCCAGAAGGTCCGGGAAACCGGGGCGGTCCGGGCTGCCATCCTGGATGCCCTGCCCCGGGAAATCCTCCGGTGGAACCGGGCGGAAACGGAATTCACCCGGATCACCCGGCCTGCCCAGAAAAAGATCCTGGAAGACACCCTGGACTATCTCAAGGGGCAGCTGTCCTACTTTTCCTCCCTGGTGGGGAAGGACGGGTTCCGGGACAGCCTGCTGACCCTGTTCGACGAATTTTCCCGGGATGATCTGGACCCGGCCACTTACCAGCAGGTGCTGCTGAACTGGAACCGGGAGGGAGCGCTCCGGAACAAAGACATGGACCTGGCCAAGCTGTATCTGGTGTACAGCAGCAAAGTCCGGGAGCGGCGCCTGGAAGACCTGTCCCAGGAATACGCCCGGGCGGCGGAAGTACTGGAACAGGGAGGCACCGTGCCCTGGGAAAAATGCTTCTTCAGCGAATTCTACCAGTTCACCCCGGTCCAGCTCCGGCTGCTCCGGGCCCTGGGACACTGCTGCGAAGTGGAAGTGGGCCTGTTTTATGATCCCAAACGGCCGGAACTGAGCCAGGTGACGGAAAAAATCTACGGGGATTTGCTGGGGGACGGATTCCTTCCGGTCCAGGAAGAACCGGTGACAGAAAAGCCGGAAGACCTGACTGCCCTGACCCGGGACTGGAAGCCGGGAGCCCGGACGGATACCGGGGCGCCCCACATCCACCTGGGGGAAGGGGTAAGCCAGGAACAGGAAATCCGTCTGGCCCTTACGTCCATTAAAGAACGGCTCCAGCAGGGAGCGAAGCCGGAGGAAATCCTGGTGCTGGTCCGGAAACTGGCGGATTACCAGGGTCTGGTCCGGTCCTTTGCTGAATACGGGATCCCCTGCCGGCTGCCCCAGGCGGCGGACCTGAAAAGCCAGCCTCTCACGGATTTCTTCACCAAGCTGCTGGCAGCGGCCAAAGAAAAGTGGGACCTGGCCCAATGGCAGGCTCTGTTCCGGTGTCCCCTGATGGAAGTGCTGTACCGGACGGACCGGGAAAAACTGGACCTGCTGTACACCCAGGAATATTTTCCCACCGCCGGCAGCCTCCTGTCCCATATCCAGCGGAAGGAACTGGTAGATACGGATTTCTGGACCTTGACGGACTTCCTCCAGATCTCCCATACCCCGAAAGAATGGCGGGACGCCCTTACAGAAAAACTGGATGGATGGCAGCTGGCCCTGGCCTGGGGAAAACTCCACCAGGAGGGGAAGGTGGACCTGGCCCAGGTGAAGGTGCTGGCCAAAACGGAGGATTTCGTCCGGAAGACTTTGGACAGCCTGGTGAAGACCTGGGAACAACTGGGAAAAGCAGATGAAGAAATCAGTCTGGACCTGGTGCAGAAATTCTGGAAGGATTCCCTGGACCAGGGCAAACTGCCCCTGACCCCCGGGGAACCTCAGGGGGTGCCGGTACTGGAAGCCGGGGAGATCCAGGGGGTATCCTTTCCCTACGTGTACATCCTGGGTGTCCGGGAAGGGCTGTTCCCGGCGGTGAAACGGGAAAGCTGGCTCTACAGCGACCAGGAACGGGGAGAACTGAATGCCCTGGGCCTGGAACTGAGCCTGACCGCCCGGGCCCTGGATACGGACCGGTACTTTTTCGGGTCCGCCGTGGCCCTGGCCGGCCGGGAGCTCCATCTCAGCTGGTACCGGGATGAGGAAGGGGGCCCCAGTCCCTACATCACTGAACTGGACCATTTCTTCGGGACAGAGGCCCTGCCGGTGACGGTCTATGAAAACACCCCGGACCGGTGTGCCAGTGCGGCCCAACTGGCGGATTTCCTGGGAGAACAGCCCCATCTGGCCCCCCGGGAGAAGGCCTTCCTGCTGGAAGCAGCCGGACAGGACTTTTTGGAACGGTTCCGGACGGAACAGCGCCGGTGGGAAGAGACGGACAGCCCCTGGAACGGTACGGTGCCCGGGGTGGTGAAGCGGCCCCTCCATCTGTCCGCTTCCAGCCTGGAGGGATATCTCCTGTGTCCTTTTGCCGCCCTGGTGAGCCAGGTGTGGAAGCTGGAACCCTGGGAGGAACAGGGTGCCTTCCCTGCGCCGGATGTGGTGGGGGACCTGATCCACCGGACCCTGGCGGCTTTTCTGGGGAAACATCTGGGAAAGGGCCTGGCCGGACTGGACCGAAAAGCCCTGGAACAGGAACTGGATGGGGTTTATCGGGACATGTTCCACAAGCTCTGCCTGGAAGGGAAGATCCCTGACAGTCCTCTTCTGGATCATCTCCGGGACCGGTACGGGAAATGGCTGAAGGCCTGGCTCCGAAAGGAAATGGAATATGAAGCCGCCGACCTGCTGGGTCTGAAGCCCGGCCGGGTGGAATGGAGCTTTGGACGGGAGCACAGCCCCTGGCCGGATCTGGTGAAAACCATCGACGGGGAAAAGGTGTATTTCTCCGGCCAGATCGACCGGATCGATACCAATGGAAAGAACTGGACCCTGCTGGATTACAAAACCGGCACACCCCCTTCCGGCCAGGACATCCTCCAGGGAAAGGCGGTGCAGCTGCCCCTGTACCTGGAAGCCCTGGAAACTCTGGGGAAAGTGCCCAAAGAGCAGATCCTGGGGGCCGGCTATGTGCACCTGCGCAGCGGGGACCGGAAGGGTGGGGCCTGGGACAAGGCTGCAAAGACCGCCTTCCCCTGGATGGCCAAAGCCCGTCCTCCGGAAATGAAACAGGCTCTGGAAGCCGCCCAAAAGGCGGTGGACCAGGCGGTGGGGGATATGAGAGAGGGCCGTTTCCCTGCCCGGCCTGCAGGAAAATGTCCGGCCTGGTGCCCGGCCCGGGACCTGTGCCGGATCGGGGAGAACCCCCACAGAACTGAGATCGAAAAGGAAGAGGAGTGATACCATGGCCAGTTTTACCCCACAGCAGCAGGAAGCCATCTCCACCCTGGACCGGAACGTGTCCGTATCCGCCGGGGCCGGGTCCGGGAAGACCCGGGTGCTGGTGGAACGGTTTTTGAAGATCCTCCAGGAACGGAAGGCCACTGCCCAGGAAATCCTGGCCATCACCTTCACCCGGAAAGCCGCCCGGGAAATGCAGGAACGGGTGCGGAAAGGGATCCTGGAACGGCTGACGGAGACCCTGGAACCGGAAGAAAAGGCCTACTGGCAGGAACAGCTCCAGCTGGCGGACCGGGCCCCCATTACCACCATCGACAGCTTCTGTTCCCAGGTACTCCGGGAGAATCCGGTGGAAGCCGGCCTGGATCCCGATTTCGCCGTCAGGGAAGAATACCAGATCCGGGCCTTCCGGGAAGAAACCGCCCAGGCCTTTATCCAGAAGGAAATCCAGCAGCAGGCCGGGGATGTGGCGGCCCTGTTGGACCTGTACCCGGCGGACCGTCTGGCGGGGATCCTGACCGCCCTCATCGATGATCTCCCGGCCATCCTGGCTCTGCCGGGAGGGCTGTCCGCCCCCTATGAAGCCAGCCTGGCAGGGGAAGAAGAGGGGAAAATCGCTGCAGAAGGGGCCCTGGATGCCCTGCTGGAAGCCCGGGACCAGGCAGGCCCCAAAGGCCGGGAAAAGCTGGAAGTCCTGGCCGGCCAGCGGGAAGAGATCCACCAGTGGATCGCTGAGGGGTGCTATGACAGGGCCGCCGCTGCCTTAAAGCCCGTTTCCGCCGCCGGGAAGGTGAAAGACCTGGTGAAGGAGGCCAAAGCTGCCCTGGACCGGCTGCAGGTGCTGTCCCTGGATGCCCTGGGGGCGGAACAGGCCCGGAACTGGGAAACCGTCCTTGGCCGGTTCCGCCAGACCCTGCTGGATACGGCGGAAGCCAAAGAAATGTACAGTTTCGGGTACCTGTCCGCCAAGGCGGTGGACCTTCTGGAAAAACGGCCCAATGTACTGCTCCGGTACAAGAGCCGGTTCAAGTATGTGATGGTGGACGAATTCCAGGACACCAACGAAGAACAGAAGAAACTGGTATATCTCCTCAGCGGAGGCAGCAGCCAGAGCCTCCAGGGCCGGAACCTGTTTGTGGTGGGGGACGCCAAGCAGTCCATCTACCGGTTCCGGGGGGCGGATGTAAGCGTGTTCCGCCAGGTCCGGGACGCCATCGGAAAGACCGGCGGGAACAACATTGTCATGGACGACAACTACCGGTCGGCTCCGGAAATCATCGGGGCCTGCAACACCCTGTTCGACGACCTTCTGGGCACCGACAGCCAGTCCGATGTGACCGCCCAGCCCCTCCATCCCCATCAGCCCTCGTCCCGGAATCCTGTTTTTGCGGTGCTGAAGAAGGGGGACTGCACCCTGGAGGAATGCCAGCAGGCAGAAGGCCGGTATGTGGCCCAGGCCATCCGGCAGCTCCAGGAGGATACCGGGCTCCCCTACGGCCAGATGGCCATCCTGCTGCCCGCCATCCATCTGTCCCGGCAGTATGAGGAAGCCCTTACCGCCCTGGGAATCAAATCCCAGGTCAGTGACGGGAAGGGGTTCTACGACCGACAGGAAGTGGTGGACTGGATCAACCTGCTCACCTTCCTGCTGAATACCCGGAAGGACTGGGCCCTGGCCGGGTTCCTCCGGTCCCCCTTCTGCGGGATCAGCGACCGGCAGATGACGGATCTCCTGAAGCCCTGGCCGGAACTGAGCCTGTGGGAAAGCCTGGAACAGAGCCTGGAAGAACCCTTCGTGACCCTGTCCCGGAAGCTGGAGACCCTGCACCGGACTGCCCTGTTCCAGTCCCTGCCGGAACTGATGGACGGCTTCCAGGAAGCCTTTGCCGTGGAACCCACCCTGCTGGCCCAGCGGGGCGGGCGGGAAAAACTGGCCAACTTCCGGAAGCTCCGGGCCCTGGGGGTGAAGGCGGCCATGGAAGAAGGGTTCACGGCCCGGGATTTCCTGGACCGGCTGGATCTTATGCGCCAGCTGTCCGCCCGGGAAAGCGCCGCCAACCAGGAGGAAGATCCGGAGGCGGTGAAGATCATGACCATCCACAAGTCCAAGGGGCTGGAATTCCCGGCGGTGTTCCTGCCGGACCTGTCCAAAAAGGATCCTTCGGACCATCTGGGGATCCAGTTCCTCCCCGGCCAGGGATTCGGGGTCAGGGTGGATCCGGGGGACGGGAACTTGGCGGAAACGTCCGTATACACCCGGCTGAAAGAGGAAAAACACCGGCTGGAACGGGCCGAAAAGCACCGGCAGCTGTACGTGGCCATGACCCGGGCGGAAAAATACCTGTATCTGGTGAATGTGGACGAAACCAAAGAAAACAGCAAGGCTCCGGATCCGGACAAGGAAAAATGGGGTCAGTCCCTCCAGCGGGTGTTCGCTCCTGGCGGTCCTCACGGGGACCAGATGGACTGGGAGATGCTGGATGTGGCGGAAATCCTGGAGGCAGAGGAAACCCAACAGGCCGGGGAAGGGGAGACCTTTGTCCTGGACCCGGCGGTCTATGACCGGATCCGTCCGGTGACCGTGCCCCGGAACCTGGAACTGTCCGCCAGCGCCCTGCTGGAATACGACAACTGTCCCCGGAGTTTCTATTACCATTATTTCCAGCACATGCCCGGTATGGACCCGGATACGGTGGGCATCGGCACCAGCCGGATTTCCGCCATCGACCTGGGGACCTATGTGCACCGGGTGCTGGAACTGCTCCAGGAAGAACCGGAAAAGGAGGCCCTGGAAGAAGCCCTGATCCTGCTGGACCGGACGGAGGAAGAAAAGCAGGTGTTCCTCCGGGAAGGGCGGAAAATGGTGGAAAAATACTGTGCCAGCCCCTTGTTCCAGGAAATCGCCGGCCTGCCCGCCCAGGCGGAACGGGATTTCGAACTGGAACTGTTCCCTCTGGCAGCGGGGAAAGTGACCTTCCAGGGGAGCATCGACCGGCTGGTGACCCTGCCGGAGGGACAGCTGGGGATCGTGGACTACAAAACCGGCCATCCTCCGGCGGACGGGGAAGAAAAGCAGGGGTACACCCGGCAGCTGACCATCTACGCCCTGGCGGCGGAAACCCTGTACCCGGGACAGAAAGTGGCCTGGGCCAGGCTCCATTTCCTGAAGGACTGCAGCAGCTGGGAACTGAAGGACCGGGCCAGGGAAGAAGAAAAGCTGAAGACCCTTCTGGAAAATCTGCTGACCTGGGACAAAGAAGAACAGTTCCCAGCCAGGAAAGAGGGGTGCCAGTGGTGCCCGTACCGGTACTTCTGCCCCCTTTAAAATCCTTTAATTTTCTGTCGATTCATGGTAAAATGACCGTTGTAGTATGTTCGAAGGAGGCTTTCTGTGGCTGCACGGGGAATTTTATTTGACTTTGACGGGACGCTGGCCAACACCACGCCCCTGATCCTGGCCACCTTCCACCAGACCCTGGACCATTTCGTCCCAGGGAATCAGGTGGATGACCAGACCATCATCAACACCTTCGGCCTGCCCCTCCGGGACGGCCTGGCCGGGATCACCGGCTGCACCGATCCGGAAGAGATGGACCGGATGGTGGCTTATTACCGCCAGTACAACACCGCCTGGCACGACGCCATGATCCAGCCCTTTCCCGGAGTGAAGGAGGGGCTTACTGCCCTGCGCCGGGCCGGGGTCCCCATGGCCATTGTCACCAGCAAGTTCAAGGCCAGCTGCCTTAGGGGGCTCCGGTGCCTGGGGCTGGAAGACTGCATCGACGGCATCATCGGGTGCCAGGAATGCAGCGCCCACAAGCCGGATCCGGAACCTATGGAAAAGGGCCTGGAACTGCTGGGCCTTGCCGGAGAGGACTGCCTCTGTGTGGGAGACAGCCCCTATGACCTGGTCAGCGGCCACAAAGCCGGCTGCCAGACGGTGAAGGTGGGCTGGACCTCCTTCCGGCAGGAATTCTTCGACCGGTTCATCCAGCCGGATCATGTGATCCGGTCCCTGGGAGACCTGCTTTCCTTTGTTGAACCATCAAACTGAGCGAGGTGATTCCAATTGCGGAAAATCGGCATCATCGGCGGCACCGGGGTGGAGGATGCGTCCTCCTTCGGCCGGCTCACCGCCTTAACGGTGGATACGCCCTTCGGCCAGGCTCACTGCCTGAAGGGGACCGCCGCCGGCCATGAGATCTATTTCCTGGCCCGGCACGGCCTGGACCACAGCGTCCCGCCCCACAAGATCAACTACCGGGCCAACATTTTCGCCCTGAAGAAGCTGGGAGTCACGGAGATCCTGTCCTTTACGGCGGTGGGGTCCCTGAACCGGGGACTGCCTCCGGGGACTTTTGTGGCCACCACCCAGATCCTGGACTTTACCAAAAGCCGGGTGAACACCTTCTTCAACGGGGAGAACGGCCAGGTGGCCCATGTGGATTTCGCCCAGCCCTACTGCCCGGCGCTCCGGGAACGGCTGATCCGCTGCCTGGTGAAACTGGGGCTCCGGCACAGCAAACAGGGGACCTATGTGGTGACGGAAGGGCCCCGGTATGAAACGGCGGCGGAAGTGCGGATGTATGGAGCCATGGGCGGGGACGTGGCCGGGATGACCAACATGCCGGAAGCGGTGCTGGCCCGGGAAGCGGAAATCTGCTACGCCAACTGTTCCGTGGTCACCAATATGGGTTCCGGGCTGGCGGCCCGGGCCCTGTCCCACGAAGAAGTGACGGAAGCCATGGAGAAGCTGGGAAAGCAGATCCTGTCCGTGATCGAAGCCTATGTGCAGGATGACGGGCCTCTGACCCACAGCTGCCATTGCGCCCAGGCCCTGCAGGAATACGGGGGCTTCCGGCTGGAGGCTTTCGGCGGGGACAAAAAGGAGGAATGACGCTGGACATGGTATATGATATCGTATTGCAGAATGTGGAACTGACAGATCCCGGGGACGGGACCCTGTTCAACATCGGGATCAACGGCAGCACCATCGGGTATGTGGGCACAGAATCGGTGGCAGGCCGGGAAGTAATCGACGGACGGAACCACCTGGCGGTGCCCGGGTGGGTGAACGCCCATACCCATGTGGCCATGACCCTGTTCCGCAGTTATGCCGACGACATGGTCCTGATGGACTGGCTCCAGAACCGGATCTGGCCCCTGGAAGCCAGACTGGACGGCCGGGCGGTGTACTGGGGGAGCCTGTTGGGAATCGCGGAAATGATCCGCACCGGCACCACCTGTTTCGCCGACATGTATTTCTTTATGGAAGAAACTGCCAAGGCTGCAGCGGACAGCGGCATCCGGGCAGTACTGTCCCGGGGCCTCACCGGCAGCAGCGTGGCAGACGGGGCCGCCCGTCTGGAGGAGAACACGCAGCTGTACAAGACCTGGAACGGGGCCCAGAACGGACGGATCACCGTGATGTTCGGTCCTCATGCCCCGTACACCTGCAGCCCGGATTATCTGAAATCCGTCATCGCCCGGGCCCGGGAACTGGGGGCGGAGATCCACATGCATCTTGCGGAAACCGCCGGGGAAGTGGCGGACTGCCGGAAACAGTACGGCAAGAGCCCCATTGCCCTGATGGAAGAACTGGGGATGTTCGACGGAGGGACCCTGGCGGCCCACTGTGTCCATGTGGATGAGGAGGATATGGACATTATGGCCCGGCACCGGGTCCGGGTGGCCCACAACCCCCAGAGCAACCTGAAACTGGCCAGCGGCATCGCTCCTGTGGCCCGGATGCTGGAAAAGGGCATCACCGTAGGTCTGGGCACCGACGGGGCCAGCAGCAACAACAATCTGGACATGCTGGAAGAAGTCCGGCTGGCGGCCATGCTGGCCAAGACCCAGTCCGGGGATCCCAAGGCGGTACCGGCTTCCCAGGCCCTTGCCATGGGCACCTGGATGGGGGCGGAAGCTGTGGGCCTGAAAAACCTGGGGAAACTGGAAGTGGGCCAGAAGGCGGATGTGGTGCTCTACAACATGGCCTCCCCGGCCTGGTACCCCCGGCACGACCGCACGTCCCTTCTGGTGTATGCCGGGTCCTCCGCGGACGTGGACACGGTGCTGGTGGACGGGAACATCCTGCTGCGCAAAGGAGAACTGACCACCATCGACCTGGAAAAAGTCACCGCGGAAGTGGGACAGTGTCTGAAGGAAATGACAGCCAGTGCAGAGTGAACGGTGGAGGGAACCCGCAGGAGCGGGTTCCTGTGAAGGAAAACGCAGCCAGGGGCTGCTAACCCACCACCCATGCTTCGCATGGATACCCCCGCCCTTGAAAAGGGCGGATATATGGTACGTGGGGCTTACGCCCCAGTACCGAAACAGTAAGGCGCAGGCATGATTGTCTATCCGCCCTTTACAAGGGCGGGGGACCGGCCGTCAGGCTGGTGGTGGGTTAGCAGCGTCAGCTGCGTCCCTGTTCGGCAGAATCCGCTTTTCCGGTTCTGTCCCCTGATCCGTGACGGATGGCCCTCCGGGCGGCCCGCCAAATCATCGATTATCTGCGCATTTTGCGGGGCGCCGGGCCTGCGCCCCCTACGGTTATACACAATAAGAAGAACCTGGCCGAAGGACAGGTTCTGTCCAGTCACGATGAATGAAAAACGACAATAAAGGAGTGTTTGGTGTGGCAAAGATCTTGAAAAAACTGCAGCTGGCACCTGCAGTCTGGGAATTTGAAGTGGATGCGCCTCTCATTGCGCACAAATGCAAACCGGGACAGTTCGTCATGGTACTGGTGGATGAAACCAGCGAACGGATCCCTCTGACCATCGGCGATTTCGACCGGGAAAAAGGCTCCATCACCCTGATGGTCCAGGCGGTGGGGAACACCACCCGGCACCTGTGTGAAGATTTCGCCCAGGGAGACGATATCCAGCACATCCTGGGACCTCTGGGCCAGCCTTCTGAAATGGGCAAATTCGGTACTGTGGTCATGGTCTGCGGGGGCATCGGCGTGGCGCCGGTCCATCCCATCGCCCGGGCCTATCACGAACTGGGCAACAAGGTGATCACCATCATCGGGGGCCGTCACAAAGACCTGATCCTGTGGCGGGACCGGATGGAAAAGATCAGCGATGAAGTGATCATCACCACCGACGACGGGTCCGAAGGCATCAAGGGCTTTGTTACCGATCCCCTCCGGAAAATGCTGGAAGCAGGGAACCATCCGGATCTGGTGGTGGCCATCGGCCCCATCATCATGATGATGAACGTGGCCAAGGTCACTCAGCCCTATAACATCAAGACCACCGCCAGCCTCAGCTGCCTTATGGTGGACGGCACCGGCATGTGCGGCGGCTGCCGGGTGCAGGTGGGCAATGAAAGCAAGTTCACCTGCTGTGACGGGCCGGAATTCGATGCCCATCAGGTGGACTTCAAGAACCTGATGCAGCGTTCCAAGATGTACAAGGACCAGGAAGCAGTAGAATACAGTTGCGGGGGGCATTGCAGATGCGTGGAGGAATGAGAAATCCCATGCCGGAACAGCCGGCTGATGTACGGAACCATAATTTCGAGGAAGTGGCCCTGGGCTATCCGGAAGACACGGCGGTGGATGAAGCCCAGCGCTGCCTGAACTGCAAGAATCCCCAGTGCGTGAAGGGGTGCCCGGTGAACGTGGACATTCCCCAGTTCATCCATGCCCTGACGGAAAAGGATTTTGACGGCGCCATCCACATCCTGAAGAACAAGAACTCCCTGCCTGCCGTGTGCGGCCGGGTGTGCCCCCAGGAAAACCAGTGCGAAAAACACTGCATCCTGGGCATCAAGGGAGAACCGGTGGCCATCGGCCGTCTGGAACGGTTCGTAGCGGACCGGGCCCGGGAAAACGGGACAGATATGGTGAAAGAAGGCCTGGCTCCCAAGAACGGCATCAAAGTGGCTGTAGTGGGCGGAGGTCCTTCCTGCCTCACCGCAGCCGGGGATCTGGCCAAAATGGGCTATGACGTGACCCTGTTCGAAGCCCTCCACAAAGTGGGCGGGGTGCTCATGTACGGCATCCCTGAATTCCGTCTCCCCAAAGCCATCGTCCAGCACGAAATCGAACAGCTGAAGGTGCTGGGCGTGAAGATCATGACCGATGTAGTGATCGGCCGCACCTTTACCCTCCATGAACTGTTGGGTGAAGAAGGGTTCCAGGCTGTGTACGTGGGTACCGGCGCCGGTCTGCCTCACTTTATGCGGATCCCTGGGGAAGCCCTCAACGGGGTGTACGCCGCCAATGAATTCCTTACCCGGGTGAACCTGATGGGGGCCTGGAAGTTCCCGAAAATGGCCACTCCTGTGTATGTAGGGAAGAACGTGGCTGTGGTGGGGGCCGGCAACGTGGCCATGGATGCCGCCCGGACCGCCAAACGGCTGGGAGCGGAAAACGTCTACGTGGTCTACCGCCGGAGCGAAGCGGAAATGCCCGCCCGGAAGGAAGAAATCGAACATGCCAAGGCGGAAGGCATCGAACTCCACATGCTGAACAACCCGGTGAAGATCCTGGGGAACGAAGATGGCTGGGTCACCGGCATGGAATGTGTCCGGACCCAGTTGGGCGAACCGGATGCCTCCGGCCGCCGGAGCCCGGTGGAGATCCCCGGCTCCAACCATGTGTTCGATGTGGACATGGTGGTGATGGCCATCGGCCAGGGACCCAACCCCCTGCTGAAACACACCACCCCGGATCTGGTGACCAACCGGAAGGGGCTCATTACCGTGGATGAAAAGGAAGAAACCTCCATCCCGGGAGTCTTTGCCGGCGGGGACATCGTCACCGGGGCAGCCACCGTTATTTCCGCCATGGGGGCCGGCAAGAAGGCCGCTCTGGAAATGGATGCCTATCTGAAAGAAAAATTAGGGAAGTAACTGCAGAGCATGAATAAACTGAAACGATGGGGGCTGGCTGCGGCTCTCCTGTGCCTGGGTCTGTTCCAGGCCGGGGAGGCCGGAGCGGCAGCACCCAAAAACACCTACAAACCTGCCAGCGGAGGCTATACCCTGACGGTGCCTCCCGGCAGCAAAGAGATTTACCATACCTCCACGGGGATCCGCTTCACCGTGGGGAAGGATTTCCTGGTCAGTGCGGATCTGTACACCCTGCCCAGTTTTGTGTCCGTCCCCATGAAGCAGTACTCCACGGAGCAGAAGAAAGATTTCAAGAAGTTCCTGGGGAAGATCCAGGACCAGGAAAACGACACCATCCAGGATGACGGCAGCTCCCGGAATTTCGGCAGCCAGCCGGCCCTGGACGGGATCCTGGGAGAAAAGCTCCGAAAGTATCGGAGCACTTCCGGGGAACCGGAACCCAAAAAGGACAAGAAGAAGGATCTGGACAGCTACACCTATGTGGCGGTGCCGGAAGACAAGCTGCGGACCCACCGGCCCTTTCTGATCGGCCGGGCCTACCAGCCGGAAAAGAACGTGCTGCTGGTGGTGAACGTAAGCGCGCCGGAAAACCTGGAAGCGGCGGCCCGGTCCGCCCTCCAGTCCCTGTGTTCCGACCTGACGCTCAGCCGGGTGAAGTACACCGATGTGAACCTTCTCACGGTGCCCGGCATGGGCTATGAAATGGAAATCCCCAGCGGCTGGCGGATGTACACCCTCCGGGCAGACAATGTGCTGTTCGGACGGTCTCTCAGCAGCGTCCACACCGACGGGATGATGGTCCGGGAATTTTCCGATGACACTTTTGCGGAACTGGGGAATTCCACCCCCGAAGGGCTGAAGGAAGCGGAGAGCGCCTTCATCCAGAAGGTGACCCGGTATACGCCCAACATTACGGTACTGCGCCACGAACCCATTTCCGTGGGCACCCTCAACGGGAGCATGGCGGAATGCACCGACAGCGGGGACCTGAAAAAGGTCTTTGTGGTGAACACCTATCTGATGAACGCCCAGGGCAACGGGTACCAGATCCGGTACCAGACCGACGACACCATCAACTACGACCTGAAACTCCGGGCTTTCAAACAGTCCGTGGAAAGCTTCAGCCTCCTCCAGAACAACGACGGAAGCGGCCTGAAGCCGGGGAAGGATATGTGAAAAGGAGGTGTTGCACGTTAGGTGCAACACCTCCTAGCTGTAGAGCCGCATAGCGGCTCAAGTCTGGAGTCTGAAGTCTGGAGCCGAAGGTTAAATTTGCAGGCAAATTTTTTGAATGTGTAGAACCTTTGGACGAAATGATCTCTCAGATTGATTGCGATTCTGGTTTTACAGAATCAAAAGGATCCGTCCAGCCAGACGGATCCTGTCCTGAGGCTTCCGACTTCAGACTCCTGACTTCCGACTAGGGGCTGTTGCCTGTGCAACAGCCCCATTTTCACATTTATGTCACAAACCATTCATAATCTCTTCATCCAGAAAGGTATACAATATGAATTGTAAAGTGACTGGTCAGTCCAGTACTTTTTATATGGAAAAAATTGAACGGGAAGAAGGAATCTTCAATGCAGAAGAAAGCATTTGCAGTGACGCTGGCTGTACTGGCTTCCGTTGCTTCCATGGGTTTTGCAGCTCCCCAGACCAGCTGGGAGGAGAATGGCAGCTGAACGCAGGGGCCTGGGCTCCCAAAGCCAAATTCGACGGGAATGAATCCAGCACCAAATGGAACTTTGACGGTGGCCTGGGTTATGGGATTTCCGACAAATGGGCTCTGGAATACAACTATCGGGGCCTGAAGACCAAAGCCGGAGATTTCAAGACCGACGGTGACCAGAACGAAGTGAACCTGGTATACAGCCTGGGCAAGAACTGGGCTCTGTTCGGCGGCTGGAACCGGATCAACAACGACTTTGACGGCAGCTACCATGGGGCACACACCGGCAGTGCTGACAGCGTGATCAACAACGTGGCTCAGTTCGGTGTACGGACCAAATACGACCTGGCCAAGAACCTGGCTTTCTATGCAGAAGGCGCCCTGGGCACCAAGAAGACCAGCCAGTGGGATGCCGGCCTGGCTTACACCTTCGCTGACAACTGGGATCTGAACGCCGGATACCGGTATGTGGATACCAAGCTGGATGACGACAACAACATCAAATACCGGGGCTTCCTGGTAGGTCTGTCCTATCGGTTCGGCGGCCACAAGAAAGCGGCTCCGGCACCTGTGGAAGAACCGGTGGCACCGACGGTGGCTGAACCGGTTGCTCCGACTCATGTGTACAATGACTACTATCTGGAGAGCATCCACTTCGATTCTGATGTGGATACCCCGAAGGCTTCCGAAGCTGCCAAACTGGCCAACTTCGTAGCCGTAGCCAAGGCTCATCCGGATTCCACCTTTAAACTGGTAGGGAATACCGATTCCGATGCTTCCAACGCCTACAACGAAGACCTGTCCAAACGCCGTGTGCTGAACGTGGCCAAATACGCCAACGACAACGGTGTGGCTGCTTCCCGTATGCAGCTGAACTACAAGGGCGAAAACAACCCTGCGTCCAGCAACGCCACCGAAGCCGGCAAAGCCGACAACCGCCGTGTGGATATCTGGGAACATAAATAATTGAAAAAGCAAAAGGGCTGTTGCACGGGCAACAGCCCCTTTCTTTTTCCCCCTTATTCCCCTATAATATCCCTATCAGAAAGGTCGTGATCATTTATGGAACCATTGGAAAAAATCGCCCGGGCTGCCATTGCCTGTGATGCAGGGGATCCCCGGCGGATCCATCATCTTTTGAAAGTCCATGCTTTTGCCCGGCTGATCGGGCTGGGGGAGGGGCTGGATCCCCGGACCCTGTTCCGGCTGGAAGCCGCCGCCTATCTCCATGATATCGGCATCCACGAAGGAGAACGCCGGTACGGCCACTGCACCGGGAAGATCCAGGAAGAACTGGGCCCGGACATTGCCCAGCCCATCCTGGCAGACGCCGGCATCACCGGAGAAGACGCAGAACGGATCAAGTGGCTCATCGGCCATCATCATACCTATGCCAGCATCGACGGCCCGGACGCCCAGATCCTGGCGGAAGCGGATATGCTGGTGAACCCCTACGAAGACGGAGATAACCGGCAGCAGGACGAAGCTCTGTATCAGCGGCTGTACAAGACGGAAACCGGGAAGAAGTTGTTCGAGGAGCTGTATTTGAAGGACCGATAAATCATGACAGAACAGCAGACCGCCGGGAATCCTTCGCCGGATCCCCGGCAAAAAGAACAGGAGCAGGCACAGGCCCGGCGCCGGAAAAAGAAAAAAATCGCTCTGGGGGCGGCCCTGGCGGTGCTGATCGGGGCCGTTTCCGGCTGGTACTTCCTGTATTATATCCGCACCCCCCAGTATGCGGTGAAATTGATCCGGGAATCAGTGAACAAGCACGATATCGTTACTTTCCAGGACCATACGGACCTGACGAAAGTGGTGGACAAGGGGTATGATGCCCTGCTGGCCGCCCAAGGGGAAAATGACGTGGAGGACGGTTACACCGAAGGGGAAAAGGATGAGATCACCCGGCATCTGGAGGAATTGATCCACAATGCCGTCCTGACCGGGGACTGGACCGATTCCTACCGGAAGACCCACCCGGACAAGGTGCTGCCAGTGGACTGGAATGCCCTGAAGGTGAAGGACATCCAGCCCGGGGCCAGCTATCCCCAGGACGCCCTGGTGAACGTCCAGCTGGATAATCCGACGGTGGGCACGGATACCCTGGTGCTCCACATGCAGAAAAATGAAAAAGGGGACTGGCAGCTGGTGGAAATCACCAACCTGAAAGGGTATTACGGGAAGATCCTCCAGAAAAATCCCCGGACCAAACAGACGAAACAGGCGGCAGGAGTGGCCGGAGCCGTGCTCCAGGCGGCTCAGGGGCTGGAAGACACCCCCCTGGCTCCCCTCTATGAAGCGGTCCGGGACAAGGTCCAGGAAGCCACTGGCCGTGATGAGACAGCAGGGGGCAGTGGGACACAGGGAGGCACCCGGCGGAAAAGTGCCGGCAGCCAGGGCACCGTTCTGCCTCCTGCGGTCCAGGGGCCCGGCACCACCAGCCCGGAAACCCTGGAACAGCAGCGTCAGGCCCTCCAGAAGGCCCTGAACAGCCCCCTTGTAGGCAAAGTGGTCAGGACACTGGTGGACCACCAGGATGAGATCCTGGCCAAACTGGACCAGCTGGCCCAGGCTGCCCAGAACGGCCAGGGAGATGCCGCCATCCAGCAGGAAATCAGCAAATACCAGGGCCAGCTCCAGACCATAGCCAAGATCCTGGATCTGGCGGCCAGGTGGATGAATTAGGAAAAGAGGTGCAGCCTTGGGCTGGTGTAAACGTTTTAGTGCTTTTGTTGTGCTGCTGATGGGTGTTTGTGCACCGGCGGCAGCGGAGAAAATCCTTTTCATCCCCCTGGACAACCGTCCCGTGTCCCTGGCCTATACGGTGGACAGCTTCCGGAGGGCAGGGGTCCAGGTGGTGACCCCGCCGGAGAAGTTCCTGGCCAGCGACCGGCAGAACGGGGACCCGGATCAGCTGGCCCAATGGCTGGACCAGGAAGCCCGGGGAGCGGCAGGAGCGGTGGTGTCCACGGACAGTCTCATTTACGGGGGCCTGGTGCCTTCCCGGACCCATGAACTGGATCCGGCGGTGCTGGCCCAAAGGGCCAATGCTCTGCTGGCCTTCAAAAAGCGGCACCCGGGAGTGCCCCTTTACGGCTTTGCCACGGTGATGCGCTCCCCCAAGTGGAGCAGCGCTCCGGCGGAACCGGCTTACTATGCCCAGTACGGGCCTCAGATCTTCCGGTGGGGACAGCTCCGGGACAAAAAGCGGCTGGGGATCCTCACCCGGAAGGAGAAAAACGAACTGAACCAGGTGGAACAGGCTCTGCCCCTGGATATCCGCCGGGATGTACTGGAACGCCGGGGGAAGAACCTGTTTGTGCTGAAAGGGCTTACCCGGGGCCTGGAAGCAGGGAAAATGGACTATTTCCTCATCGGACGGGACGATTCCGCCCCCTATTCCGAAGCCCACAAAGATGCGGCGGACCTGGAAAATTTCGCCGACCCGGCCTTCCGGTACAAGTTCCGGAGTTTTTCCGGAGCGGACGAACTGGGGATGGTGCTGCTGAACCGGGCCCTGAACAAGGCACGGGGAGAGACCCCTCTGGTATACGGATGGTACAATGGGGGCACCGGAGCCGCCACTGTGGCCAGTTACGAGGACAGCCCCATGGGCACCAGTTACCGGCAGCATGTGCTGGCTGCAGGAGGATACCCAGCCCGGACGGACAAGCGGGCGGACCTGGTGCTGGGGCTCTATACCCCGGGGGACGGGGTGACCCTGGGGGCGGATTCTGCCGCCAACGGACCGGATCTGGATGAACAGGGCCAGCAGTTCCTGGCCACTGCCCAAAAGTACGTCCGGCAGGGACGGAATGTGGGGATTGCCGACGTGGCCTTTGGAAACGGAGGCAGCACCGCCCTGGTAAAGGGCCTGCTCACCGGGGAACCGGGGCAGGAGCCTCTGGGGTACCGGCTGGGGTCCTACGCCGGGTGGAACACCGCCAGCAACAGCCTGGGATACGCCCTGGGCCAGGGGATGCTCCGGCCGTATCTGAGCGACCGGGACCGGCAGGACCTTTTGACCGTCCGGTATCTGGACGACTGGCTCTACCAGAGCAAAGTCCGGCAGCAGGTGCGCCAGGAACTGATCTGGCCCCGACAGTGGACGGACGGAAAGCTCACCGATGCCCAGACCGCCCAGGCGGAAACCCTGGTCACCGAAAAAATGCTGAAAGAAGGAGCGCCCCTCCTGGGCAAGCGGCCGGAACAGTACCGGTACAGCCTGCCCTGGCACAGGACCTTCGAAGTGGCAGTGAAGAGGGCAGAGTGAAGAGTGAAGAGAGCTAGAGACTGTTCAAATATATTCAGGGAGGATAAAACCATGACCTATTATGAGGAAGCTTTGGCAATGAAAGACGAAATGATCCAGCAGAGACGGGATCTCCATGCCCATCCGGAAACCGCCTGGACTGAATTCCGCACCACGTCCATCATCGCCACAGAACTGGAAAAACTGGGATATGAAGTGAAAATGGGCGCCGACGTGCTGGACGACAGTGCCCGGATGCTGGTGCCCGACGAAGATACCCTGAAAAAATGCGCCCAGCGGGCCATCAAGGAAGGGGCCAATCCGGTGCTGGTGGACCGGATGAAAGGGGGCATGACCGGCTGCGTGGGGATCATGCACTTTGCCAAACCCGGCAAGACCGTAGCTCTCCGGTTCGATATCGACTCCCTGTTCGTGGCCGAGGACCCGGCACCCAGCCACCGGCCCAGCGCCCTGGGGTTCCAGTCCAAACATCCCGGGCTCATGCACGCCTGCGGCCACGATGGTCATGCCACCATCGGCCTGGCCGTAGCCCGGCTGGTGGCCGCCCACAAGGACAAAATGGCCGGTACCCTGAAGATCTGCTTCCAGCCTGGAGAAGAAGGGGTGGTAGGAGCCAAGAGCATGGTCCAGAGCGGCATTGTGGACGATGTGGACTACTTCCTCAGCGGTCACATCGGCCTGGGGGATTACAACGACGGATCCCTGGTGTGCATGACCAAAGGGTTCCTGGCCACCGACAAACTGGATGCGGAATTCACCGGGGTGCCCAGCCATGCAGGCGCCGAACCGGAAAAAGGGAAGAATGCCCTTTTGGCCGCTGCCCAGGCTGCCATTTCCCTCCACACCATCAGCCGCCACAGCGGTGGTTCTTCCCGGATCAACGTAGGGGTCCTGGAAGCCGGCACCGGCCGGAACGTGGTGCCCGCCAACGGTCTGATCAAATTCGAGACCCGGGGAGAAACCGCCGAAATCAACGACTTCATGGCCAAAGAAGCCAGACGGATGTGCCGGGCCGCTGCCATGCTCTATGATGTGGACGTAAAGATCACCCCCCGGGGCAGCGCCACTTCCTCCAACTCCTCCAAGGAGATGGGAGAAGAAATCTATGATTTGGTGAAATCCCAGAATCTGTACCAGCATGTGGTGAAGGAACAGAAAGTCAGCGGCAGTGAAGACTGCTGCTACTTCATGAGCCGGGTCCAGGAACACGGCGGCCAGGCCGTTTACATGCTCTACGGCACCAAAGAAGCCGCCGGCCATCACCAGAGCGATTTTGATTTCAACGAAGATGTATTGCCCCGTACCGCCGCCACCATCACCCTGCTGGTGGAGCATTTTGGGAACAAGTAAGAGTGCAGAGTGAAGAGCGGGACGGCGGAGGCGGATGTCGGATGAAATGATCCCAGAAACGGAATTTTCGACAATTCCGTTTCTGGGATTTTTTGTTGGATCGATTGATACCAAGGTGGTAGGGGCTGCCCCCAGGGGAGCCCGTCCCGGCCGCCGGGTTTCCCATGCAAGGCCAAATGGCCAGGCATTTGGCCTCCATGTACAGTTCTGTGGGCTGTCTCATGGAAGGGTCACTTTCCTTTGATTGTTAAAAAATATCTGTCCACTTTTTTCCCCATTGGATGTCTTATAATAAGAAGAGAGAAAGATGAGAACCAAGGATCCAAAGAGAGATTTCTATAGGAGGAATGAGTATGGAGAGCCAGTTGCTGGATCAGTTCGGAACGCGGCACTGTGGGGTATTCCTGGGGGTGGATCCCGAAAATCTGGAAGCCCTGAAGCGGTGGCTGCGTCTGGTGGATTTTCGCTGTGAATGGGTCTGGGGCGGACGGGAGCCCTGCTGTCAGGTACTGGTCCATATGAATGCACTGTACCGGCCGGTGTTGGAACGGCTGGGCCCTGCCATGAGCCGGCGGTTTGGGCAGAAAGGAACCCTTTTTGCCGACGAAAACGGCCAGGCCTGGGAATTTTCCCAAAAGGGAGACAAGGGCAAAGCCCTGGGACCGCTGACACCCCAGGTGCTGGATCGGTTTTACAGCAGCCTCCTGGAGGAACCCTTCCACTTTCAGGGGTTCCGGTTTATGTACACGGTGAATACCGGAGTGCCTGCCATCATCATGGCCCAGCATGTCCATGAGCTGATGGAAAAATATGAAGACTGGGATGTACGGTTCCTGGAGAGAATGGGAAATCCAAATGTGAATAAGGAGTGGTGAAAATGGATAAACTGGTATTGGCCTATGAAGTGGCAAAGAAATTCCACGCCGGACAAAAGGACCGGGCCGGGAAAGACTACATTTATCATGTGAAGTTCGTATCGGATCAGGTGCTTCCCCTGGGGGAAGAATATGCCCTGGTGGGGATGCTCCATGATACCCTGGAAGATACGGCCATGGACCGGGGAACCCTGGAACAGCTGTTTGGGAAAACCGTGGCAGATGCGGTGGCCCTGCTGACCCATGACAAGAAGGTGCCCTATCTGGACTATGTGCGGCAGATCAAAGAAAGCGGGAATCCCTACGCCATCGCCGTGAAAAAGGCGGACCTGCGGAACAATATGGACCTGACCCGGCTGCCGGAAGTGACGGAAAAGGACCGGAAACGGGTGGAAAAATACCGCAAAGCGTACGGGATTTTAAGTGAAGAGTAGTAGGCCGACAGAGAGCTGGGCATCGCAGGAGGTTCAGACTATGGAGAGCAAAGCAGGGGAAAAAGTAAAGCAGGCAGATGCAAAGGAACAGCTGGGGAAAGAAACTTGTGAACTGGATCAACTGTTTTTGAATCTTCCAGCTGGGAAGGCTTATCCTCAAATCCAGGCGAAAGCCTGGGATGGCTGCGGCCGGGCTCTTTTTCTTCTGGCTCTGTACCTGGATGGGGGATATGGAACCTTCTTCCTGGATGAGGGACTGGCCCGATCTTACGCTTCTGCGGCTTCCCGGGCCGGGGATCCGGTGGCTCCTGCCTTTGGCGCATTGAAAGACCTGCCCGGCCTGGGCGAATCCGTCCAGGTGTTCGTCCGGCAGAGAGAAAAAATCCGGGCCCGGGCAGCAGAAGGAGACTTCCTGGCACAGTATTATCTGGGAACCATGTATGCCTACGGAGAAGGAGTGGATCCATCCTATGAAGAAGCTCTGATCTGGTTCGGGAAGTCCGCTGCCCAGGGCTTTGCAGCGGCCCAGCTGGCCATGGGTTCTTTTCTCCGGCTGGTGAGTGAAGAGAAAAATGAAAGCTGGCGGGAGAAACGGCTGGCATGGTATCAGAAAGCCGCTGCAAAGGGCCATGCAGAAGCCCAGGTGCGCCTGGCCCAGGAATACCGGCTGCGCTGCCATGACCTGGAACAGGCCGGAATCTGGTATGAGAAAGCCGCCCGACAGGGCCATCCCGGAGCCTGTGAAATCATGGGATACTTTTGGGAAAGTGGATACCTGGGCCAGGCAGACCCTGCCCAGGCCCTGGTCTGGTATCGGAAAGCCTGGTTACGAGGCAGCCCCAGCGCCTGCAATGCCATTGCCAGACTGTACGAAGAAGGCAGGGGTGTTCCCCAGTCATGGAAACAGGCAGCAATGTGGTATAAAAGGTATTGGGGGAGATAGAAAGTTTGTGAAATGGGGTGGGAACTTTCAAGTCTCCGGGATTTAAAAGGCGGATGCGTGAGCATCTGGCATCCGAAACGACTCACGACGAACGACCAACGATGCACCAAAAGACCGCCGGATTTTCCGGCGGCCTTATCATTGGGAAGGAAAACGCCCGGGGCGTTTTCCAACCTACAGCAATCCATGCAATTTTCCAAGTTTTTGGATCTGGTCCAGAGAGTAATGGGTGATCCGGGAAATGGTCTCCATGGGGATCTTTTCCTTCAGCATGGCAACAATGTTGGATTCCCGTTCTTCCTGACGGCCTTCGAAACGGCCTTTTTCAAGACCTTTTGCCAGGCCTTGTTCAAGACCCTGTTCCAACCCTTTTTCCAGGTTCTTTTTTGCGATGGCGTGTCCGATACCGCACATGGTTTCCGCCTCCTTTTTCATTTCTACGGTCATGGGAATATTGTATTTTAGCTAAAGAATACGATTTCTATATTGTTAATTTTATCATATTTGATAGGGATGGGAGATGAAAAGCGGCAAGGCCACTTTTCCGTCTCACGCCGATGGTCATGAGCTGACAGTCACTAGTCTCTAGCCTCTAGCGGCAG
>ERZ791883.1108-NODE-1108-length-25087-cov-6.891179_pt1 | contig 25087 bp, 17 predicted proteins | sample MGYA00510160_ERZ791883 | MGnify/ENA primary metagenome ERZ791883 (study PRJEB30046, sample SAMN00792072) | human gut metagenome | study: EMG produced TPA metagenomics assembly of the A metagenome-wide association study of gut microbiota in type 2... | reverse complement strand
GCCTACCTACAACACCATCACCAAGTGACGGCTTCGTTGTGACGTTTCGCTGCCAATCGGCAACGAAAAACGAGTGGGGGTTCGAATCCTTAATGGATTCGAACCCCCACTCGGCGTTTTGCAGCCGTTTCGTTTATTTGCTTACGGCGTCAAACCTATGGCGTCAGCTCTGCACGTAGCTGCCCTTCGGGGACTTCCAACCGCAGTTCATCATCTCGCTGTTGAACACCATCGCACCGTCGCCATGGGCGGGGACGACGATCATGCCACCGTCGCCGTGGTGACGGGCCACACCGTCCAGCGCGGCCTTCGCAGCCTCGACCGGATCTTCCTTGGCGTACAGCACGCGGTCGGAAACCTGGTGTGCGGCGACTTCCTTGACGAACGCCTCACCGATGCCGGTGCAGGAGATCGCAACGGAATCGTTGTTGGCGTAAGTGCCGCAACCCGGCAGTGGCGAATCGCCAACACGGCCCGGCATCTGGTTGGTGATGCCGCCAGTGGAGGTGCCGGCTGCGATATTGCCGGACGCGTCACGTGCGACGGCGCCGATGGTGCCATGCTTCTCCCATTCGTCGCCATTGGACTGCGCCTCACGCAGGGATTCCTGACGGGCCGGGGTGATGAAGTACTCGCTGTCGCACAGTTCGATGCCCCACTCCTTGAGCAGGTTATCGCCCGGCTTGGCGAACATGACGTGCTTGGTCTTCTCCTTGATGGCGCGCGCCACATTGATCGGGTTCTTGGACGTGGTCAGACCGCATGCGGAGCCGACTTCGCCGTCAACGCCGGTCATCAGGCAGGAATCCATGGACACGATGCCTTCGCTCGTCAACGCGGCACCACGGCCAGCATTGAATTCGGGAGCATCCTCCATGACACGAATGGCCGCGCAGACGGCATCTTCGGCCGGAGCGCCCTGTTCCAGCAGCGCATAGCCGGCTTCAAGGGCCCTGTTCAGATCCTGCTCCACCTGGGCGCGACGTTCCGGCGTGTCCTTCTTGCCGCGATTGCCAGCGCCTGCGTGGATCACCAGAAGGATTCCATCCGGATCAGCCTGGGCAACCCGGACCGTCGACTGCGGCAATGCTGCTTCGTTTGTTGACATCTTCTCTCCTTCAGATATCTCGCTTATGTTTGACATTCGCAGATATCTTACGCCGGTTGCGGCAACGAAGCGCCCGACATGCGCAAAAGCGATGCCGTCGCGCCGTTACGCAATCAAAAACATATCGAAGCGCGACTGCGTCCTTTCTTACGTTTCATACTTTTGCAAATCGCAATCTCGTATTTCATGGTGCTCCTCCGTTGGTAGTGCCAGTATGTGTCAAGCGCATCGTTCCCCGGACAAAATCACGTTCTTAAGCAAAGCCACGCTTGTAAATCGGAAACACAAGTCGTTGTGGCCCCTACGGATTCATGTATATCGAAATGGCCGAAATTATTATCCATCGCAAAAACTCTCGTAAGCAACACTTATCGAGATAAATGTAGCTTATTTTAACGTTAGCTACACTTATGCGGATAAGTGTAGCTAACGCACATGCGATGCGACTGATAGATTGACAAATACAATCATCCCCGCATGTGCGGGGAACACTTGAAACGCTGGCGCAGCTTGTTTTCGAGCGCGGGATCATCCCCGCATGCGCGAGGGACACCTGCCGAGTGGCTGGTAGTCCTGCATGTCGTGGGGACCATCTCCGCATGTGCGGGGAACACGGTGCCGTGGTGGTAGAATTGGATTGCTCGAAGATCCCACGCGACCAGCTTTCAAGACTGGAACATCAGTCGGGGGGTTATCTTCGGGCTTTCTATTTCAGTTGGATCTGATGCAGTCCCGATATGTCGAGCACCCATAACTCGCGGATATGTGTTTCGTGCCGTTGGAGATCATCCCCACATGTACGGGGAACACACAATCTGGGCGCCTGACGTCCAAATTTAAGTGGGATCATCCCCGCACGTGCGGGGAACACAGCACCGTTACCATATCGCCGTTGTTATCCGTGGGATCATCCCCGCATGTGCGGGGAGCACTTCATTATCAGTGCGCGTGGTCTCGGTAAGACGGGATCATCCCCGCATGTGCGGGGAGCACTGAGCCAGTTACAATGTCCCTGTAGATGGTTGGGGATCATCCCCGCATGTGCGGGGAGCACCAGAACGCTTCGAGGCTTTCGCACGGGCCGTTGGGATCATCCCCGCATGTGCGGGGAGCACGTTGTTTTGCCACCGTTTTTTTGGACGGTTTCGGGATCATCCCCGCATGTGCGGGGAGCACTTGCCCGAGTCGGCCATCTGCGGCCACAGCCGGGGATCATCCCCGCATGTGCGGGGAGCACAGAATCTGCTGCCAATCATGCAAGATCTCGACGGGATCATCCCCGCATGTGCGGGGAGCACTTGTGCAAGACTTTCTGCAAGGCTTGAGCACGGGGATCATCCCCGCATGTGCGGGGAGCACAGTTTCGTGGCGAATTCGTAGACCACCTTGTCGGGATCATCCCCGCATGTGCGGGGAGCACAACCGGGGTAGCAGCTTCGGCCAAAGTCACAAGGGATCATCCCCGCATGTGCGGGGAGCACGGCAGGCTTGCGACGATGCCTTGCAGGAGTCCGGGATCATCCCCGCATGTGCGGGGAGCACAACGGTTGGAAAGACAAAGCTGCTCTTTATCTGGGATCATCCCCGCATGTGCGGGGAGCACGCCGACGGCAACAAGACCATCCAGGGAGCCAAGGGATCATCCCCGCATGTGCGGGGAGCACTTCACGACCACCGGATCTCCATACTGTTCCTCGGGATCATCCCCGCATGTGCGGGGAGCACCCACTGGTGACCTCCTCGGCGTCACCATCGGCGGGATCATCCCCGCATGTGCGGGGAGCACGCCGACGGCAACAAGACCATCCAGGGAGCCAAGGGATCATCCCCGCATGTGCGGGGAGCACTTGCCAGACGTTTCGCTAGCGGTTCCGCTACCGGGATCATCCCCGCATGTGCGGGGAGCACGCCCATGTCTCCCACTGGTCGCGGAGCCATGTGGGATCATCCCCGCATGTGCGGGGAGCACAGTCGGCCGATGAAGTCGAGGTCGAACTGCGGGGGATCATCCCCGCATGTGCGGGGAGCACGCCAATCGCGTTCGTTAATTAACCTCTCGTTGGGGATCATCCCCGCATGTGCGGGGAGCACATCAGAGACTGCGCTTCATCCTTGGTGAGATTGGGATCATCCCCGCATGTGCGGGGAGCACTTTCGTGATTGTATACCCGCCAAGGTTTAGCAGGGATCATCCCCGCATGTGCGGGGAGCACCTATGGATGCAAGCATCAACTGGGGCCACGTCGGGATCATCCCCGCATGTGCGGGGAGCACCCGATATTCGACCACTGGCAAGCAAGGGCGACGGGATCATCCCCGCATGTGCGGGGAGCACGGGGGTGTCAACAACTACAACAATCCTACCTTGGGATCATCCCCGCATGTGCGGGGAGCACATGCCATGACCGGCGAGAAAACGCAGGTGTACGGGATCATCCCCGCATGTGCGGGGAGCACACGTCCGAACCTTGATTGTCCCCGCCTGTGGGGGGATCATCCCCGCATGTACGGGGAGCACGACAACCAGCAGCCGGACGCGTACAGGCCGGTGGGATCATCCCCGCATGTGCGGGGAGCACTTCGATGAATGGATTGATGACATGTCCGCGACGGGATCATCCCCGCATGTGCGGGGAGCACCATGCTGTCTCGTCCGGACCACACCCAGCTGGGGATCATCCCCGCATGTGCGGGGAGCACCTGTCGTTCATGGCCTTCTTGATGGTCTCGGCGGGATCATCCCCGCATGTGCGGGGAGCACGACACCACCTGCACAAGATCGCCACGCGACACGGGATCATCCCCGCATGTGCGGGGAGCACATTCAACGCGTCCTTCGGCGCATTGCAGAACAGGGATCATCCCCGCATGTGCGGGGAGCACGCTCAAGGTCAGTGGGCGGCTGAGGTTCGCGTGGGATTATCCCCGCATGTGCGGGGAGCACATCGTCGCCAACCGCAACTGCGGCAGCGTGCAGGGATCATCCCCGCATGTGCGGGGAGCACGTGCTGGTCGCGCTCGACCAGCAGGACCGTCCGGGATCATCCCCGCATGTGCGGGGAGCACTTTGACGCCGGCGACCTCGAGGTGCACGTCGGGGGATCATCCCCGCATGTGCGGGGAGCACCCCGCGTCGAAGGACTGGAACCGGAAAAGAGTGGGATCATCCCCGCATGTGCGGGGAGCACTATGGTGATAGTGATTTTGTGAATGAATTGGAGGGATCATCCCCGCATGTGCGGGGAGCACGTTTCATCAAGTCCGCAACGCAGGATGCCGTCGGGATCATCCCCGCATGTGCGGGGAGCACACCACAGATGACTCATTCAATCTCGATCACATGGGATCATCCCCGCATGTGCGGGGAGCACATTGTGAAACATGTCCGTCCGTGTTCGAAACGGGGATCATCCCCGCATGTGCGGGGAGCACGCATTCCAAGCCAACGACAAGGTCGTCTATCAGGGATCATCCCCGCATGTGCGGGGAGCACGACACTGCCGTGACCACGTGACTTACTCTTGCGGGATCATCCCCGCATGTGCGGGGAGCACGTAGTCTCCGAGCACTTGCATGGTCACGTTCAGGGATCATCCCCGCATGTGCGGGGAGCACGGCACGCCATTTTCGTCGAGTTTGAGCTTGATGGGATCATCCCCGCATGTGCGGGGAGCACGCCGAGACATGGATCCAGTCCAGCCTGCCGCAGGGATCATCCCCGCATGTGCGGGGAGCACAACCGGTAGTCCGGGCCGAGCACATAGTCGGCGGGATCATCCCCGCATGTGCGGGGAGCACACCAAGGAACTTGCTATTGGTGAGTGCACCGTGGGATCATCCCCGCATGTGCGGGGAGCACGCCACTCCTCGCACGGATACGCCCGATTCAACAGGGATCATCCCCGCATGTGCGGGGAGCACATCTCGACCGTCGGCTGCCACGACGTGAAAGCGGGATCATCCCCGCATGTGCGGGGAGCACCGTAACATAATCGCTTGCATTTGCGTGTCGCTAGGATCATCCCCGCATGTGCGGGGAGCACAGAAGCATTGTCGGCATAGGCGTGGCGTGCCAGGGATCATCCCCGCATGTGCGGGGAGCACGTCGACCCCGACAACCCGGAATCCGACCCAATGGGATCATCCCCGCATGTGCGGGGAGCACTCAAGTGCGGCTTCGCCGCCGTCCCTGGACTGAGGATCATCCCCGCATGTGCGGGGAGCACAGGAGTGGTTTTAATGCGCTTTTTTTCCTAACGGGATCATCCCCGCATGTGCGGGGAGCACGAAAAGATTCTCCTCTACGGAGATGCCATTCCGGGATCATCCCCGCATGTGCGGGGAGCACGAAAAGATTCTCCTCTACGGAGATGCCATTCCGGGATCATCCCCGCATGTGCGGGGAGCACCTTGACGCTGGCAGTGAGCAGAAGCCGTGCCCGGGATCATCCCCGCATGTGCGGGGAGCACTGCTGCGGCTGCTGATAGCCGCCACCATTGGCGGGATCATCCCCGCATGTGCGGGGAGCACATTTCTCCTGACGCGGCGAACAGGTTCGGCCCGGGATCATCCCCGCATGTGCGGGGAGCACAAGTGGACGAACACCTTAACGAGCCGCTGCACGGGATCATCCCCGCATGTGCGGGGAGCACCATGGTGGCCGGACGGCATTCCACTCCGTCCAGGGATCATCCCCGCATGTGCGGGGAGCACTTCGAGCGGGTATGGTGATTGCTCCAGTGTATGGGATCATCCCCGCATGTGCGGGGAGCACTTGCATGATGCCGTCACGAATGCGTGTCGGCAGGGATCATCCCCGCATGTGCGGGGAGCACGTTTCAAACCGTAATCTGCCGACGCGATAGGCGGGATCATCCCCGCATGTGCGGGGAGCACCCAGCTGCCTATCTGCCTCTGTATCGGAGACAGGGATCATCCCCGCATGTGCGGGGAGCACTCAACCTAGGGGCTTTCTTATGTTCCGTCACTGGGATCATCCCCGCATGTGCGGGGAGCACGACACGACCATCGGCAATGACGGTATCGCCACGGGATCATCCCCGCATGTGCGGGGAGCACAAGAAAGTGAGGAATAACATGCCAATCCATGAAGGATCATCCCCGCATGTGCGGGGAGCACACTTCGAAAATAGCATAATTCCAAGGAAAAGAAAGGACAACTGGCTGTTTTTCATTCAGTTTCGTTTTGAAAATTTCCTTGCCTTTCGGTATTTGCTCGCATTACTCCATCCTTTTCTAGGAGTGCCAACAAAGGATCCTTCTTTTGCTTCCTTAGGACGTTTGATCAATTGCAATCCATCGCAATCGACCGGTGACCAGTCAGCCCCATACACCTTAAAAGCCATATGCTGCTCATTTCTGGCCGAATAAACCATTACGGCACGACCATCCCTGAGCAAATCAATGATTCTCTCCCATAACCTATCTCGAATTCGAGCATCGATATGTCCCACAAAAACTCCTGGGGCTATCTCAAGCAACCAACGAGTGAGATCACCCCGCAATCCCACAGGACAAGCAGTCAGCACAATCACTACCATGTCCCACCATCCCATTCGTCATTATCCGAGTAGGACTTGCCTGCAGAAACCTCGCCCTGCTTATCATCCCAAAGCCCAACATGATCTGATTCAAAAACATCATCCTCGAGTTCTGAAGTCCCCAACAAGTATCTAATGTCTTTCGTCATCCGCTTCATCAAGCTAAGGTCATAAATCGCATCTCGAATATTGTGCCGTACAGCGGAACCGATATCTTCAGGTTTTGCAGCCACCGTTTCGAACGCAACCGGAATCGATAGTTCAGCCTTGTACAAATCAGCAATGTCGTACACAAAAGAACGCTCATGTCCGACATGTACAAAACCCAAACCTGGAGAACATCCCAAAGCAACAATCGCAGCATGTGCCAAACCGTACAGACACGTGTTGGCAGCGGACAATGCTTTGTTAATCTCGGAACCAGCATCGAAATCATCATGGTCATATGTCCGCTTATCCCATTCCACACCGGTCCGTTCGGAACATTCACGATAAACTCGTCTGATACGAGCACCTTCCCGACCTCGTAACTGCTGCATCGTCAATCCGCTCACATCCTCACCCGGGAATCGCATCTGATACATCATGCGAGCAACAGATAATCTTTTACGCGTGTTAGAGACCAATTCAGCTTGTTTCTGCAATAACGCAGATGAATGCGTCAACGGCTTACCAAAAGCATACATACGAACGCCTCGTTCCCCCACCCAAATTACCGTCGCGCCATTTTCACCGATGACGGTCATTGCCTGATGAGTCACCCGAGCCCCAGGACCAAGCATCAGCACGCTTAACGCCGCTGCCGGCACATGTATAACACCAGTGACATCAGTCACCGTAATCGCATTATCATCACGTCCAATAGTGCAATGCTCGAAATACGCAAAGGACAGCCTATCCTCCACCCGAACAAGATCCTGAATTTCCGGTGGAGGCGTGCCAAGAGTGGAACGGCGCCTTTCCGAGATTTTCGCGTCTGACGTTTTCCTCGCAGCTTCTTCCGAAGACATTTCAGAAGGAGCCATCTCAAAATCGGCGCCGTCCTCCCCCAGCTCATCATTCATTCAGCATTACTCCTTGTTTCCGGCGCGATGGTCAGCAATCCGCATCCAAAACCTTTCGCCCTTCCAATCCCTTCGCACAAAGCGTCACGGAACAGTTTCGTGTCGATCACTTCCAGACGTCCTTCGAAAACAGCTGTGACCAAGGTAACCGTCGCGCCACCACGCTTGAACTGTTCCTTATGCCGCTCTTTGACCACCACATTGGGCTGCCCATATTCGTCTTCAAGAATTCTGAAGCCGTGAACCACGGAACGATCAACCAGCCACTGCAGTTGTTGGCTGGCTGTGACATGACCTTGCACTTTACCCACAATGCCATCCGAACGATGACGACGTCCCTTGTCTACACCCGCCTTTCGAGCCGGATTCGCACGAAGTTTGAAATGCCACTGCTGGCCTTTGGTGACACGGTCAAGCAATGCATCGTAGTTCTTGGTTTCCCACTCTGCATGCATGGGCCACCCCGCCTGCTCAACGATATGTGTAAAATCCGGCTTTTGAGGGCTTACCACATACAACCAGACGCCACCGTCTTGCCCTAAAGAGTCCAATCGCCACAGAATTCGTCCATCATCCGTTCTGCGAACGGCATCAGGAGGAAAAGCAGCTTCCACTGCGGCATGCAGCTTATATGGAGAACCGATAAGTTGACGAGCGCCATATCGCACTTTATTTAAAGGAATTCTCGAGATAAACATCGTCGTCCCCTCTAGATGAAACTCATAGGATCAGCTTCCCCCGTAGAATCGAAGGAAGGTGGTTTCTCTGTATTGTCACCGACATTTTCAGATGCGTCCGGATTGGGGATACGGTACCGATAAACAACGCGATCCGCATATTTGCGGCCGGTCGAGCTAAAGCTCAGTGGAAGGTCGGATTGCACGGATGTGTCCTCCCCTTCCATTGCATCACATACAATCTCCAAATCGGGCTGCCGATAACGTCGGCGATACCATTTTGCAGCATGCCAAGGTTCAGAGTCTAATGCCTGACGAACATCCGCATACTCATCGTGGATACCCAGCGATAACGGATAGTCAGGAGGACATGATCGTCTTCCCAGAAACAGTGGCCATTTAGGCGTATGAATCGCCTGGTCTAGGGTTTCCAACAATTCTCGTTTCGCACCTAGTGCCACCAGAAAACGCGCATCTGATAGGTAATATCGGTAGGTCAGCGGCATCTCCTTGTCGAATCGATTGGAATTTCGTTTCCGTGTCATGGATTTCTCCGTCTGCAGATCTCGAATTATTCTGCCGCGTTGCTCGATACGCACGCCAAACGACAATCCCAACAAATCCTCTATGGAATCTTCTCGGTTACGCCCCTGGGCTGAGGCCAACATGCCAATCACGCCACTTTTGGTCGGCTCATTACGAGTCTCACGGCGAACGAAGCGCGAGGAATCCCCCCATGACTGCAATGGCCCAGCCAATTGCAATAATAGAACGCTCATAACATTCTCCTTCCGAATATCATGCGGAATATGCGGCGTTCAGCGTTTCCTTCAAGCTCTGCTCGAGGTCCGGCAATGAAACCTGCTCACACCATTCATTCAAAGAGGACACCGCCCCACCAGTTGCAACATACCAAGCTTTCACCGGCTCTTCGCCATAATTCACGCGGATATCGTTCAGACGCTCTCCCAAACGCTCCACACCTTGACGGGAAACGGAGATACCGTCCTTACGCCTCACTGGATCTTCAAATGCGTCGGCGGCGCTAATTGGCTGAGATTCCCGAAGCGTCACCACGACATCCTCAGGCAGGGTATGGTTTGCAAACGTGTTCTGCTTGCCGGACGGCATGGATTTGACGAAAGCCTCGACAAAAGCAACCACGCCTTCCACCGTAGCGGAATCGTCCTGCAACTGATCGCGCAACACATCAATGTTCACCGTTGCATATCGGTACAACGTCGAGGAGTTGAATCCGACGGTGTCAATCATGGCAGCACCGGCATTGTCTTCCGATGCACAATCATCGACCGCCGTGAAATAGTCATATTCTGGCGTAATCTGATCGATAGAGAAGGCATGGGCAACCTGCGCCGAAGCATCAGTATTCAAATCCGGAGCATCAGCCAACATGCGTCCAAACAGAGCGATATCGACAGCTTGGGGACCATGGAAGATCGCAGAAACTTCCTTCTTCATCTTGGAAACGTCCTCACCCTCATCAAAAGCAGCAATCGCCAAATCAGCAAGCTTATCGATCTCATTGTTTGCGATGAAAATCAGATAGTCGGTCGCCAGAGAGCCCTTATCTGCGCCCGCACGATCCGAAGCCTTGACTTTGAAACCTGCCGCAGCCATCACCTTCTGTGCCAGCCCCTCGGCGGACTCCGCCAAATCAGGACGCTTCGACGTAATGGAATCAGCAATCAACGTCACAACACCTTTGGTGCGCTTGCCTAACTTACTACTATCCAACATATCTCCGAAGACGCCGCGCATAGCACGTTTCCAAGCTTGGCTGGAGACTCGCGACCTTAACGCGCCTCCGACATATGCGGTCTTCGGACTACCGGTATCATCTCGGTTGATGTTGCTCGGCGGAACCTGCTGAATGCAATGAATGTCCATGAACATAATGATTTCCCTCATTTCTTAGTTGATTAAAAACGATTGTCTTGAAAGTATTTTTATTAATCGGAATCATTCACCGATTGTTGTTGGAAGATTGTTTCGAATAGTAGTAATCACGACCCCAACTTTGAAATACTTTTCCCCGCTGGCTGGGCAGCTGAATCAGATATAGGTCGCGCGCCAGAGAACCGTAGTCGATTTGAACATCGGCACCGCGCATCAACATGATGAGTGTCCGAACGCCACGGACAACCCCATTGAAATCGGACGCACTTTCCACAACCCGGAGTCGGCGTAAAACACCTTTTGCCTGTTCCGGATCGGGAGTAATTCTTCTGCATGCGCGACCAAACGTCATTCGGGAACTAGGGTCAGTTTGATACTTTTGAGCGACCCCCTGCCCTTTTGACTGCTGATGCACCGCATACAATTCCAATGCGACCTTGACCGCATTGACCTGACGATCGAATTCCGGCGAATCGTCCGCCGGAGCTTCAAGCTCCTGCGGCCACTGAGCGAACAGTTCTTCACCAATTGACATCCAGGTTGGAGCGGTTCCATCCAAGTCCCGGCGCAATCGGGCCAACCTGGCACGACTCCTCGCGTTACTGCCACTTTCTGCGGTGTATTCACGCTGCAAATCGAAAATCAATTTAGCTGCATATTTGCCTACCGCATTCGCTCTGTCAAATACAGATGGCGTCATCTTCACATACCTCCTTTGTTCGGACGAGATGCGTCTTTCTCCTCAAGGAATCCAAGTTCCTTGTTCAGTTTGGATTGGAACAGCAATTGTGCACGGGATGCCCCCATCACACCCACGACACCCGATTCATGCTCACCGAAAACGGGCACGGAAGATTGATCCAAATATTCCCACCCCATTTGCAACAACCGGCGATGGATTTCGTCTTTCCAAGCATTTGCATACTCAATTGGGTCCTGTGTCTCATCGAAAGCCGCCAATTCATCACGAAACAGCCCATCAAGATCCGCATATGCCCATTCTCGAACTTGTTCCGCTGTTTCCGTGGACTTTCCCTTATCCCCTGAAGCCGCACGAAGGTTCCGAACGAATTGAGACAAAGCCAGAACCGCGCCATCGGTGCATTTGACCACATCCAACACTGATGCGATGCCGGAATAATCGTGACGGAACATCACGGAATTCAAGGAAAGCGTATCGTCAATTCCCGTTTCGAATACACTGCTTTGCGTGCCATATGTCATCCCTTGAGCGTGGATGGTTACCAGATCAAGCACATGTTTCTCCGACTCGAGGATCTCAGTGCGAATCTCTTCGAGCCATCGGATAAGACCCGGCCGCGAATCCCCCTCATCGCTTGCACAAAGAATGGGCTCCAAACCACGCCATAACGCTTTACCAGCATCATGCACAACTGGCATATGCGGAGGCGCAGGCAATCCAAGCTTCTTCTGTTGGGTAACGCTACTTCGCCAAGCAGTCATTTTTTCAAAAACGTCAGTATTGTAAGGCGCAACAACATCGCCGTAGCACGACATGATGCCAATGATCCTCGCGTTATCCTCGCTTGGAACCAATCGAACACGCCGAGATTGCCACGTCATTGCCTGAACCGGCCCCACGAATCTGTTTTGGTCATTTAAATCAGTCGACGGCGGATCCTCCCGTTCCCATACTGGAATGTCCTGATTATTGCCGAACAGCCGATAACGTTCAGAATCGAACTTCGTGTCATACAAAACCCAGTTGAGCATCAGCGTCTCGAAAAGGTTCCGCCCTTCCGCATATAGACCACCAATGCCGCCAAGCCAACCCGTTCCCAACATTCCTTTGGGCGCATAGACCTTTCCCTTATTGACATGGGTGTTACCCTCCACCGGGGTTTTGATTCCCGCAGTATCGTACGCCTGTAAGAACACCAGCCATCGAGCGGCTTCTGCCGGCAAAAGGCTATCTGCCGCGCGTAAATCGCGCATCGAAAATAGGTACTTGTCGGGCTTGGGCACGTCCGCAATCATCTCCGACACCGGAGAATACGGCTTTGACCCCACATACTGTAGACCAGGCACCTGGAAGAACGGCCTCTCCCCCAACAGGAAGAAACGATCCGCCCACTCATCGAAGTAATAATCCAGAGCATCCTCGTTGAATTGTCCGGAAGAATAAATTCCTTCCCAAAGTTCACGCATCTGTTCCTCATCTGCACCATCAATGCAGTAAGCGCGATACATGATTGCAAGAAGAAACCGCATCAAAGGAAGCTTCTGCTGCGGAATATCCCCAGACAGTTCCTTAATCTTTGGAGCGTCCAGAAAAATTTCACGCAACGATATCTCGGCTGGGTGTCCATCCAGATAAGAAACTGGTATCCAATGCTCATCCAGCAGAGAAAAGACATTATCCGTCATCGAAATCCCTTTCTCCATCGTCTTTGATTTTGTCTTTATCTGAAAAGATACACCTTCCACCAATCTATGTCAACATGAATATATTCGAATGTATAAAAAATGAGGTTACAGTTCAGCAAATTTCGTTATCAGAAAACTGCCGAACTCATCCCCGCATCAGCGGGGAACACTATGCATCCCGATATTTTCATGGGATCATCCCGAAATGAGGACATTTCAATTATCCTCTTTTCTGGAATATGTCAATCCGGTATCACGCGAATACCTTATTTCATAACCGCATAATTCATCGGACACGAAACCATCTGCATCCCCGTGCAGGAACAATGCGAGTTTTCCCGCAAGCCATGGCGAGTCCTGCCAACAAGCCACATCGTCAGCGCATGCTTCCTCCAATGAAGCAATCAGCGCATCGACCCTATCCGGCATGCACAGTCCCATTGGCAATCTCACCGCGCACTGCACTGCGATTTTTGCTACCGTATCATCAGGAATGACAGTCGTCGGGACGATAGACCCCTTCTCCACATCAGCATGCTCATCCCCCACCCAAGGAAGCAAATGAATCCCATCATCGCATTTGCGCAGCAGCAGAACCTCTACCGTATCCTGTGTGTCACGTACCGCACGCTGCCCTTCGTCCTCATTGACTTCATCGACTTGCGGCAAGAACCAATTAACCAGAGAACGCCTCTGATTCATCGACCCCACTGACTGCAACAAATACGTGCCGGCTTTCTGCTGCTTCTGCACACGTTTTAAATCACGCTTCTCACAGGCATCATCATATTGCGGCAGCCACATGTGAGGCAGGAAACCGTGCGGATCGTTCCCATATGCACTTCGTACAGTACGCGCAATGTCTTGGGGCAGCTGTTGCGCACAGGAAGCCCCTGCGGCAGTTAAATCCAAAACCGCAAGCGACTCCATCAAAGCCGCGGCATCATATACGGAGTCCGCGCCTCTGGAGAATTTTGGACCTTCATTATTCCATGCCTCAACACCACGGATATAGCACGTTGCAGTTTGCAACGATACAGGGCGATCACATTCGCCATCACCTCGACGATGACGATGAACTCTTCCCAGACGTTGCATGATCAAATCGACTGGTGCGATATCGGTTACCAATGCATCGAAATCGATATCCAAGGACTGCTCCAGCACCTGCGTACCCACCACGACGAGTTTCCCAGGACGTTTTCCATTTCCGATTGTGGCATCGGGCCCTAATAAATCACGAAGTTCTCGTTCGTTGGACATGCGATCAATATCCATGAAACGGGAATGAGTCAGCCTCACACAATCGCGACCGCAGTGATTTCCCAACAATTCAGCCGCATGCTGCGCTCGACCAACCGTATCGCAAATCACGCCGATACAACCGCCATCCACAAGCAAAGCATCCATCAAATCAAGCAAAGCCGTATCATCGTCATCGACGAGTCTGCATTGGACTTTCATCGACCTTCCTGATGGCTTTACATCCGCATGTTTGGTCTCATGCCCGTCTGTGTACGTCAACAGCGGATATGCATTTGAAATTAGCCGCAGCTTTTCTGCAGTTCCTTTTTCACACGACATTTCAGAATTAGCAGTATGGTTTATGTGATGCGTATTCGAAGCATTCCTGGCACGTAACTGTTCCAAAATACTTACCTTAGAAGCTTTCCTAGGTTCAGTATCGCACCATCCCTTCAGATACGCCTCAACCATTGCGTTGCGCTGACATTCCGGCAATGTTGCGGATAACAAAATGACCGGAGTCCGATATCCGCCAAGCCATTCCAATGCCATCTTGAGGTACTCCTGCATATAGGCGTCATAGGCGTGGCACTCATCGATAATGACTACTTTGTTAGCCATCGCAAGCTGGCGTAACACCACATGCTTCATCTGCAAGGCACTCATCAATACCTGATCAACAGTGCAAACCAAGAAGTTAGCGAGCGCACCTTTCTTACGCCCCCAAAGCCAGTCGGATACAACAGTTTCCGGAGGCACATCGATTTGCTTCTTCTTTCGATTCTGCGACGACTCTTGTTTGACGTCATCCTGGTCAACAGAGGAAAAACGGCGATGCGAAGCGGCAATAATACCACGAAAATCATTGTTCAGCTGTGCTTTGCCATGCGCCAACCACACCGTTTTCTCATTGTCAAAATCGCAGGACGGCAACGCTTCCAACCAGCGACGCACTCGAGTAAACATAGCGTCCGTGGTAGCCATCGTTGGCAATGCCACGCATACACCACCACGTCCGGTACGTTGTGCCAGTATTTCAGCGGCCGCGAGCGCCGCTTCCGTTTTTCCTTCGCCCATGGGTGCCTCAATCACCATGAGTCCCGGCTGCCTTGTGTCGCGTGCGATTCGGACGGCTTCTTCTTGGACAGGACGAACCTTCGCACCTTCAGGAAGGGTGAACCGTGTCGCAAAAAGGTCTTGGCAGGATGAAGGAATGCCTTCCGGCACCCACGCATGCGGTAGCTGCACACATGACCATGCCCTGTCCGCGCGGATGCGGAGGCCCGACCACGATTGGATATCGTCTTCTTCCCCACTCTCCGAGAAGAAAAAGTCTTCATCTTCATCCGCCCATGGCTCGGTTCTTACCAGGGGAAACATATCTTCATCGCTGTTACTGGCAATCCAGTCGGCCATAATGACCAGTCCTGTCATCAGCACGGCGGACTGGACGCTGAATCTTCTTTCAGAAAGATCTTCCCATTCTTTTTCTTCAATGCCAGCAATATTTGCAACAAAATCTATGAGCTCATCCTGAGTACTCACCCACGCTTCAGAATCCAATCCAACATTGGTTTTCCTATTTTTCTCTTCGTCAATTTTACTTTTGTCTGGTGGGGTGCCATGATGCCCTCCAACCACGCAGGCATACTGACGTGCAGCTTTTCTCTCCCAACCTCGGACTCGCAGGAGATATCCCTCAAGAATGATCTCTCCTGCGATGGGATGTGTGGGATGATTGGTACCTCGCAAGCCAGCTATCATAGGCAATCCGGCCCGTTCGGCTTTCCAAGCGAAACTTCCCGCTTCCGGACCGAAAGTAATGGATTTTGCTTGGAATACCGGCGTGGCTTTGCCTATGTCATGTATGCCTGCCATGAAAATCATGAGTTTTCGAGCAAGAACCTCATCGTTTCCAAGGTCTCCAACTATTACCGCTTTCGTGCCCTGCGGAACCCACGTATCCCATATTTTTGACGCCATTGCCGCGGAATCAACCATATGCACATACAGCGGCAACCATTCAGAGTCATCAATACGATTTGTTTTGCCCCATAACGCTTTCGCGCCATCAGACAAAGCAACGCGGTCATCACGCACAGAAGAGTTCATGCCCGATTCGGCACCCATCAGTGCCACCTTTCCCATATCCGAAGCGACATCGCCCCTGCATCATATGTTCTTCGCTGTATGTCGACGCGTAATCGCAACCCCCATCAATCACAACAACGCACCTGAAACTGATCATAAATCACCCTAGCCAACTCCTATGTAACAGTCGCCATACTTTCGAAACAAAAAGTCGCTCCGCGGAATGCAACATCTGTTCAATGGTTAAGTGGTTTTTCATACCGTGAAGCATCGCTTTAAACAGCAGCGTTACCGTTCATTCCCCTTCGAAGATAAAAAAGCCGGGAACGGGAACGACGGTTGAAACCGACGAACCCGACTCCCGGCATCGCGACTGCTTCTCAAAGATGTGTGCTTGACTCACATGGATGGTACTGAGAACCATTCGCTTGCGATCTGCTTCCGCGCACGTGCCGGCACGACGTAAATACGTCGCAGGCACACGGCAGACACAAATCAAGTCTGTATAAATCTTCCAGCCGGTGTAAAAGCCAGCCGAAAAGCCACAGGCTACTCTAGTCGCACGGTCGAATAATCACAAATCGATCGCAAAACCATGGAACAGCATACGCATCCATGTTTTGTTACCCGGACATGGAGGTTACGGTAACAAAATGCGGAAAAGCGAGCCAGAAGCCGAAGGTTAGGACTGAAGGAATACAGACTGAAGGAATACAGACTGAAGGATATAGGGTGGGACAACGACGTGAAAGGGGTCCTGCCGTTTAAACGGCAGGACCCCTTCGCATCAAGACGAAATCAGCCCAATCAAGCCAAATCCGCACAACCCGGTCAATTCAGCCAAACCAACCCAATCCCAACCGGATCGCACCAACCAATTCGGCCAATCCGGTCGACTTAGTTGAATCGACCAAGCGGAATCAGCCCAACTGATTCACCCCAACCAAAATCAGGCCTTGGCAACCTCGATGGCGAGCTCGGAGCCTTCGGCGCCGGCAACAACGTCAAGCGAGTCGGCGAGCGTGTCGGCGGACACGAGATCGCGGAACTGCTCGACCTTCGCCACGTCGCCGGCCGGAACGGTCAGCTTCAGCGCGATATGGTCGGAGACCTCGAGACCGGCGGCCTTACGGGCGTCCTGCACGGAGCGGATTACGTCGCGGGCGTAGCCTTCGGCAACCAGATCGTCGTTCAGCTCGGTGTCGAGGATCACGAAGCCGCCGGTCGGCAGGGCCGCGGACACGGAGTTGGCGGCCTCTTCGGCGTTCTGCTCCTCCACGCTGTTGATCAGCTCGTACTCGCCCTCTTCCAGCGTAATGTCGCCGTTCGGGGTCTCGCACACCGGAGCGCCGGAAGCGTCCACATGCCATGCGCCGGACTTGGAGGCCTTGATGGCGAACTGCACGTCCTTGCGCAGGCGCTTGCCTGCAACGCGGGCGTTCACGCGCAGCTCGTGGATGATCTTCAGGCCCTGGGAGCCCGCATCCTCAAGCGTGCACAGCTCCACGTCCTTGACGTTGAGTTCGGACTTCAGAATCTCGTCGTACGCGGCCACGGCGGCGGTATCCTCCACCACCACGGTGAGCTTGCTCAGCGGCTGGCGCACGCGGATCTGCTTCGCCTTACGCATGGACAGGGTGCTGGAGACGACCTCGCGCACCTTTTCCATGGCGTTCACCAAAGCCGGATCGTCGACGAGCACGCGGCCAAGTTCGGTGGCTTCGCCGGTCTTCTCGTCGGCCAGGAACGGCCAGTCGGCCAGATGCACGGATTCGCCTCCGGTCAGGCCGCGCCACACGGATTCGGCTTCCATCGGGGCAAGCGGCGCAAGGACGCGCATGAACACCTCAAGCACGGTGTACAAGGTGTTGAACGCGTTGGCGTCCTCGTTCCAGAAGCGGTCGCGGTTGTTGCGGATGTACCAGTTGGTGATCATGTCGATGAAGTCGGACACGGCGTCGCATGCATCGGAGATCAGGAACTGGTCCAGCGAGGACTGGGTCTTTTCGACCAGTCGGTGGGTACGGGCCAGCAGGTAACGGTCCATTTCCGGCAGCGATGCAACTTCGTCGGCGCGAAGCTTGCGCGCGTCGTACCCGGCCGCGTTCGCGTACAGCGTGAAGAAGTAGTAGGAACTCCACACCGGCAGCATGACCTGGCGGACGGTGTCGCGGATGCCATCGGCGGTGACGATAAGGTTGCCGCCGCGCAGGATCGGCGAGCTCATGAGGAACCAGCGCATGGCGTCGGAGCCGAAGTCGTTGAACACGCCGTTCACGTCCGGATAGTTGCGCAGATGCTTCGACATCTTCTGTCCGTCGGAGCCGAGCACTATGCCGTGGCAGATCACGTTCTTGAACGCCGGCCTGTCGAACAGGGCGGTCGCCATGACGTGCTGCACGTAGAACCAGCCACGGGTCTGGCCGATGTATTCCACGATGTAGTCGCACGGGAAGTGCTGTTCGAAGGTTTCCTTGTTTTCGAACGGATAGTGGTACTGGGCGAAGCTCATCGAACCGGATTCGAACCAGCAGTCCATCACGTCGCTGATGCGGTGCATGTGGCTCTTGCCGGTCGGATCGTCCGGGTTGACGCGGGTCAGCTCGTCGATGTACGGACGGTGCATGTTGATGTTGCCCTCATGATCGCGCGGATAATCGCCGAAGTCGGCCTTGAGCTCATCGAGTGAACCGTACACGTCCACACGCGGGTACTTCGGATCGTCCGAAACCCATACCGGGATCGGAGAGCCCCAGAAACGGTTGCGGGAGATCGACCAATCGCGTGCGTTCGCCAGCCACTTGCCGAACTGGCCGTCCTTCACGTTGTTCGGAATCCAGTTGATCTGCTGGTTGAGTTCGAGCAGGCGGTCCTTGATCTTGGTGACGGCCACGAACCAGGAGCTCACCGGCTTGTAGATCAGCGGGGTGGCGCAACGCCAGCAGTGCGGGTAGGAGTGCACGTAGCTCTTCTCCTGGAAGAGGATGGCGCGCTGCTCTTCGGGGATGCGGGCCAGCGGGCCGTCACCGGCGCGCAGGTTGCGCAGGATCGGCTTGTTGGCGTCGAACACGTACATGCCCTCGTAATCCGGGCACAGCGACGTGAACTTGCAGCCCGCGTCGAGCACGTCCACGCTCTTGATGCCCTTGGCGTTGAGCGTGTTCATATCGTCCTCGCCGTAGGGGGCCTGATGGACCAGGCCGGTACCTTCAACGGTGTCGACGTAGTCGGCGGTGAAGATCTGGTAGCCTTCCGGCCCCGGCACCTTGCCCTCGGCGGCGTTCTCGTCGCCTGCGAAGTACGGGAAGACCGGGTAGTAACGCCAGCCTTCCATTTCGGCGCCCTTAAGCTCGCGCACGATCTCGTAGTTCTCGCCAAGTTCCTTCTCGTAGGAGCCAAGCAGCGGCTTGCCGAGGTAGAACTTCTTGCCAGCGAACTTGCCTTCGGTCGGACGCACCTCGACGTAGTCGATGTCAGCGCCGACCACGATGGCGAAGTTGGTCGGAACGGTCCACGGAGTGGTGGTCCAGAAGACGGCGTAGGCATCCTCCTCGTCGCGCAGCTTCACGGCCACGGACACGGTGGTGTCCTGACGGTCCTGATACACGTCGGCGTCCATGCGCAGCTCGTGCGCGGACAGCGGCGTCTGGTCCTTCGGGCAGTACGGCAGCACGCGGTAGCCCTGGTAGGCCAGACCCTTGTCGTACAGCTGCTTGAAGGCCCACATCACGGACTCCATGTACGTGATGTTCAGGGTCTTGTAGCCGTGCTCGAAATCGACCCAACGGGCCTGACGGTGCACGTAGTCCTTCCACTCGTTCGTGTACTTGAGCACGGACGCGCGGCAGGCGTCGTTGAACTTGTCGATGCCCAGTTCCTTGATCTGGTCGACGGAGTCGATGCCCAGTTCCTTCTGGGCTTCAAGCTCGGCCGGCAGACCGTGCGTGTCCCAGCCGAACACGCGGTTGACGCGGTGGCCCTTCATGGTCTGGTAACGCGGGATGACGTCCTTCGCGTAACCGGTCAGCAGGTGGCCATAGTGCGGCAGGCCGTTGGCGAACGGCGGACCGTCGAAGAAGACGAATTCGTTCTGGCTGTGATCGCCGGAAGGACGGCGTTCGATGGACTTCTGGAAGGTGCCGTCCTTGTCCCAGTAGTCAAGCACGGACTCCTCAAGCTTGGGGAAGCTGGGGTTCGGCGCGACATTGGCGCTCTGCTCACCGGCAGCAGCCTTCGGATACACATGATTGGTGGATTCGCTCACCGTATGCTCCTCGTTTGGCGGTTTCATTACTTACTTTACGAGGACGATGATTTTCGTGCGATTGCGCACGTCCGACACCGCGGTACCACCTCGCTTGCCGCACTCCCCTGTTTTCTTACGCAGGCTTCCCTGCACAGGTTTCATACGACCGCTTGACGTTCGGCTGTTCGGGCCGATCCCGCCGGTTCTACTAGGCCGCACCCAAAAGCGCCGACCGTTCTTCCGGAAGCTCCCCGCTGATAACGGATCATTGCTATACGTTTCAAATCGTCAGCCTAGCACTTACCACGAACGTAGGAAACGCGAAAAGCCGCATGGCGTCCACCATGCGGCTCCTTCAGCGCGACGATTGAAATTCAATCGCAATCAAAAGCGAATCAGCCTTCGTTGAGCTGAGTTTCCAGCTGCTCGACAATGTCAGCATGCATCTTCTCGCTGATCTTCACCTTGAGCAGGAACACAACACCGCTCAGGATGATGACAGCCAGCGGCACATAGAAGGCGCAGACCTTGAAAGTGTGGATGTTCGCGGCAGTCATGTCGGCGGCGGTGGCGTCACCAATCATGCCGGCGGCGATGGCGACAGCACCGACGATACCGTTGGAGCAGGCGCCTGCGATCTTATCGAGCATCGGACGCACGGACAGGGTGACGGCCTCGTTACGTTTGCCGTTCTTCAGCTGGCCATATTCGATGGAGTCGGTCAGGGAGAGGATGGCGGTCATCTGGATGAAGGTCTGCGGCAGGTAGAAGAACACCAGGCCGACGGTGACGACAGCGAGGTTGTTGGTGCCGACGATGAACAGCAGGTAGCCGAGGACCATGAGCACCATACCGCCGAGGTACAGGTAGCGACGCGGTATGCGCTTGTTCAGAATCGGGTACAGCGGCGCCATGATGATGCCGGCGATGACCGAGACAACGCCGACGATGGAGTAGGCGGCGGAGTTGTTCAGGATGAACTTGAACATGTACATGAGCACGCCGGTGGTGGCCACGTTGGCGATGGCGTACAGCAGGTAGGACAGGGCGACCCACAGCAGCTGGTCGTTCTGGGCGAGAGCCTTGAACGCGGCGAGTGGACCACCGTTATCTTCGGCCTTGGCGCGCAGGGTGCTGGTGCTTTCCTTGGTGCCGAACGCGACGGAGCACACGGTGAGGACGCCGAGAATAGCCACGATGATGGCGAAGCAGGTCCAGCCACTTTGGCTTTCCTGGTGCTTGCCGGTGAAGACATAGCTGAAGTAGGTGACGATCGGGATGACGACGATAGTCAAACCGTTGTAACCGATGGAGCCGCCGAAGGAGCCGAGAGCAGTGTAAGTGGAGCGCTCGTGGGAGTCGGAGGACAGCGCCGGAATCATGCCCCAGTAGGAAATGTCACGCAGGGAATAGAACACGTCAAGCACGATGAACGTGATGACGAACAACACGATGAACAGTGTGGTGTTGACGTTTACCAGACCGAACAGACCGGTATAGACGAGCACAAGTAGAACGGCGGAAACGGTGCCGCCGATGAGCTGCCATGGCTTGAAACGACCCCACTTGGTCTTGGTGTTATCGATGATGTTGCCCAGCAGCGGATCGATGAAGATCTCCGCGATACGGATGACAACCACAAGGCCGGTGATAACGCCGATGAGCTTGGTAGCGAGCGCCTTGTCAACGCCGGAGAACAGCGAGCTGGTGACGTAGACGATGAAGTAGGTGCTCAGCGCGTTGTAGAAGGCGGATTGGCCGACGTTGCCGAATGAATAGGCCACGCGGGACAGCAGACTGCCTTTCCTGGTTGGCTTCGCAGACTGCTGCGTCTCCTTCGGTGCGGCTGCGACATTGGATTCTGCCATCGTACTTCTCCTTAGAAGTTGTGATTGAAGCTGTAATCGGAAATCATCATTTGATTTCGCATGAGTTAAGTATATCCCTTTACCCCTGTTTAGTAAAATTTAACATCTGCGTTGTGCACTATTGGGCGTGTCGCATTTTGTGCGATTCTGCACATATACATGTCATATTGTGTGCGATTCGCGGTATTTCGCCGACAGTAGACAAACAAAAGGCGATTGATGACGCAGCATCATCAATCGCCTTTCATATTTTTCCGCACATACGTACGCTAGGCAGCCCGTTTCGACCGGGCAGATCGCTTCGATCGGGTCTGCAATTTTGGCCGCGATTCACGTTTCGGCTGCGCCGGCACGAAACTATCTCGCACTTCCAGCGTCGTCGACAGGTACGCATGCTGCCGTACTGTGCGCTTGCTGGCAATCGCATCGGCCAAGGTGAGAATCGCAACGCGCGCAAGCTCGTTCTGGTCGATTGCGAAAGTGCTCAACGGTGGCGACGTAAGCTGTGCGATCGTCTGGTTGTTGATGCTGATGACGCTGATGTCGCGGGGCACAATCACACCAACCGCGTTGAACGCCTGCAGCACGCCGACCGCGATGATGTCCGCCGAAACAATAACTGCGTCAGGCAGTGCGCCGTTGTGGTCACGGATAAACTGCTCCCCCAGCTTGCGACCATTCTCCACGGTGAACAAGCCGTCAGAATACACCAGTCCACGCAGGTCGAGACCATAACGGCCCATTTCACGCCGAAAATATGTGGCACGCCCCTCTTCGTCCACCTCATAAAAATTCGTCAGCCTCCCCTTGCCGCCGATGAATCCGACACGCTTCATGCCAGCCTTCGCACATGCTTCGACCGCGTCATGCATGGTCTGCTGTAGGTCGGGCTGCACGGAATCAAACAGGTTCGGTGCGGGATTCACATCGATGAACACACCGTATGGCATGACCTCATGCAACTTCTCAAGGTCGCTTTCGGCTATGACATTGGCGCCGATAGCCATGAAACCATCGAATTTCCCCTTCTGATTCAACATCTCGTCAAGACTGTGGAAAACAGTGAGCTCCATACGCTGCTGTTTGGCGTTATGTTCCAGCGCCGAACGCAAATCGGCAAAATACGAATCACGCAGCGTTTCGTCGGACTCCTCGTTGTCCAACAAGGCTACTTCGTGCGGAATGACGATACGCTTGGCCTGGGCGCTGTATCCCAAATCCTCGCTGGCGCGGATGATCGCGCGACGCGTCTCCTCACGCACCGACAGCGTCGGATCGCCATTCAACAGACGCGACACCGTGGCCTGCGAAAATCCCGTACGTTTCGCAATCTCCTTGATGGTCGCCATCGCTCCCTCGCCCTCCCATGGATGCCTCATCAGATTTTAGTAAAAGCATTACTAAATCCATCATATTACATTACCGAACGTATTCTTATAGCCATGACACAGCCAGAGCAATCACGGAAACCGCGAATCGCGCATCAGTCCACGGAACGGATGAACGAACTGCGTGCACAACAAAAATCCTTTGCCCTGCAGAACATGCGGAGCAAAGGACTCGGCAACGCCGGTCTGCCTTTCAAAGCGACCGGTCATAAAGGTGGCATCAGTCGGCAGGGTTCCAAACGCGGCTGACACCGTGGAGAAACGCGGTCACCGTCAGCCCCACGGGCCTGCGGCTGGAAGCGCCCGCCCTTCTGCGTGGCCGACTTGCCATGTGAGCCACCCCTCGATGACGCCACGCTCCGCATCGGTTCTACCGGACGCGTATACATCAGGCCTCTCCCCGGTGATGCTGCGGATGGAACCATGCACATATCCACATTTTTCACGGAGACGGTTGCGGGGCTGCTGGCTTTCCATATACCGTCAGCGCATGGAAAGCTTCGGACACAATACATTTTTCACATTAGAGCAGGCACGGGAGGAGGCGGCGAGACGGCATCTTGAATGCAGGCAGGTGTTGTCGCGGATAAGGTCACGCTCCTCGGTTCCACTCTATGTAAGCCACGGCACAGCGCTGGAGCTGCATGGCATGATTGCCACCATGAATTATTTACCCGGATATGGTTCGGAGCTCGTTCACGTTTCGGTGTGCCGGCAACGTGACCTGCGGAAAATCCAGGGGATGAAATTCCATTACGCAAGGCATGGCGTAGACGTGGCGCACGCCGACGAATTGGTGTCAAGCGTCTCCGCGATGCAGGCGGTCTGCCAGATTGCGCCCTATGTCGACGAACGGAGTCTGGTGATCGCCATGGATTGGCTCACTTGCGCCAATCCCGATTTACGCGTCTGCACTCACGATGAGCTCTCCGACTACATCCGGAGTGCGCCGCGATTCATTGGGAGCGCCAAATGCAGAAAGGCCTTGCGCCTGTCCAAACCAGGTACCGATTCTCCGCAGGAAACGGTGCTTCGTTTGGAGAGCGATGCCTACGGGCTGCCTGAGGCACATGTCAATTATGAGATCATTGACCACATACGCGGCTCGGGCACGATGAAGGTGGATATCGCCTACCCGGATGACCGCGTCTGCATAGAATACGACGGAAATTACCACTACACCCATGACCGCTGGATGTATGACCTCGATAAGCGGAACCGGCTGAGGGATCTCGGTTTCACTCCTTTTGTCGCCACCCGCGAGCATCTGGCTTCCAAGCAGAAGCTGAACGAGCTGTTCGGCATGGTCGCCCGCGCAATAGCCAGTCACCGTTACGGCTTGGACTAGTTCCGTAGGTGGTTTTTCGCTTCCGTAGGTGGTTGGGTCTGAATACCCGGCATGAAAACGGCCAGAATAAAGCCTTTCTCCAACCCCGATACTCTGACCAACCACCTACGGAACACCCAAACCGCCTACGGAACCGCATGAGTAGTCCCCGCAATGGATTTTTCGCCATTGATTCGGGGAATCCA
>ERZ791883.1071-NODE-1071-length-25841-cov-2.831692_pt1 | contig 25841 bp, 25 predicted proteins | sample MGYA00510160_ERZ791883 | MGnify/ENA primary metagenome ERZ791883 (study PRJEB30046, sample SAMN00792072) | human gut metagenome | study: EMG produced TPA metagenomics assembly of the A metagenome-wide association study of gut microbiota in type 2... | reverse complement strand
CCCCCGCCGTTGAAGTCATGGCGCAGCCTCAGCCTGTCGCCGACAAGACGCTGCAATTCCTCGTGCAGCAGCGCCAGAACACGATCTGGCACGACTTTTATCTTTCAGGGGACTGGTCGGCCCTTGATCGTCCGGCGGAGCAGGGCGGCGATCTTCTCTACTGGGATGGCGCCGAGTGGCAGGTAGATCAAGTTCTGGAGCGCTGGAATCCCACGGCAGGCTGGACGAAAATCCGGTGCGTGAAGCTCCGGGAAACCGCGCCGCCGGAAGCCGGGGCCACGGAACCGCCCAAAGGGGGAGACGATGAGTGACGGCATCCTCGTGCAGGCCCTCGGCGATTTTTGTAAGCGTTACCTCGGCGATTCCGCCGTCGTTGTGCGCGGCTACGTCAACCGTGTGAGCAAGCCGAAGGCGAAAAACTACGTGCTCGTCACCCCGATGAGCATGACGCGCCTCTCGACGAACCTGCACCAGACCGAGTGCGGCGGAGAGGCCATCGTGCAGCCGCAGCGCCGCCGTGTCCAGCTTGACGTCTACGGCCCGACCGCCGCCGACCGTGCCCAGACGCTCGCAACGCTCCTGCGCGACGGCGTCGGGTGCCGTTTCCTGCAAACGTACGGGATTGCCCCTCTGTACGTCGAAGACCCGCAGGACATGACACAGGCGGAAGGGGACGAGCAGTACAACCCCCGCTTCATGCTCAACGTGCTGGTTCAGGCAAACCGCGTTGAACACGTTGAGATGGATACTTTTACCGACGCGGAACTTTCCGTGCATCCGCTGGCATAGCAAACACAGGAGGGCGCAATGAGCGTCAATGCCGACAAACTGGTTCAAATCATCCCCCGCATCATCGAGGGCGGCACGCCGGGCCTGACCTTCGCCGGGCTCATCCTTTCGCAGTCCGAGCTTTTGCCCGCAGGTAGAGTCGTTCAGTTCGCCAGCGCGCAGGCCGTGGCGAATTATTTCGGTTCGCTTTCGGAAGAAGCAAGCATGGCTTCCATGTACTTTTCCGGCTATGTGAACACGACGAGCCTCCCGGACAAGATCTTCTTTGCCCGGTACAACGGCGAGGCCGTGGGCGCATGGCTGCGCGGCGCGAAGTATACGGGCAATCTCGCCGTGTTGCAGGCCGTCACCAACGGCGCGATGGTTATTTCCATCGACAACACGCCGCACACGCTTTCCTCCGTGGATTTGTCCGCTGCAACCAGCTTCTCGCAGGTTGCGGAGGCGATCCAGACCGCGCTCACGACGGCGGGCGCGACCGGGGCGAAGGTGACGTACTCCAGCCAGACTGGGGCGTTCCAGATCGACAGCCCGACGACCGGGGCAAGTTCCGCCGTGGCCTTTCCGACGCCGCCGGAAGCCGGGACCGACCTCGGCGCACTTTTGCTGCTCACCGAACAGTCCGGGGCCGTCCAGTCCGTAGGCATGGCCGCGCAGACGCTCCCCGACTGCATGACCAACGTGCTCATGTATGCCCGCGACTGGGTGACGTTCTCAACGGTATGGGAGCCCGAGCTTGACGATAAGATCGCGCTCGCACAATGGTGCGCCGGGTATGACACACGTTTCGCCTATGTGCTGTGGGATACCGACAACGCCGCGCAGGTCGCGGGTTCCACGGCCTCGGCGGGGTATCAGATCGTCAAGGTGCTCGAACTTGACGGGACGGTTCCCGTGTTCAACACGCCTGAGCTCGCCGCGTGGGTCATGGGCACGGCGGCCTCTATCAACTTTGAAGAGACGAACGGACGGCTCACATTCGCCTTCAAGCAAGGCGAAGGGCTTGCCGTAACCTGCGACAACGACGAGAACTATGATGCGCTGATCGCCAATGGCTACAACTGCTATGCGGACTTCGCCACGGCCTCCAGCCAGTTCAAGTTTTTCCAGAATGGGCAGGTTTCCGGCAAATGGGGCTGGCTCGACACCTACCTTGACGCCATCGCCATCAAAGACGGCCTCCAGCTTAACCTCCTTGATCTGTTCAAGGCCGTAAAGTGCATCCCCTACAACGAGAGCGGCTACGGCATGATCCGCACGGCATGTCTCGACACCATCACGCGGTTTCTCGACTTCGGGGCTATCCGCACGGGCGTGACCCTCTCGAACACCCAAAAGGTGCAGCTCCTCGCGGAAATCGGGCTGGACGTTTCCCAGACGCTTGAAACGCAGGGCTGGTATATGCAGGTCAAGGACCCCGGCGCGACCGTACGCGGACAACGCCAGTCCCCCGAATGCAAATTTTACTACATGGACGGCGGCAGCGTGCAGCAAATCGTCATGCCCGCCACGGCCATTCAGTGATGAGGTAAAACATGGCTGACAACTTCGGCAACATGACGATTACAGCGGCAAATTGCACGCTTTTCCTGACGGTTCCCGGGCTCTACGACAGTCCCGTGCAGATCGAGGGGTTCAGCACCGACGCGATGGTCAGCGTCGCCACGAATACCCCAGTCGTCGCGGAAAAGGGCGTTGACGGGCATACCTCTTTTGGTTGGGTCCCGACCAACAAAGAAGTTACGATTACCCTCGCTGCGGACTCGCCCAGCCGCCAGATCATGGAAGATTGGGCCACGTATCAGGAAACCGCCCGGGAAGTGATGCTCTGCAATGCCGAGTTCGCCATGCCGAGCATCAACCGGAAGATCACCGGGAAACGGGGCGGCCTCACCTCCGTACAGTCCAGCCCCAACGCCGCTCAGACCTTGCAGGCGAGCGCCTTCGTCATCACCTTTGACCAGTGGACCGCGAGTCCGCTTTAAACCGTGGAGGCCGTCATGCTCAACGAAAAGATCATTGCCATCGACAAGGGCCGCGACGCCGGGAAGACCTTCAAGGTCAAGGAAATGCCCGTCACCAAGCTGGAAAAATGGGCCGCCCGTGCGCTGCTCGCCGTCTTCGGTTCCGAGATGCCCGCCGACATCCGGACGCTTTCAGCGTCTTCGAACACCGCCGCGCTGCTTTCCGCCGGGCTCCGGGGGCTCTCAGGGCTCCGGTGGGAACAGGCAGAGCCGCTCTATGACGAGCTTCTCGGGCAGATCTATCGCGTCCCGAACCCCCACAAGCCCGATGATGCCATCAGGCTTACTCCGCAAAACCTCGACGCCCATGTCGAAGACGTGGGCACGATCTATCGTTTGCGTTGGGAGGCCATCGCCGTCTTTTGCAGGGCGGCGAGGGCTTGACCTCCCGCCTGTCGCAGATCCTCACCCCCTCGGGCTCCGGGACTACGCAAACCTCCCCGGATGCGTCGGCATCCCGGTAAGCCGGAACCTCGCAACGCTGCACGAGATGCAGACAGTGTACGGCCTGTCCGATGCCTACGAGATGCTAGAAATCATCGCCGTGGACGGCCATAACCAACGCCTCTGGAGCAAATTCCATGAACGCAGGTGAACTCGTCGTCAGCCTCTTGCTGAAAGCAGGGGATTTTAAAGCGCAGGTGCAGTCCGCACAGGAGCGGCTGGACGGCGTGCAGGCCGCAGCCGTTGACGCGGGGCGCGCGACATATGACGCAGGCGTCAAGGGGGCCCAAGGTCTTGGCCAGTCTGCCGATGTCGCCTCTTCGTTGCAAGCCGCCTTCGAGGAAGCCGTGCAAAAAGGCCGCGAAATCAGCGAGGTGACGAAAGAGTATCAGCGGATGCGCGAGGAGCTTATCCGCACCGGAGCGGCAAAAGAACGTCTTGAGGCCCTTGATGATGCAGCGAAAAAACTGGGCGTTTCGCTGGAAGACGCGGCGGACAAAGGCGCGTTTGGCTTTGAACGGCTCAAGAGCGTGGCAGCGCAGGCCCTCGCCGTCATCGGCGGCGTCTCCATCCTGAAAAGCTCCATAGCGCAGTATTACGAGCAGGCTCAGGCTATCGAGAAGACTTCGGACGCGCTCGGCATGAGCATTGAAGACTGGCAGGCATGGCAACGGACGGCAGCCGCCGCCGGGGTTGACGCCGAGGAACTTTCGACTCGGTTTATGGATCTGGGCGACTGGATGCAGGATCTCATTTTGCACGACTCCGGGCCGCTTAAGGACGCGACCAAAGACCTGGGGGTGAGCTTCACGGATGCGAAAGGGAAGGCCGTTTCCTTTGAAGAAGGGCTTCTTCGGCTTTCCGACGCCACGTCAAAAATCGACCGCCAGAAGGCGACCTCGATCCTCACGCAGATCGGCTTCGACGAAAAAACCATCCCGCTCATCCTCAAGGGCCGCAAAGGGATTGAGGAGCTTCTGAAAGTCCAGAAGGCTCAAGCCATCTACAGCAAGCAGGACATCGAAAACGCGAAGAAGCAACGGGAGGCGCAGCAGCGGCTCAATGACGCATGGGAGGCCATCTCAGCCCTTTTCGCCAGCACCGTCTCCCCTGCGATCACGTTTTTGACGAACCTGCTCGGCGATCTCCTCGGGTGGGTGAAAGAAAACAAGCAGTTCGTGATCGTCTTCTTTACGGCGTTAGCCGGGGTCATTACGACGCTCATGCTCCCGGCGTTGAGCGCGATGGCGACGGCGGCATGGGCTGCGATTGCGCCGTTTACGCCGTTGATTGCGGGCATCGGCGCGATCGCGCTGGTTGTCGACGATCTCATTACCTACATCAAAGGCGGAGAATCTGCACTTTCCGGGCTCTGGTCGATGTTCGGAACTGGCGATGAAATCGGGGCTCGTTTCAAGGCTATTTGGGAAGGCATCAAAAGTATTCTCGGGGGCGTCTGGGATGCCCTTTCGGGGGTCGCCAAGCTCTTCAACTCCGTTCTTACGCTGGACGGAAAAGGCGTTATCGAAGCCCTCAAAACGATCTGGGGAGGCATCTCCAAAATCAATGATGTGCTTGTCGAAATGCTGAACTGGGTAGCCCAGAAGCTCTACAATTTGCTTCCCGACTGGATCAAGGATTGGCTCGGCGGCGATGAGTCTTCGCGCCCGGAAGAAACGAAGGCCGAGGCTAAGCCCGGCGGGGTCGCCGATTCGATGCGGGTTGGTGATGTCCGCCCGTCTATTCTGCCGCCGCAGGTGCGCGCCGGGGATGCGCGTCCGGGAAGCGTGAGCAACGTCAATAATTCGCGTCAGATGACGTCAACCACCAATGTGGGTGAGGTCAAGGTCTATACGCAGGCTACGGATGCGGAAGGGATGGCCCAAGGAGTGGTTCCGGCACTTCGTAATCAAACCGCGCAGGTAGACAGCGCATTCGGGTACTGACATGGCATTCGGCGCGCTTCCTCCGGGACAGCCCGGAAACTGGTCGATTTTCGATAAAGACGGCGCCAAGGCCCTCGACTTCGACACGTTCTTTTCCTGCTCGATCAAGTCCGAGAACAAAATCAGCTCCAACCCTGTCGAGAAAGGGAGTTTCGCGGATTACAACAAAATCGCTTCTCCCACGGCGGTGTCGGTCGTGCTGGGCCGCACGGGGAAGAGCGACGAGCTTGCGGCGTTTCTGACGGCGCTGGACAAGCTGGCGGAAAGTACCGATCTCGTGAGCATCGTCACCCCTGAGAAGACATTTCTCGACTACAACCTTGTCTCCTACGACTACGACCGCAAGGCCGAAAACGGTGTGGACAGGCTGCTTGTAGGGCTCATGCTGCAAGAGATCCGGCAGGTCGAGCCACAGTACAGTAACGAAACGATAAAGCCAATCAGCAAGGCGCAGGCAAAGAATCCGACCGACGCAAGCACCACGGATGCCGGGAAACAACAGGGGCAGACGACGCAAAAAAGCACACTGAAAAAGCTGGGCGAGGGGATTTTCGGATGATGACCGTACCGCTCCGACAGGAGCCGAACCAGAGCCTCCAGATTGTGCTTGGGGAACAGAACTGCACCCTCCGGTTTATCTCCCGAGGCGTGAACCTGTACTGCGACCTTGCCATTGACCAGACGGTCATCTGGTCTGGGTTCATCTGCCGTAACCTCGTCGGCTTGAAGCTGTACGACTATCTCGCCTTCCGGGGGCAGCTCTACTTTGTCGATATGCAAGGCGAAGAGGATCCGCACTGGTCGGGCCTCGGCGACCGATTCCAGCTCGTTTATGTCGAAGAAGGGGAAACGCTGTGAACACGAGCTTCACCAAAAAGCTGCTTGAAGCGCACATCACGCTCGCTGGGGGAGGCTTCAACACGGCTACCGGGCAAGGTGCGAACACCAAGATCATCCGGCTCGGCATGGATGTGGACATACAGAAGCCTGGCGGGAAAGAGAAGAACAAGGCCAAGGTCAAGATCTTCAACATGCCATTGGCGGACATGGAGACGCTGACGACGCTGGCGTTCAAGCCGTTGCAGGCGTCGAAAAACCGCATTGCTGTGTACGCGGGCGATGAAGAGCACGGGATGTCGCTGGCATTTTCCGGCGATATCGTGAGCGCCGTCCCGAACTTCAACGCGGCGCCGGACCCTTCTTTCGACGTCGAGTGCATCACGGGATACGTCGCCAGCATTACGCCCGTGCCGCCGTTGACGGCGCAGGGTGCGCAGGACGTTGCCACGCTCATGCAGGGGCTTGCGAAGCAAATGGGGCTCGCTTTCGTCAACAGGGGCGTGTCCGTTTCCATTCGCAATGTCGCCATCGTCGGGGGCCCGATGGAACAGGCGCAGCAGCTTGCCCACGATGCCCGTATTGACCTCATCGTGGATGATGGCGAGATGGTCATCTCCCCGCTTGCGACGCTTCGCAGCGATGACGGCGGCTCGACGCCCCTCTGGTCCGCGAAAAGCGGCATGATTGGCTATCCGAGCTTCGATAACGAGGGCGTGACGGTGAAAGGCATCTACGAGCCGAAGCTCCAGCTTGGCGGCCCGGTGCGCATCGAGAGCATCGTCCCTCGCGCATCAGGCCTCTGGCAGGTCGTGAGCCTGAGCCACAAATTGCAGGCAGGCTATCCCGGCGCAACGCAGTGGGTGAGTCAGGTCAAGGCAAGCTATCCCGGCGCGAAGCCGAAGAAGGACAAGAAATAATGCAGGGACAACGCGGCCTCTCGACAAATTCCAGCGAGTACAACGCGCAGGACTTCATGATCAGCCAGATGCTCGGACGCATCGCAACGGCGGAACCCGTTCGCGTGGTCGCCGTCTCCGGCTCGGGTGTCTCCCCGGTGGGCTTCGTCGACGTGCAACCCCTCATCAACTTGGTGACGGGCGAACAGAAGGCGCAGGAGCAGAGCGTGCTCTTCAAGCTTCCCTACCTGCGCATTCAGGGCGGAAAAAACGCCCTCGTCATCGACCCGCAGCCGGGTGACATCGGCCTCGCCGTCTACGCCATGCGCGACACGGAATCGCTCAAGGAAAGCCGGGGGAAGGATGGAAACGTCAATCCGGGGTCAGCCCGCGCCATGAGCAAAGGCGACGGCTTCTATCTCGGAGGCTTCTTGAACGCCGCGCCGGAACGCTATGTCATGGTCGACGACGAGGGCGTCACCATCGAAGGAGTGGCCAAGCTGACGATGCACGGTAACGAGTCCGTCCTGACGGCGGAAAACGGCCTTACCATCAACGCCGACGTGCGCATCAACGGCAGCCTCACGTGGACGGGAACGGCACAGGGCGACGGCGGTCCGGCCCGGTTCTCCGGCGGACTCACGAACATGGGAGGGACGGTTGAGAGCAACGGCAAGGTGTTGGAAACTCATGTTCATACCGGGGTCGAGCCCGGTTCCGGCATATCCGGACAACCGCAGTGAGGTAAGCTTTATGCCTGATTTTCAGTACCAGCCCTCGACAGGCCCACTTTCCGGAAGCGAATTCGAGAGACAAACCACACGGTTCTTTCAGCAAGTGCAGGGAGCCGCAGACGCAGCACAGTCTACTGCGATAGTTGCACAAAACACGGCAAACGAGGCACTTGAGCGCGCTCAGGCATCAAAACTTGTCGACGGGAAGACCACGCAGGCCGACGCGGGCGGCGTGATCACCGTGAAGGACGTGGCGATTGGTGGGAACCTTGAGGATCTAGCGAGCGCGCGGGGACAGATTGGGAACGCCGTAATTGTTGGAACCGTAGATTTTAATACACTTGCCCAGCAAGGCGTATACAGCCCTGAAGCGAATAGCACAAATGGCCCCAATTGGAGCGGCCAACAAGTTATCGTCGTTTATCAAAGAAATGTAGCAAATCAGGGAAGACGAGTTGTTCAGTATGCTTTTAACGCGACGACGAATGCGGCGGCTATGCGAATCGGGCTTTTCACGACAGGTACCGAAGAAACGCCTACATCGTGGTCAAATTGGACAAAAATAATCTCCGAAAATTCAATTGGCGACGGCATTCGCGACACAAACGGCATCATCTCCGTGCCTGAGTACGAGGGTGCGACGGCATCAGCTGCCGGAACCAGCGGCCTTGTTCCGCCCGCAGCCGCCGGGCAAGAAACCTACGTGCTCTGTGGCGATGGAGAATGGCGGGACATAGCGACGCTTGTCGCCGCTGCGCAGGCTCGGCTTGCAGATAAGGCAGCATCATGAATTTCCGAATGGTTTTGAACGTACGCGCGCTGTCCAATATTCGTGATGAAGTGCAATCATCTGCCGAAGTGGTAGATTCGGGGCTCCTGTCATTACGTCTTGATGAACAGTGGGATTTGACGCTCTCCGTGGGGGGCAATCTTGCTTCGGCAGGGGGAACTGTGCGCATTGTGCAGGATGTCGCATCGTATGTACGCACATTCCAAGGAGAACCGTACTACGTGCAGCAAGACGGAATCCCGTACTTCATGCGTGAGCTTGGGGCCCTCCCTCCCTCCGAGCTCGTGCGGGCACGCTCAAATGCCCGCGCGCTTGAGGTCCCCGGCGTAGCGCAGGCCAACACGCAGCTTTCCCGGCTTGACCGCCGCATTTTGACCGGAACAATCCGCATCACCACGGAAACGGGGGAAACCGCAGATGTCGCAGTCTAGCATCGATTTTACCGAAAACGGCCCGGTCGTACCCGACACAGCGACCGTCCGGGACGCTGTCGAAACTGATTGGCAGGCGGCATTCGACAATCGGCTGAACCCGGATCCGGCAACGCCGCAGGGACAGCTCATTACCTCAGAAACGGCCATCGTGCAGGACAAGAACAGCCAGCTTTTGTTCCTCTCGAACATGTTCAACCCCGAGACTGCGGAGGGTATCTATCAAGACGCGCTCGCCAAAATTTACTTTCTGACCCGGCAGGCCGCCCGTTCCACGGTCGTCCCCTGTACTTGTACGGGACTTCCCGGCACCGTCATCCCCGGCATCGGCAGCGAAGCCCCGGCGCTTGCAAAAGATGCGGACGGGAACATCTTGGTCTGTCAGACAGGCGGCACGATACCTCAATCCGGAAGCATTGTTTTGGAGTTTGCCTGTCAGGTTCCGGGGCCTATTGAAATCCGGCAGGGAACCGTGACTACGATTGTACGTACCATCCCCGGATGGGATACGATTACAAACGCCGATGGGATCACCGGGCAAAACGTCGAGAGCCGGGCCGCGTTCGAGTCCCGGCGCTACGCCAGCGTCGCGAAGAACGCCCGGAGCGTTGCCGCCGCCGTCTATGCCAACGTCGGCGATCTGGATGGCGTGCTTGATGTCTGTGTGCGCGAGAACAAAACCAGCGCACCGTTTGAAGTGCAGGGCGTCACGCTCAAGCCGCACTCAATCTATGTGGCGGTCGTCGGCAGCGCTCCGGATAGTGATATTGCTGAGGCCATTTACGCCCGTTGTTCAGCCGGATGTGATTACAACGGCAACACCAGCGTCACTGTGACTGATCCGGTAACCGGAGCGGTCGAAACAGTGCTCTTTGAGCGCCCGGAATCGCTCCAGGTGGGCATTCAGGTGACTATCCGCAAAAATGCCTCAATGCCGAGCAACGTCGAAGAACTCATCAAGTCCGCCGTTGTCGCCGAGTTCTACGGAGAAACCGCCGACGCCTGCGGGAATACGGGCCAGCGCGTTCATATCGGGGATACGGTATATGCTAGCCGCTTTTATTCCGCAGTGCTCGGAACGGGCGTCACCGACTTGGTGAGTATCGAAATCGCGGCGCCCGTCGGCGTCGGCGAAGGCTCCCCAACATGGGGCGACTACATCACCATCAATATAGATGAAGCCCCCACGCTCGTCTCCGATAACGTCACTGTAACTATTATCGAAACGAGGTCGGGCCGTGGATAACTGGCGCGAAACGATACTTTCGCAGTACGACAACTCGGAACGGCTGCTGGCGCTCATCGAATCGATGAATGCCGCCATTGCGCCCACGGCGGATATTGCGGCGTTCTATGAGTCCGTCTTTGACCCTGAAACGGCATTCGGATGGGGGCTTGACGTGTGGGGACGCATCGTCGCCATCCCACGGACGCTTGAAGTAGAGGCAACGGATATCAAACCGTTCGGTTTTACGGGATCAAACCTCAGCAACTTCGGGCACGGCCCGTTTGCTTACGAGAGCAAGTCGAACACTTTTGTCTTGCAAGACAATGCTTATCGGCTCTTGATCTGGATGAAAGCCGCTTCAAACATCACCGACGGCAGCCTTCTCGACCTGAACCAAATCGTCCACTGGCTTTTTTCGGCGCGTGGCCACATCGCCGTCGTGCATGTCGGTACAATGAAAATCCGTTACGTCATCGGCTTCAAGCTTCAGCCATACGAGCGTGCTCTTCTCTTGCGCGATGACGTGCCCCCAAAACCTGCGGGCGTCGGTTATGACGTCTATCAGGTCATCCCTAAACATACCTTCGGTTTCGCCGGATCCGGCGGTCAGAATTTCAACAACGGCGTTTTCCAGCCGTATGGAGGCCCTGTAGATGCCTATTCCCTCGACTCCTAGCATTATGCCCAACGTCTTGGGATATGCAGCGGATACCGTGCAGATCCCTGAGACGACCCCTACAGGTCAAGGCATTCCTTCTTTTCGGGATCTCTTTCCGTTCATCACGCAGGTCGACCCCGACGCTGGCGGCGTCATGGTCGAACGTGCATGGATGAACGCGCTTTTTAATCTGCTTGGTCAACACGCCTTTTTCCAACAGTCCGGATGCGTCTACCCGTGGCAAGCTACGCTGAACTATATCGCGGGCTCTCATGTCAAAGGTAGTGATGATGTCGAGTACATCGCGTTGCAACATTCTGGTCCAGATGTGTCGGGAACTGGAGCAAAAGACCCTATTTTAGAGGCAAATCGCAATTACTGGATATCGCTCTCGTCTTTTGTCTCCAGCGGCTTTGTTCCAGATTCGCGGCGCGTCATTGCTGGAACCGGGCTCACTGGTGGCGGACCGCTCTCCTCTGACGTGACGCTCGCAGCGAAGCTCACGGACAGCGTGAGTCTGGAGGATTCGAAGACGGCGGCGTCCGCCACTGCGGTGAAGACAGCTTACGACTTGGCGAGTACCAAACAACCGAACCTTGGTTTTACACCGATACAGCAAGGCGGCGGAACGGAGCAAGGTATCAATAAAGTCTACATAGGATGGGCTACTGACGGGAGTGGGCTCAAGGCGCAGGTTGACAACACTAACATTGGAAACATCGTAACAACAGCAGGGGGAACAACAAAGGCTCCAAGTGCGGCTCTTGCTGACAATGCATGGCAAACAACGATAGTTCCCAATGTTGCCTTTGTTGGGCGTGGCGGCGCCATTCCGAATGGAGGGACATGGCTTTACATCTATATACCCTATGATAGCCATTATCTGAGTGGCGTTACCTTGGCTGGCGGTGCCACTGCCCCATCCAACGACGGCGGCACCGCCATAAGGGTAGCTTAAGGGGAAGGAAGAAATATGTCTGAGTATAAGACCATAATCCATCGCGTGGCTGACGATTCATACGTCATCACGAAGAACGGAATGCCCTACCACGTCTATCCCTACGCCGTCGAGTTCGCGGAAGAATGGGACGCCGTGTTCGCCTACGCCGAAGCACACCCCGAATGCGTGACCGAGGAGCAGCCCTATGTCCCTCCCGTACCAACAACCGAAGAACTCGCTGCTAGCGTACGTGTAAAACGCGATAGACGTATCGCTGAAACTGATTACCTTGTCATACCGGACTATCCGATTTCACAAGACAAGCTTGAAGAGATCAAGGTCTATCGGCAAGCGCTCCGCGATTTGCCGCAACAGCCTGGATTTCCGTGGAATGGACCGGATGACCCGGCCTGTCCGTGGCCCGTGGAACCATAGCCATTGCAAAAATCGTAGGCATGGCTAGACTCTTTAGAAAAAAGGAGGAAGTCCATGCCGCTACCCATGCCCGAAGAAGAGGAAAACTTGCGGTGCCCACATGGTGAGCGGGTTCAAGCCCTAATGCTGTGTTCACTCGACTGTGCCGTATCGGGTGCTCATCCCGACAGGAAAGCGAAAGCAGATGGACGGTTCATCATCACGCCGTGGTGGTGCCTGAACAAATGCAGGTGGCTGCCTGAGCACCGAGATGAGATCCGATTCGTGGCGAAAAAGCCGGATTGAAGACACAAAAAATCCCCCTCCCATGTTCTGCCCCTGATGAGGCATATTATGAGAGGGGGATTTTCTATACGTGATTCTATGCGTGATTTACTTTGTGTAGATGTTTGGTGTATACCAGTTTGTACCGTAATATCCTTTGTTTTTAGCTAAATGCGTATGTATAGATACCCATGCACAAGATTGGAAATCGTGTGTACTCAAAAGGTACCGGGAGTTCGAATCTCCCCCTCTCCGCCATAAATTTTGAACCCACTGGAAACAGTGGGTTTTTTGTTTTTGGCATGAGCTTTATTCCCGTGGATACAGTTCAGGGATACATTTGGAGCTCACCATGCCATCCGTCGGGGTATCTTCTCATTCCCGGTACCGTTCCTACCTGACGACCCATCGCGGCATTCTTTACTTCCGCATTCTTGTACTCAACCACCTGCAATTACAGATAGGTAAACGCGAAATCAGACGTTCTTTGAATGGTCTGGACAGCCGTACCGCCCGTACCAAGGCGTTGCGGCTCTCGCTTGCTGCCCAACATTTTTTTGCCTTGGCTGATGATCTTGCCCATGAACGGATACATTCTGCACAGGAAAAAATGCTCAATTATTTGGTATTACAAAAGAAAATATCAAATCCGTGGGTACATTTCTATTCGATTCCACACTGGAAAAAGACCTGTCTCCCGCTTCTTTGACCCTCCTGCTCCCCTCTTTTTTGAGGGAGCAGGAGGGAATTATCTCCTCTACAAAAATTTTTTCTGAAAAAGTTGAGGCTACCGAGACTGACGGGGCAGGGAAGGAGGACTTTTCTTTTCCAAAAGAAGAAACACCTTCCGTGGAACCAACAGAGACAGTTCGCCGCAGAATCAAGTTGGAGGAGAAGGGTAGACTTCCGAATCTCGGGGAAGCTTTTGATGCCTATGTCAAAGCCAAGACGCTCACATGGTCAGCCGCAAGCGCCAAGGATATTCCCCCTCAGGTGCGGCAGTTTGTGGAAATCGTGAGGGAACTGGAGCACGGTCGGGATATTCGCGTGGATGAGCTTTCTCGTGAGCACATCCGAAGCTACTTCGATACGCTGAAACACCTGCCCTGCCGCCTTTGCGGGCAGAGGCAGTTTACAGGCAAGGGCTGGCTCCAGCTTGCCGATATGGGGCGCTCTGGGCAGATTGAACGGCTTTTAAGCGTGAAGACGATGGAAGTCCGCCAGACAAACGTGCGAAGTTTCGTCAACTGGTGTGAGTTGGAGTATCGAGGAGCTGTACAGGCCAAATACGTAACCTCAGGGTTCCCGAAAGTCCTCTCCGACAAGGACATCAGGCGAAAAGGAGTGAAGCGAGAGGCGTTCACACAAGATGAGCTGAAAGCCCTTTTCGGGGATATGGGAAAGTACGTTCAGGCAACGGAAGGTGTGCCGTCACGCTTCTGGGCTCCGTTGATTGCGTTGTATTCCGGGATGCGGCTTGAAGAGATTTGTCAGCTCCACCTTTCCGACATCGTGAAGATGGATGGGGTGCTGTGCTTCTCCATCAATGAGGAAAGCGGGGGCTCCGGGTATGTGAAGCACGTCAAGAGTTCAGCCGGTATCCGCAAGGTGCCTGTCCATCCTCATTTGTGGGATGAACTCGGACTGGAGAAGTTTGTTGCCTCCAGGTGGGCAAAAACGTCGAAGGAAAAGTACACATCGACTCTGCTTTTTCCTGATTTACAGGAAAGAGTAAACGCCGTGAACCATGCCACTGTGAAGCTCGGTTCCGCCCTGACGCACTGGTTCACGCGCTATCGTCGTTCCGTGGGAGTGGGTGGACAACATGGTGAGCCGAGTACCAAGGCTTTCCATAGCTTCCGTCATACGGTGATCGAGTATCTGCACAAAGAAGCCCGTGTGGACCTTTCCATGCTTCAGGCTCTGGTTGGGCATGAGATGGTGGATATGGGGGTAACAGAGAACTACGCTGGTGACTGGCCTGTGAAGACGTTGCTGACGGATGTCATAGGCCGGTTAGACTGGAAATTAATTTAAGAAATAATCAGCAACCAACAGGATTGTTTGGGGATATATGGAGAGAGCACGCTTTCAAATTGTATTCCTTTTATAGTACAGCCTATCGTGTATTTCGGTGAATTGATACATAACAAGTTAAAATAATGATAAAAAATATTTTTTTGAGATTCGAAAAAAATATTGACATCAAGGAGATTGTGTGTATTCTCAAAAAGTTGAGACGTTTAACCTTTAAACTTGCGAGGATTGGTATGCCAAACGATAATTAATTAATAATTAATAATGAATATATATTTGGGTAAAATCGACAAAGCCTGTTTTGGCTATCGTGCGCTTCAAGAAGTATAAAGTAATACTTTTTGAGGCTTTTTTGTTTTTGTAGCTCCTTTTTACTAGTAGAACTAAAATTAGAGCCAATATTGTTATCATCAGAGATGTAACTAGCCTGCCAATTATCCTGAGTGTATTGGGTATGCGACATGTACTTACGAAAAAAATATCGTGATGCTGCGCTTATTTATTTGGAACACTCGAATGGCAAAATTAGTTCACTATTACCGATAGGCACGATCCCCCTGCCTATCTGAAAAGGAGCTTTTATGTTTCTGCCTTATAATTTTCCTTGTAGTTACGGACACAGAGCTTGGCCTTTTTATGCAAGCACGATTGATGGCGCTGTTGGTGAAGACTTATTTTGGAGAAAAATGCAAACCTCTCCAAATTTTGTTAGGAAAATTGTTTTGTCAATTTGGCCTGACGCACAATTAGGCGACAAGGAAATTTTCTTTGATGGCTATAGTGTTTCTCTTAACCCAGAAAGCTGTGGTAGTTATATATCAAACAATGAATATAATTCATGCCGGGCTTTAGAAGGGAGTAATTATGATGATAACTATATTGATTTAGCCTGTAATTACCCGGAATCAAAAGGGTATTACTTGGGGCCATTGATTCAAATGAAATTGGGTATGCTCCCTCAAAATATAGTCCGTAACCTTGCGAATCGTCTTCATATATCTTTACCGTTTAGTGAACGGTATGTTTTCAATAAAAAAGCATGTCATGAACGTATAAATATAGATAGTCATTCTTTCCAAAATACCTATGAAGATAACTTAAAATATTCAATAAAGAGATGTTATCCAGCATATTACGGTTTCAAATATGTAAAGTATTTTTTGTATCATTGTGAGAATGGTCGTTTTGACTTTGCAGTCGTTTATTTCAAGAATGATGCTAGAATGACTATAAAACTTACCATGACGGCGTGGCATGAAAAACAACATCCAGAACGAGTAGTATTCGATGCTATTCATCCTGGGAAGAATGCTTCTCTTTATATGCTAAATGATATTGTTGACCGCCGTGATCTAGTCGGGACTGTTCTTATTTGTCCTGATGAGTATGTTTTTGAAATAATCAGTAATCAACATGGGTGGTTGAAATCGCGCACTCTGGTGACGACATATAGTTCTATAGAAGAAACGGATTGGAGTGTCCTACATGGATTATCGCCTGTCATTTTGCCGCATAGTACTGAGGAAGGTTGCCGTGAGGCCTATCGGCTTTATCGAATACTGGAAACACAGGGCGTTAGCACCCGATTCATGAGCAGACTAAAGGCTGAAAAATATGACGATTGGGCCATTGGAAAGGATTTATGTAAAGCTTTATCCGACTCTGTAACGCCGTTGAGAATTGAGGATTTTGCAGCCTTTTGTAAAAAAGAATACGTTGTGGAGCCTCCAGTAGGTATTTTGCCGAAAGCTGTCTCTCTGCTGGAGCTGAGTTCAGGTACGGAACGCGAGATTCTTCTTGATGGACTTCTCCGGTTGGGAGATCAGATGACCCTGTACGCGAGAAGAGGAGTAGGAAAAAGCTTGTTTTCTGCCTTCCTGATGGTTTGTTTTGCCTCTGGAAAAAAAGCGCTTGATGGGAAGATTTGTCCTTCGAGGCCGTACCGTGTTCTTCTCATCGATGGAGAGTTGCCCGAGGATGATCTGCAACAACGTTTCCGTGCCATATGTAACGGATTGGGGCTTTCTGAAGACGTTCTTTCTAACATTATGGTGAGAAGTGCGATTTGTGAGAGAAAAGATCTTGTTCTCGATACGGAGAATGGTTGGGCGGATCTTGAACCAGATATGCGTCTTGCCGATATTATTGTGGTCGACAGTCTTTTCTTGGCATTTCCGTCCGCGATGGGGACAGATTTTTCTGGCACCGCGCGTTTGAATGATTTTTATGGGTGGTGCAAGAGAAAAGGGAAAACGGCTATCGTTGTTGATCATCAGGGGAAAAAAGGTGATACGCCGTTTGGATCTATGGGGAAGGACATCGGACTGGATGCGGTTCTTCAGCTGATCGGTGAAAAACAAGACAAGACTGTGAAGATTATGAAGTGCAGGAATTTTTCGACGCATTCTGACAGCTGGAAAAAATTCCGGATCCGCGAGACGGAGGATAGAATTTTTTTTGAAGGGCAACAACTAGTTTTGCTGCCAACTCGTGAAGATAATTTGTCTTCTTCTTTCGAATCCAATGAGGAAGAATTTCAGGAGACTGACGAGACGAGTTCTCTGGACGACACCAGCAGGAAAATCCTTGATTATGTCAAGGAACATCCTGAGCAGTCGCAGAAAGAAATAGTTGACACGTTGCTTGAGGCTAACGTCGCATCCAGGAGTACAATTTATAATAAATTGAAATCATTAAAGGAAAATGGGTTTATCTTTTTAGGTAAAACCGAAGAGGCTACTATGCCCGAAGAGCCTGCCACGCCCCTCAGTGCGGATATCGACGAGTAATTTTCCACCAGTCCAGTCTTAGGGACATGCTCCCCCTATTATAGGGGGAGCATGATAGTGAACGGACGAGACTAGGAGATTGGAGGTCAGACTCTTTGCAACATCCTCACACGGGGATCTTGCTTGTTGGAACTCTGTGTGTGGGGGTGTGCGTGCGGTGCGTTGTGTAGATAAACTCTCATCTGCTGCAAAAACTTTTGACATTCCGAAAAGGTTTAGGCCGCACAAGATGAAAGACAGGGCAACGTATCAGCTGACGCCCTTTTTCCGTCAACCGATATTTTTGTGCCGGATGTTTTTGGCCTGTCAGGAATAGTACGTACTCCACATACCCTTGAGCAAGGGCCGGATTCAGGTCGTTTCGGCGGAATGTAGGAGGATGGCTGAGGCCCAGTGCCACCATGAGAGTTGCGATTCCCTGCTCAGTTTTTTCCCGAAATAGAGGCAGAAGCTTTTGAACTGGATCGGTGTCTGGATCGGTAGCTGGATCGGTGTGATCCACATTCGAGGTAACGGCTTCGTTCAATGCCACATGCAAAGCGTCCCGCAGGAACTCCACAAATGGGGTGGATTCACCTGCGCTATCTGCGTGAGCCAGGGCTGCATAGCATCCTTCCTGACGATCACGAATGACGGTTTCGACCGGCAAAACCGTAAACAGCTTTGAATCAAGCGTGAGGAGTTTGAGATGGTTTGACATTTTAAGGAAACAAGTTATCCTTAAAACAAGGAATCATTGTATCACTGAAAAAAGGGGAAAACCTATGCTCGCTAAAATTACCACCAAGAATCAGCTTACCCTTCCTAAGGCTGTCATGCAGCAGGTCGGCAGAACTGAGTATGTTGAGGTCACATTTGAAAATGGACGTATCATCCTTACGCCTATGCAGGTGCGGCCTGCCGACGCTGTGAGGGAAAAGTTGGCTGCACTCGGCATTACCGAGCAGGACGTGGAGGATGCGATCTCTTGGAGCCGGGGAGAAAAAGCGTGACGCCTACTCGGGTTGTGCTGGATACTAATTGTCTGGTCTCCGCCCTCATTTTCTCACACGGAAGAGCGGGACAGCTACGGATCGCATGGCAGCGTGGAGATATTATCCCTGTGGTCTGTCGCGAATCAGTCGCAGAGTTGCTGCGAGTCCTCGGCTACCCTAAATTCAAGCTGAGGCACGAGGATATCAAAAACCTGCTTGCGGATGTCCTTCCTTGGGCTGAAACCTTGGAATTGAACTCCTGCGATGATAACATCGAATTCTTGCGGGATAGGGACGATGCTGTCTTTATTCGACTGGCCCGGGCGGCGGATACTGCTTATCTGGTCTCAGGTGACAGGCACCTGCTTGAGCTGCGTGGCGTTTTTCCTGAATTGCATATCGTTTCGCTTGCAGAATTTATGGAAAGCATCGATTAGTATGTGCAGAATTTTTAATTATTAAAGAAAGGGTATCCATTTTTCGGATACCCTTTCTTCTTTTTACTGTTTCAAAGATTTGATCAACAAATCTGCTTCCCGACCCATCAAGGCAGAGAGCGATTTACCAAACTTGGCAAGGCAAAGTTGTTTGGCATCTTTCCCGTTCTCTTCAGCCAGTTTTTGAATAAGAAAAATCTGTTTGTCAGTCGCAGGGTTATCTCCTCCCCCTTGGAATTGGCTTTTATCATCCTGAATGGCATTTCTAGAGGGCTGTTGATGGTTTTGGATGTAGATTCAGCTTTTTGTTTAACAGCGTTTATAACCTTGTTTTTGGCGATTTCAAGGGGATCTTCCTTTTCAAAAGGAGAACGAGGAGATACGGAACAAATATCACTTACGACTCTTCCATCAGGTATAACAAGAGTTGCATACACAATTGCATTCTTGCCGTTTTGATCGTTGGGAATCTGAAGTACATGGACAGCAATTGAATTCGAAATATGAAGCATATGAACTTTTTCCTGTAAAAATGGTTTTGAAAAACACTCCATCGCCTAGTCCAAGTCAAAACGTTCTAAATGGTGTTGAATTGGGCATATAATGGAAAGTGTTTTCTTTTTTTACATGAGGAGCATCATGTTTCATTTTTCCTCGTAGCCATTGAAGAAAAGAATCTCTTTCGTATCCAATTTTATTGCCAATCTTGACTTTCACAGCAGGACCAGCCCTAAGAGCATCAGCATTCGACATGCTTTTCGCGGAAAAGATTCTTCCAATCTTTTCAGAAGCAAATTCTCTTGTAAAAACTGGAGGCAGTTCCTTACGCAATTGATCCAAGAATATTTCATCTCCAAACATGAGTTTTCTCCTTTTGTTATGCCCTAGGAAGTCTTGAATATCCATATCGCCATGCATGTTTATCAAGGCCATCTTTGCTGAAGGTTTTGGAAAGATAGCTTCCAGAACGAAATGCTACATCTCTTTTTACGGAGAAGTCTTCTTTGTTTTTATCTATGACAGTCCCATTACCGTATTCAGGATATCTTCTTTTATTCAAACAATAATGAACAAGACCATCTTCATTTATCTTTAAAGTATTTTTCCATGTTTCATTTGTTATATTGAAAATAGTAAATTTATTCTTTATAGCATTTGAATTAATCCAGAGAAGAAAATGATAATGAGGAAAAGAAGAATCATGAATTTCCCTGACCCAAAGGTACAAAGGATCAACTCTATGAGTTGCTATGACCATTCGTTTCAACCTTCGTGAAAGATTATAACTGAAATCAGATATATGGTCAGGAGAAGGAAGAATAGAACCATCAGAGGGATAATGAAGATCAAAACGAACTTGCATGACTTTGCTATGGTTTGCTATCGCAAATTCCATGAGTTCCTTTTGCTTCTTCAAGATGTCGATGAATTTACCTTCAGTGTCGTCTCTTGAAGGAAGGATTTGCAATCCATCAAAAACATCTTCAAATGTAACTTTTGTCATCATGAGAACCCTTTTGTTTAATTTCATATTCTCATGAGCATATGTAAAAAAGAAATGTGATCTTTCTGTGATCTTCATCTTTTCATCTCTCCACCTGTGGTGGATCATGATGAGCTATGCTTTTATTTCTCTCACACCCCTATGGTGTGAGGTTAATGTTCTATCTTTATCTCTTTCTTTATCCATTTATTTGTTGTTTATTCTTTTATATTTTTAGTAATACAATCAGACCTAGAAAAATTAAGAATGAACTTATTGGCATTATTCTCATTGGTAAACGGTTCGATCGTGAGTAATTGAGACGTATCGGGCATATTATGTGCTGAAAATTTTGGCGGATTTATTTTGAGAAAAAAGAAAGACTCTCCTTCCCAGAAAGGGAACGCAGGGCTTTTATTTGTAATGCACATGATGTGTTAGAATGTATCAATATTTGCAGAAGAATTGGATTTTTGTTGATTGAAACCGGATACCGTATTGGACTGTTGGCAGTCTCCATTGCGGGGAGGGCCGCTTATTTAACTCTTTTACGAGTGGATTTGCTCATATGCCCTGAAATATTTTTGTCGTTATGTAACTTATTGAAATATAATTATTTAAAATAATTTGTGTTAAACATACAATAAATTCAAAGGGGTTGATTTTTCTATTTAAAAAGTTTTAATAAAGAAAACATACTATTTATTTTGCTTGTTACGCACTGGTTTATACTCTGGAGTCTTGCATGCTCTCTCTCTCTCTCTCTCTCTCTCTCTCTCTCTCTCTCTCTCTTATTAGATAGATTTTCTCTCCTTTTTGCTCATAACGGCCCTGTTTCCCTTTTGGAGAAGCGGGGCTGTTTTTGTTCCTTCCGCATGTCTTGCGCCGGGCTGTCCGGTTCCGTAGTGTGGATTGAGAACTCGCGGTGTGTGTCTGAGACTACATCGCCGATAAACGCGTATTTCCTTTTCCCCATGTCCAAATCGCTCTGATACCGGATGGTCCGGTTTCAGGGCTTTTTTTGTGGCCTTCGCTCCGGTGGAGGACGGTTTTTTAAGGAGGATGCAATCATGACGTTGTCGAAAGGTGCAGTCGGGAATCTGGTCAACAGGTACCGCGCCGTATTGAAGAAGTGCCATCTGATGAACGTGTTCGGTTCGCTGGCCGTGGCAGCGCTCATCACAATGGGAGGCTCCGTCGCTCTTGCGGCAAGTGATGTCGCGTATGAAGGGGCTTTGAAAGACAATGTGGTCGGGGAAGGCGGAAAAGCCATCGGTGGATGGAATTTTACACAAGCGGGGGCGATGAGCGGGGATCACTCCACAGCTTCCTCGAATATCACGGCGACCAGCGGCGCATTCGATGAAATCATCGGCGGAAACCATATCAAACAACCCGCAGGAGGAACGCAGGAAAGTCCTGTTCTCGTTTCTATCGGGAATACGCAAACGACGATTAATGGGACTTCAGGCGTCCAGTATATCATTGGCGGCAGCAAAGCCAATAATGCCCATGTGATGTTGAACAACGGGGCGACCTCCCTAACCATTACAGGCGGAAGCGATCTCGCCGTCAAGGGTATGGTGATTGGCGGCAGCTATGTGAAGGCCACGGGAAATCCCGGGGGTGGCACGGCTGCCGTCAGCACAGCGGAAACCGCATCCACGACGGTCTCTATCTCCGGCGGCACCTTTGGCGGAAGCGTAATAGGCGGCAGTGCCGCTCATGACTATACGACCTATCCCGGAGCCCAGGGAACGGTTTCCCCTCAGCTTTCCGTTACGGATGGAGATACGAATGTAATTATCTCAGGCGGCTCATTTGCGAAGACGGAAGATATTAATGCCGCTGTCGTGGGCGGCGGGCTTGCTTTGGGGAAGGGTGCCGCAAGTACGGTTACGGGGACTTCAACCCTGACGGTTACCGGAGGTACGTTCGGCGGCAACATTCATGCGGGAGGAGCTGCGGTTAATGGTGGCACGGCATCCGTTGCAAACAGCGTATTGAATATTGAGGATGGTGCCAACAAGATTTCCGGGCTGAATGCTGTCTACGGCGGCGGGCTTGATTCCGGCGTTTCAGGTTCGTTGACCACGAACATCAAGGGGCTGGTTACGGGAACGCCCGACTCCAAAACAGGGATTTACGGCGGTTCCAAGGCTGCGGCTAATAATCTTGCGCTCAAGGACGGGAGCGTGGTGATGAACGTTTCCGATTCTACGCTTTGCGCCGATATCCGGGGCGGTGGAGGTGCTTTTGGGGCTGGAAGCTCATCGACGACTGACAGTTCCACACTACAGATTTCCAATACGACGGTCAGCGGATATGAATCCGGTACCAACATCTGGACGGGACGTATTTTCGGGGCAGGGATAGCTCAGGGAAAAGATACTCTAGTCAAACATGGCAGTTCTTCTGTGACAATAGAGAATGTGACCGGCGTAACCTACGACAAAGAGACCGGTGAGCTGAGCAAGGAAGACGGAGCTCGTGTCTACGGCGGCGGTCAGGCGTATAGGGTAGGCGGCGGAGAAAAAGTTTTTGTAGATTCCGCCAAGGTCATCGTCAAAGGAGAGAAAACGTCCCTTGCCGAAGTATATGGAGGCAGCATCGTTTCCGGGACAAGCAAGCCGGAAACTTCCGGGCTTGTTGTGCTTGGCAAGTCCGATGTCTCCGTCGAGGGCGGCACAGTTATCGGTTACGTGGTCGGCGGAAATAATACCAACTGGTTTGGCAGATCTGTGGTGGGCAAGCAGGATGATCAGGGTGCGTATGCCTTTAACGGGAAAAACTACTCTGCGGGAAGCACAAAGGTTACTATCAGCGGTGGCGATGTCTCGCAGGCTCTGGTGGCTGGCGGTAGCCTGAGTGATTACGGGTGGTATTATAATCAGAATGGAGTCCGTGAATCCGCCGTCTTTGGAACAACGGATGTAACCGTTTCCGGAGGTAAGGCCGGCACGGTAATCGGTGGCGGCATTGCCAGCTATTACAATACAAAAACTGTTGAGGAATCTAAGATACAACTGACGGACGCATCCCCAAGCAGCTTTGTAGAAGGCAAGACGAGCGTAACCGTCTCTGGCGGGGAAGTTGGGGATATCATAGGCGGAGGATTTGCCCAATCCAATCAGAAAGATCTGCCTGCATTTGCCGAGGTGAAGGGCGACAGCACCGTCTCTGTCACGGGCGGTACCGTTTCCGGGAGTATCTTTGGCGGTGGTATGGCGGATGGTGAAGATACAGGGGCCAATGTAACGGGTAACACCAGCATCATCATTTCGGGTGGCGAACTTCAAGGAGACATCTATGCTGGCGGTGCAGCCAATGGTACGGGAAGCACAGCCGATGTTGAAGGTAGTGCTACCGTAACATTCCTTAATGGTAGCACTTTTACGAATGCTGTACACGGTCAGGGTAAAGGTGCCACTGTCACAGGTGATAGCATACTGGCCTTCGGAAATTTGGGAACGGGCTACACGGGTATCTTTGAAGGCTCGTTCGACGGTTTCAACTTCCTTAATGTTGCCTCTGGTTCAAGCGTAACTCTTGCCAAGGGGCTCGATAATGCTTCCGTGGGCGACGGGCTTAAGCTGAATGGCGCGGGAACCGTGATTTCCGACGTTACGTTGAGTGATGCGAAAAAACTTGAAGTCGCGAACGGTACGCTTCAGTCATCCAACGTAGCGCTGGCTGGCAATTCCAACCTTGCGGTTTCCGGTGGTGTGTTGCGCATGGCGGAAAACGGTGTGCTGAGCTTTGCAGACACTGCCCACCTCACCCTTACGGGTGGTGCTGCCAACCTCTACAAGGATATGGTGCTCGACAACAGTTACAATACGCTGAGTGGAATAGCTGATGCTATCGTGGGCACATCAGGCAACCTGAATATCTTTCTTGGTGGAGCGGAGTATACCGCCGAGCAATACAATGCAGCCAAAGACGGGTTGTTCACTACAAACGAAAAGGCCATGCTGAACTTCCTCGATGGTACGTTGAAGGTTCAGGAAGGCGAGCAGGTTGTCATTGGTGGAGGGGTTACCGATGATAAGGTAACGCTTTCGGGGGTGGTGCCTGTTGTTGCAAAAGAGAGCGAAGCGGCTGGCGAGGCCGGGGCAAAGATTGATTCAGTACCTGACCGCTTCATTCAGGTCGTCGCAGCCGATGATGCGAACAAAACGTTGCTGACCGCAAGTTCTCTTGAGGTTAAGGACAGCACTTTCAGTGCCAAAGGATTGCAGATCAATCCTACTGACGCTGCGTCCGGCGTGAATCTGGCCGTTACCGGTGGGGCCAACCTTACACTGGTCGGAGGTGATACGGTTGGCAGCAGCGTCATTATCGACGAGAGCGGTAGTGCCGTGAAGACCCAAATCGAGATAGACGGTGGTGCCACTCTAAACTTGGGCATAGCCGGAAATACTGCTAACCAGATGGCGTCGCTGGACAGCCTTGATGTCAGGAACGGCACCGTCAACGTCAACGGTAACGGTCTGGACACCACTCAGCATACCTATGGAGAACTCGCGGTATCCCATGAAGACGCCGCTGTGAACTTCAGCAAAGCGACTGTCGTTGCACAAAAGACGACGCTGGGAGCTGGTTCCGTCTCTGTAACGGATAATACTGCGGCCCTATTTGCGGAACTGGAGGTTCAAAACGGATCGCTTCAGATCTTGAACTCCACAGCGCATGTCGAAAACCTGGGGGCAAAGGGCGGCACGCTGTTCGTCGACCCCGCGTATGTAAAGGTTGAAAACTTGTCGGACGGTGCCTTTGGCTCCAGCCTGCTGGTGGGTGACGGCTCCGTGGTGGAAATCGGTTCCATTGCGGAGCTTCAGGCCAAGGCCGCTGAGGCGGGGCTGAATCCGGCCGCGTTCGGAAGCGGCTTTACCGTGGCTTCCGGAGAGTCCATGCTGGCCCTCGGCAAGCCCGTGACGCTCGGCGCGGGCGGCAAGATCGTCGTTGACGCCGGAGTGGACAAGAGCGGCAAGATCGACGGCAAGACCGTCAGCGGCAGCGCGTACTTCGGCGGCAATTCCCTGCTGGTCGTGGATTCCGCCATCGCTTCCGGCGGCTGCGCGATCAAGGCGAATAGCCGCTCTGATACGATTACGGTCAAGAAGGGCGCGAAGCTGTACCTTGTGGATGCCAAGGCGAACGGCGACTATACGGTCGCCAGCAACTTCGCCGATGCGTCCCTGAGCGTAGAGGGCTGGACCGGCAGCGATCTCGTGACCAACCGTTTGATCAATGCGGAACGGATCGCTGGAACGAACGGCACCGTGAAGATCAAGACGACCGCAAAGCAGGCATCCGCACTGTATCCCGGCATCTCCATCCCGAACACGCTTGATCGCATGATCGAAGATAAGCAGAACGACGTGGACAGCGGCAACGCGGGCATCAAGTTCCTGTCCCGCGCGTTGGAACCCCAGTTCCTCGCGGAAGGCGAGGTGCTTCCCACGATCGACGGCGCGGCGCAGCTTGCGTATGCGGGCGGCGTGCAGGCCTCGACCGTCGCGGTGGCCCAAGCTCCGGTACGGGCCATCCAGAGCCACCTGTCGCTTGCCGGTAATGTGGCGCAAAAGGGTACGAGCCTGCATGAAAATGGCTTCGATTTGTGGGCCAATGCCATCTACGGCGCGGACCGCGCGCGTGATTTCAGCGCAGGTGGCCTCGACGAGGGGTATAATTCCGAC
>ERZ791883.1062-NODE-1062-length-26148-cov-7.418886_pt1 | contig 26148 bp, 18 predicted proteins | sample MGYA00510160_ERZ791883 | MGnify/ENA primary metagenome ERZ791883 (study PRJEB30046, sample SAMN00792072) | human gut metagenome | study: EMG produced TPA metagenomics assembly of the A metagenome-wide association study of gut microbiota in type 2... | reverse complement strand
GAAGATATTGACCGAAAGACTAAATAATGTGATAATAGTTAGTGAAAATATATGCTTTCTGTGCACTTGGAATGGATTGTTCCGGGTGGCAAGTTAACAAACGGGGGGAAGTAAATGGCTACACTGGTGAAAAAGTTTGGCGGCAGCTCGGTTGCGACACCTGAGAAGATGCATGGCATCGTGGACCGGATCCTGCGCGAACGTCAACCGGGCGACAGGATCGTCCTGGTTGTTTCCGCTATGGGCGACCATACTGATGATTTGCTGACTTTAGCTGCTAAAGTCAATCCTGAAATGCCAAAACGGGAGCTGGATATGCTGCTGGCAACAGGCGAGCAGGTTTCTATTGCCCTGATGGCCAGTGCTTTCTGCGCTAAAGGGCAGCCTGCGGTATCTTTTACCGGTGCGCAGGCGGGTATCAAAACTAACGATAAGCATTCTAAAGCCAGTATCCTGGACGTTCAGGCCCAGCAGGTCAAGCAGGCCCTGGACGAAGGTAAGATCGTTATCGTGGCAGGGTTCCAGGGCGTTACTGACAATGGCCAGATAACTACTTTGGGACGCGGCGGCAGCGATACTACCGCTGTGGCTATCGCGGCAGGTCTGCAGGCAGATATGTGCGATATCTATACTGATGTGGACGGCGTTTATACTGCCGATCCCCGTATCGTAGCCGGAGCGCAGAAGCTGGATGAGATCACTTTTGTGGAAATGCTGGAGCTGGCCCGTCTGGGCGCCGGCGTCATGCAGCCGCGCGCCGTCGAATATGGCGAGCATAACGGCGTGGCTATCCATGTACGTTCTACCTTTAACGACGTACCCGGAACTATTATTAGGGAGGAATACACAGTGCAAGAGAAAAATTTTGTTATTCGCGGCGTAGCGCACGATACTAATGTTGCCAAGATCGCCGTTCGCGGTGTCAGCGATGAACCTGGTGTGGCATATAAAATCTTCTCGGCTTTGGCAGATGCCAATATCGATGTCGATATGATCGTCCAAAGCGCCAGTGCTACCGATCATAAAAATGATATTCTGTTCACTGTGATGCAGACGGATATGGTAGAAGCGATGAGCGTTATCGAGAGCCTGAAAGAAACGATGCATTTTGATAAAGCCGATATTGAGATCAATGTCGCCAAGGTTTCTATCGTCGGTGCGGGTATGCTGGGCAGTCCCGGTATCGCAGCCGGCATGTTCGGCGCACTGGCCAAAGCCAACGTCAATATCGACGTTATCAGCACCTCCGAGATCAGCGTTTCCTGCCTGGTTCCCGAAAAAGACGTCAAAGCCGCTGTCAACGCTATCCACGAACATTTCTTCCCGGAAGGCGCGAAATAAAAAGCAAGTAAAGTGACTTATATAAACTAAGGAGGCTTTTTACAAATGATTACCAGTATTGCAGCTAACCATGCCAAAGGAAAATCCGCTCAGGATAAAATTTTCGGCGCTAATGCCGCCGCCGTTGCCGCAGCAGCCAAATACGGCGCTGATAAAGTAACCAACGCCACTATCGGCGCTATTTTGGACGAAGACGAAAAACTGGTCTGCCTGCCGACGATCGAAAAGGTTTACCGCGGCCTGGCAACTAACGAGCTGATCGCCTATGCGCCTATTTCCGGCCTGCCGGACTATCTTGATAAAGTAGTGACTGCCGCTTTCGGCAATTCCAGACCGGAAGGCTATATCGCCGCTGTTGCCACTGCCGGCGGTACCGGCGTTATCCATCATGCGATCTGGAACTATATGGATGCAGGCGAAACCGCGCTGACCTCCGACTGGTACTGGGGTCCGTATAAAGTCCTGGGCCAGGATATGGGCCGTAAGCTGGATACCTATAAAATGCTGGACGAAAACAATAAATACAATCTGCCGGCTTTAAAGGCCAAAGTCAACGAGATTCTTGGCAAACAGAAAAGCCTGCTGCTGATGATCAATACCCCGGCGCATAACCCGACCGGCTACAGCCTCAGCGAAGCAGACCTGCAGGGCGTTATCGACATCATCAAAGAAGCGACCGCAGGCACTGACAAGACGGTAACGCTGCTTTTAGACGTTGCTTATATCGATTATGCCGGTGAAAAAGAAGAAGTGCGCAAAATCTTCAAAAAGCTCTCCAATCTGCCAGCCAATATTCTTGGTATCGTGGCCTACAGTATGTCGAAAGGCTTTACACTCTATGGTCAGCGCACCGGCGCCATGATCGGCGTTTCCTCTTCCAAAGAGATCATCGAAGAATTTGCCGCTATCAATCAATATACCAGCCGTGCTACCTGGTCTAATATCAACCGTCCGGCCATGAAAACGCTGGCTAATATTTACAGCGACCCGGAGCTTTTGGCAGCTACCGAAAAAGAACGTGACGACTATTATCAAATGATCAAAGCACGTGCCGACCTGTTCACCAAAGAAGCAGCCGCCTGCGGCTTGCCGATGCTGCCTTATGTAGCAGGCTTCTTCCTGTCCATCCCGGCTAAAAACCCCGACGCTATCTGCGACAAGCTGCATGAAGATAATATCTTTGCTGTGCCGCTGGCAGCTGGTGTCCGTATCGCCGTCTGCGCGGTACCGCTCAAAAAGATCGCCGGTATGGCAGCTAAAGTTATGGCCGCAATGCAGGCTGTAGAAAAATAAGCTGCAACAACAACCAAAGACCGGAGCTAAAAAGGTTCCGGTCTTTTTTCCCATAAGGAGTATTTATGAACATTAAATTGACATTACCCGACAATATTACCAGAGAGTATCCTGCCGGCACGACGCTTTTGGAAGTAAGCCGGGACTTTACCGGCAATTACCAAAGCCCGATCGTAGAGGGCGTTTTCAAAGGTATCGGCACCGATCTGCAAAAGCCGCTTACAGAAGACGGCAGCGTTGACTTTATCGTCCGTGATACGGAAGAAGGCATGAGAGTCTATGTACGCAGCCTGCTGTTCCTTTTTCTTGTAGCCATCAAAAAGCTGCGTCCGGAAGTAAAAATAGAAGCCCGTAACTCTTTAGGCAGCGCTTTGTTCTGCGAAATAACCAATGGCATAGTGCTCAGCAAATATGATCTGCAGGCGCTGGAAGATTATATGAAAAAGCTGGTCGCACAGGCTGAGCCAATAGTATATCAGCATATAACGAAAAAAGAAGCTGAAAAACTGCTGCGGGAAAGGGAAGAAGAAGACCGTTTGGAGCTGTTGCAGTCGATACCGGAAGATCACTTGCTGACGATTTATTTCCTGCAGGAATGCGGCGAGTATTTTTTCGGGCCCATGCTGCCTGATTGCAGCTATCTGAAACTATTCGAGCTGATCAGCTACGAAAACGGTATTGTCATCAACTACCCGGAACCAGGCGCAATGGAGGAACTGGACGTTTTTGTCGACAGCCCCAAGCTCAATAAAATGTTCCACGAGATGGAAGAATGGTCGACGATGCTGAAATGTAATACTGTGGCCAAGCTCAACAGTATTATCAAAGCCGGCTATGCCAAAACCATCATTCAGGTCGCCGAAGCCCTGCACGAGAAAAAGATCGCCGCAATAGCGGATGAGATAACCGATAAAGGCAAAGACGTGCATCTGGTCTTGATAGCCGGGCCTTCTTCGTCCGGTAAAACGACTTTCGCGCAAAGGCTGAGTATCCAGCTGGTCGTCAATGGGATCAGGCCTGTGCCGATTTCGATGGATGATTATTACAAAGAACGCCTGAATACGCCGCGTAAAGCCGATGGTTCCTATGACTTTGAGAGCGTCGAAGCCATTGATCTGGAACTGTTCAATGACCATCTGCAGCGGCTGCTGGCAGGTGAAACTGTCAAAATACCCAAATACAATTTCCGTACCGGCCTGCGCGAATACCGCGGCCGCGAACTGAAGCTGAGCGACGATGCGGTACTGATCGTCGAAGGTATCCACGGCTTGAACGAACGTATTTCTGCCGTCGTTCCGGCACGTAACAAGCTGAAGGTCTATATCAGCGCGCTGACGCCGATGTCGCTGGACGAATACAACAGGATCCAGACTACGGATATGCGGCTTTTGCGCCGGCTGGTGCGCGACTCGCAGTTCCGTTCGCATGACGCCTTGATGACTTTAAAGCTGTGGGATGATGTGCGCCGTGGTGAAGAAAAATATATCTTCCCATTTCAGGAAGAGGCGGATATTATTTTTAATACAACGCTGGTCTATGAATTCGCGGTGCTGAAAAAATATGCAGAACCCTTGCTGCAGGGCGTTCCCGAAACGGAAGCTGTTTATACCAACGCGCAAAGGCTGCTGGACCTGCTGAGCCATGTAACGCCGCTGGATAAAGAGCTGATCCCTCAGAACTCGATCCTGCGCGAATTTGTGGGCGGCAGCGCCTTTAAAGAAGCACTTTAAAAAATAGTTAAAACCATGCTGCGGCAGCCTGTAAAGGCTGCCGTTCTTTTTATTTTTAATAGAGAAAGTTTATAAATTTTATTTTGGTCAGCACTATCTGTTTTTGTAATTTATTAATCCGACAAATGGAGTATTTTTGTTGAAATTTGTTGCCAAAAGCATTGAAAATACTAGGTGAACAGGTATATAATTATAAAAAAAGCTGTCTCTGATTAATTCAAGTATCAGAAATAAATATGCTTATAGTTTTTTTGCAGGCGCTTGCAGAGGCAAAGGGCTGCTCAGGGAAACAGGGCATGGAGACTATAGCTTTAAGCTTTGGGTTACAGGAAGGCAGGCTGCTTCCTGACAGGGGGATTTGGTATGCAGAAGCTGATTTATCATGTAGGGGTCGATATTGGCTCAACTACGATCAAATTTGTAGTCTTAGACGAAAAAGAGCAAATTGTTTTTAAAGATTATTTCCGTCATTTATCAGATCCCAGCACTGCATTTTTACAGGAAATTGAGAAGGTTCTCGCTATTATCGACGGCAGAGAATTTTCTTTGATATTGACCGGTTCGGCCGGCTTTGGTTTTGCCGAACGCATGGGGGTGCCGCATGTACAAGAGGTTATCGCTTGCCGCGCGGCGCTTCGTTCTTTGCTGCCTGGGGCGGAAACAGCTATCGAATTAGGCGGGGAAGACGCTAAGATCACCTGGCTGGGCAGCTCGCCTGAGCAGCGGATGAATGGTGTCTGTGCCGGCGGCACAGGCGTGTTTATCGATCATATGGCATCGCTTTTGGGAACGGACGCCGCCGGGCTTGGCAGTATGGCTGAACGTTCCAGCCGTATTTATCCGATCGCTTCCCGCTGCGGTGTTTTTGCTAAAACTGACGTGCAGGCGCTGATCAATGACGGTGCCTCGAAAGACGATATTGCCGCCTCCGTTCTGCAGGCGGTCGTCAACCAGACGATCGGCAACCTGTCGCAGGGACGGCCTATCAGCGGCAAAGTAGCTTTTCTGGGCGGGCCGCTGCACTTTTTGCCGCAGCTGCGCCGGCAGTTTATCACCACTTTAAAACTACAGGCTGACGAAGCCCTGATCGCCAAAGACGCAGATTGCTTTGTCGCTATCGGCGCGGCTCTGGCCGGTAAGGACGGCGAGCTTTTCAACGAAGCAAAGCTGCTGCAGGCGCTGGCTAAAGTCAACGACGCGCCGCTGGAGGCCGTTGCCAAACTGCCGCCGCTGTTTGCCGACGAGACAGAGTATGCAAAATTCCGCGCCAGACATGACCGGCACCGGATCGAACGGGAAGATCTGGCTGCCTACACTGGCAAATGCTATCTGGGGATCGATTCCGGCTCGACAACTTTAAAAATGACCCTGCTGTCGGAGGACAACAAACTGCTGTGGTCATATTACAGCGGTAATAACGGCAATCCGGTACAGATCGCCGCCGCGGCATTAAAGGATCTGTACGAAAAAATGCCCCCGCAGGCCAGCATCGGCGGCGCAGCCGTTACCGGCTATGGCGAAGAGATGATGAAGGTCGCTTTTGGCGCTGATTTCGGCGAAGTCGAAACAGTAGCGCATTTGCGGGCCGCTTCGTTCTTTGCACCTGATGTATCCTTTCTGATCGACATCGGCGGGCAGGACATCAAATGCTTTTTTGTAAAAAATGGTATTCCCGACCGGCTGATGCTGAATGAAGCGTGCAGTGCCGGCTGCGGTTCGTTTATCGAAAACTTTGCCCAGGGACTGGGACTTGACGCCGCTGAATTTGCCAGACTGGCGTTAACAGCGCAGGAGCCTGTTGATCTGGGCGTGCGCTGTACGGTATTTATGAACTCCAAAGTAAAGCAGGCGCAGAAGGACGGCGCGGCAATCAGCGATATTGCTGCCGGACTGGCTATTTCTGTCGTCAAAAACGCGCTTTATAAAGTCATTCGTCTGCGCGATGCTGGCGAACTGGGCGATACTATCGTCGTACAGGGCGGCACCTTCCACAGCGACGCTATTTTGCGCTCGATGGAACAGCTGACCGGCAAAGAAGTGATCAGGCCTGATATTGCAGGGCTGATGGGTGCTTTTGGCGCGGCTTTGCTGGCCCATGACCGCTGTCAGGAAGGGTCGACACTGGTAGATGCCAAAACGCTGGCGGCCTTTGATTACCGCAGTAAAAGCTATCGCTGCGGCGGCTGCGGCAATAACTGCCTGGTAACAGCGCATTATTTCCCCGCCGGCGTCTTTCATACCGGCAACCGCTGTCCGCGTGGGGCAGGGCTGCCAATGGCCCAGGCCAGCGCGCCTGATATGTATGCCTATAAATATCAGCGGGTGTTCGATTATGAACCGCTGCCGCTGGAAGCTGCCAGGCGCGGCGTTATCGGCCTGCCGCGTATCCTGAATATGTACGAGGATTATCCCTTCTGGTTCACGTTCTTTACCAAGCTGGGCTATCGGGTAGAACTGTCGGCGCCGTCGTCAAAAGCATTGTACGAATCGGCTATGGCTTCCATACCATCCGACTCGCTCTGCTATCCGGCCAAGCTGGTGCACGGCCATATCCACGAGCTGCTGGCGAAGGGCGTCAAGAAGATTTTTTATCCCTGCGTGCCTTATAATGAAAAAGAATGCCAGACGGCCAACAACTGCTATAACTGCCCGGTCGTGGCGACCTATGCCGAAAGCGTCTATGCCAATATGGAAGAGCTGCGGGCAGAGGATGTCGAATTTATGCATCCCTTCCTGCCGCTGTATCACGATAAACGTCTGACAGAACGTCTGACAGAAGTGCTGAAGCATGAAGGGCTGAAGCAGAAAGAACTGGCCGCTGCCGTGCAGGCTGCGCGTGCCGAACAGCTCAGCTATAAGCAGGAAATCAGGGAGATGGGGCACAAACTGCTGCAAAAGGTACTGGACGAACATGGTCATGCCGTGATCCTGGCTGGCCGTCCTTATCATACCGACCCGGAAATCAATCACGGCCTGCCGGAGATGATCGCTTCCTTTGGCCTGACGGTTATTTCGGAAGATGCTGTTGCCGATCTGCCTGAAAGCCTGCGGGGGCAGCTGCCTGTAGTCGTCGATCAGTGGTCGTGGCATTCACGGCTCTATCGTGCGGCAGAATTTGTAGCCGCGCATCCAGAGCTTGAACTGGTCCAGATCAGCTCCTTTGGCTGCGGCCTTGATGCCATCACCTCCGACGTCGTCAAAGAGATATTAGAACGGCACCACAGACTGTATACTTTGCTGAAGGTCGACGAGATCAACCATATCAGTGCCGCGCGTATCCGTATCCGTTCTTTGCTGGCGGCGATGCGCGAACGTCTTGATAAACATGAGGAAACAGACATCCCGGCTTATATACCGCCGTCGTTCTCGAAAAAAATGCGCGATACCCACGTTATCCTGGCGCCGCAGCTTTCACCGGTGCATTTCCAGTTTATGGAAACCGCCCTGCGCCATGCCGGCTACAGGCTGGAGATAGCGCCGCTGCCGGATCGGGAAGCAGTGGCCCTGGGCCTGAAATACGTCAATAACGACATCTGCTATCCGGCGATCCTGGTCATTGGGCAAATGCTGCGGGCTTTGAAGTCGGGCCAGTATGACCTGAATAAAACCAGTATCGCCCTGTTCCAGTCGGGCGGCGCCTGCCGTGCCACCAACTATATCGCCCTGATGCGCCGTGCTTTGCGTGACGCGGGGCTGGGCAACATACCTGTTTTTTCGCTGTATGGCGAAAAAAGCGACGGCTTCTCGCTGTCGTGGCATCTGCTGAAGGATATGGTCAAAGGCCTGCTGTATGGTGATCTGCTGATGCAGCTGCTGCACCGTGTACGTCCTTACGAACAGGAAAAAGGCGCGGCCGATTCCCTGTATAAGGTTATGTCACAGCTTTGCAAGGACAGTCTGGCAGGCTTGACGGGCCTGTCTTTTGAACAGACGATCAAACGGGTGACTGCCGCCTTTGATGCGCTGCCGCTGCGTGATAACGTCCGCAAGCCTAAGGTCGGCATCGTGGGAGAGATACTGGTCAAATATCATCCCGTTGCCAATAATAATATCGTCAGCTATCTGGAAGCAGAAGGCGCCGAAGTCGTACTGCCGAACATGATGGATTTCTTCCTCTATGCGGCTTATGACGAACAGGTCAAACGCCGTCTGCTGGACGGAACGCTGGGCAATGTGATCAAGTCCAAGCTGTTTATGAAGTTTCTGGATTATTACCGCAAGCCGCTGAACATCGCGCTGCAAAAGAGCAAACGCTTCAGCGCTTACGAACCTTTATCAACATTGATAGCTTTAGCTGAAAAGCATCTTTCGACCGGTAATATGGCCGGCGAAGGCTGGCTGTTGACTGCTGAAATGGCCAAGCTGCTGAGCGGCGGCATCAATAATATCGTCTGCCTGCAGCCGTTTGCCTGCCTGCCGAATCATGTTACCGGCAAGGGCATGATCCGCGAGCTTCTGCGTACCAATCCACAGGCCAATATCATTGCGCTGGATTGTGACGCCGACGCCAGCCAGGTCAACCAGATGAACCGGATCAAGCTGATGCTGGAGATCGCTAAAGAAAAGCTGCAGGAAGAAAAGTTGAAAATTATTAATCAATAATAAAATATCATTTAACGCCTAATCGAAACCACTTTGAAGTTTATCTTCAAAGTGGTTTTTTTTTAGAATATATTCGTTTTTTATTATACTAAAAGAAAACTATTTGACTGATAGAAATGTTAGTGATATAATGCTAAACGATAATAAAATTGCATAAAGAATATAAAAGAAATGTTACTTTCTCTGATGTAGGAATAAAGCGCAGGTGTTGATAAGGATTGATAGATAAATTTTACATTTTAACTTTTGATAGAGTTGTTTTATCCAAACTATAGACAGTTTGGCAAAGCAAAATTGTTCTATATTGTTTTAATACAATATAGATGCAATTTTGTTTGACTGGGGGGGGGACATGGTGCTATAATACTAAACGATAACAGTAGTTTATAATATAAAAAGCAAAAAAGATACTTCTAACTGAATAAAGAAAAGAATCAGGTGTAATCGATTGCTTAATAGAGAAGTTGGTGTAAAACCAACACGGTCACGCCGCTGTAATGCTGAGCAAGCCTCAAAGATGCCACTGGGAAACTGGGAAGGCGGGGTAAGCAATGAAGCAGAGTCAGAAGAACTGCCTGATTTTAGTATTTCTATAGCCTGCGAGTGATGGGTAGGAAATTGGATAAGTATATCCTTTTGCCTTTTTGCGAGCACGCAAAAAGGCTTTTTTGTTGTGATTCTAAAACTTTGCAAGCGAAACAGGGTAAGCTTGGCAAAGGATTGGAATATATAGTAAGTTCAGAATATTATTTTTGAGGAAAGGAGGAATGAGAATGTTTAAAAAATTTTCAGTAATATTTTTAGTGATATTGACATTTACAGGATTTGGAATTGTATCAGCGGCAGAAGTTTCCACGGATAAGATGATTCTGGAATGGAATACCAGTAAAATATGGCTGAATAATGGCGATTTGTGTATGATGGGGGATTTTAAAAACCGGCGCAGTGATTTAACAGTAACAAAATTGAATTCTTTTACTGCACGCATTATTTTTACCAAAGAAGATGGCAGTAAATATGAATTTATTGGTGCCCCGGTAAAAATACCACTATGTAAAGTAGCACCTAATGGTACTAAACGCATGAGTTTTAATCTTGGAAAATTTGCAGGGGATTGGAAATCATGGGTCACAGATCAAAACTACACTTTTACGTATATCAACGGTTCGCGCTGGTAAAGTAAATCTTAGTCATAGTTGGATGATGAAATGTAAAAATTGATGAAAGAAGATGAGTTTGATGAAGCTTAATAAAAAATATGGTGCTGCAGCTGCGATGGTAATGCTGCTTTCAATGGCATCTACTTCGTATGCTGCTTTTGACGAAAATTTACAAGGCTATACTTTGGATACAGTTTTGGTTGAAGCCGATGCTACCAAAGATAAATTTGGCAATACTATTACCGAACAATCTTATTACCGTACTGGCGGTGACGTAAAAGTAATCACCCGTGAAGAAATAGAAAAACGGCATTATACAGATTTAACAGAAGCTATTAAACGTATTCCCGGAGTAACTTTCCAAAACCCAGGTTACCGTGGTGGTGAGTATGGCTATGAATTTTATAATAATGGCGTATCCATAAATGGTGATACCAGAGTAATTATTTTGGTAGATGGACGCCGCGTAGATAATACTGCCAGTACCAGAATTTCCAGTAACAGTAAGACTGGCAGTAAATCTACCGGTGTAAATTTAGACCAGGTGACCAATATGGAAAATGTTGAAAAAATCGAGGTCATCAAAGGTCCTGGCGCTTCAGTTTACGGAGCAGATGCTTTGGGAGGTGTTATCAATATCATTACCCGTAAGGGTGGCAGTAACAATGTAGGGTCAATTGATTTATCGACCGGGTCGTGGGATAAACACAAATACGCATTAAGTTATTCCGGCAGCGCAGGTAATGATAAATCCTGGCATTATTTCATTTCTGCAAATAGAGATATGTCGGGTGATACTAAATATAAAGATGGATATACTGGCGGTACAGGGACTTTAGGCGGTTCAAAATGGAAAGAAGACGGCGTTAACCTGCGTATAGATAAAGATTTTAATGAAAAACAAAGTTTAAAGATTTGGTACAATTTTAAAGAGGGTAAAGATGGCTATCCGATCGCTACACCAAGCCTGCGCTACTGGAATCAGGCCGACTGGCAAAGAATAATTTTTAATGCCGCTATTGGTCAACTGGATGGAAACAATAAAATTGTTGGAGGAAAACTTTCTGGCGATTTGAAAAATCCAGGCTACCATAATTTATATGCTCTGGATGGAGCTGCCTATGGGTCATTCAGCCGTTTTAAAAACAATGACTGGGATATTACTTATACCTTTGATAAAGAAAATGGTATGGAAAGCTTTGTCCGCGTATATGACCAAAATCATAGATACGCCCATCGTGATAAATATAAATGGAATTTAAAAACAACAGCTGATTATGAAGCAGCCTTTCCTACTGGTGCGACTGATGCACAATTACAGCAATGGATAAATGAAAACCTTGCACCTTTTCCGGGCGGCGATCAGGAAGCCTTGAAAGAATGGGTCGAAAAAACTGGCGGTGTAGCAGCGGAACCAACCAGCTGGCATGAAGAAAAAAATCGCGGCGTACAGTTACAGTATGCAAAATCAGTAGGGGTTAACGATATTATCGCCAGTATTACTTATGATAAGGCTAAAAATTATTCCAAAAGGATCAATAATGATGGTACGATAACATCTTCACATGTTGATCGTAAATCTATCCTGGGGTATATTCAGGACAAAATTCATATTACTGATAAATGGGATATCACACCGGCTATCAGGTATTCTAAATACAGTTCTTTTGACACAACGAATGCTGATGGATCTGTTACACAGGGGAAAGGTGATACTCATGAAATAACTCCGGTTATCAATACTCAGTATATGTTTGACGATACAAGCAGTATGTATTTAGGCTGGACCAGGGTTTTCAGACCATTAAGACAGGGCGATTATACGTCTGTCGATGGTGTTTTTAAAACGCCGTTATTGGATGAAAAAGGTGATGCATGGACTTTAGGCGTACGTAAAGACTTATCGGATAAGACCAGTGTAGCTGTACATTATGACTGGACTAAAATGAGTAACGCTATTGCTACTTTGCCGATTTGGGATGATACGAAAGCTCAGTTCAGCAATACTGCCGTCAATGCGAAAGAGGACAAGAAATCTTTTAACATCACAGCAGATCATAAATTTGACGAGCATGTAATGTTAAGTGCCTCCTATTCGCATATGAAAGATGAATGGAAGGCTAAAAATGGCTGGGTACTTGATCCTGATTGGGGATACCAGGACAGCAGTGATATCAATGTCGCTATTAACAGCTTACGTCCACAAAATCATTATTCTTTAAATCTATCATATGAGAATGGTAAATTATACACGGGACTTTTAACTAATTGGTATACCGGCTGTAATACGCGTGCCTTTACTGATAAGAGATTTTTGGTTTTAGACTGGAACCTGAATTATGAAATAACAAAAGACATGACAGCATATGTATTGGTAAGCAATTTAACAAATGAAGCTTATGAAACTTCTTACAATTCCTGGAATGGTGTTGGCAGCTCGGCTATGCCAAGCCGCTGCATTATGGTTGGTATGAAATATAAATTCTAATAACTTTTAAAGCAGATGTAATTTTAGTGTTTTACTTCCTTTCACTTGGTAAAGTACGTCTGAGTTTGTTGCAGACGTACTTTACCTGATTATTTAGAACAATTTTGATTTGAGGCAAAAAATGAAAAAAATAACAGTGATGCTTTTACTGGCCTGTTTTTTGATAACCTGCGGCTGCGCGCCTGTAGTCAAAGTCAATGAGCAAAGTATGCAAATACAGCAGGAGCAGGCTGCTTACAACAAGGAGCATTATCCGGTTGTACTTGAAGGCTATAATTCGCATAATGAGAAGCAGGAATATATTTACAATAAACCACCGCAGAGAATTATCGCAGTCTGGCAGGATACGATCGAACTGCTGCTGGCGCTTGGCGTAGGTGACAGGATCGTAGCTGGAATGGGCGTACCTGATAAAAAATATCTGCGACCTGAATATCAGGCGCAGTATGAAAAAATACCCTATACCAGTTTGCAAAATCTGGATGTAGAAACAATTATGATGATGGAGCCTGATTTCATTATCGGCTGGTATTCTACATTTGGCAGCAAAGTTCTGCGCGGTACTGATTTCTGGCTGAGCAGGGGTGTTAATACTTATATTGCACCATCTTCGCGGGCATCGGCCCACCAGAATAAACTAGAGGAAGAATATGAGTATATTTTAGATGCGGGGAAAATTTTTGATAAAAACGAGCGCGCTGAAGCTTTAGTTGAAGAGATGAAGAAGGAAATAACCTCTGTAACTGACAGAACAGGGCAGATGCCCCAAAAACCGCGCGGAATAATTATGGAGTTTCAGGGAAAAGAAGCCAGGACTTACGGTGAAAAAACTCTGGCCGGTGATATTTTTACTCAATTAGGTGGTGAACTGATCGCCAAAAAAGATACTTTAAGCCTGGAACAGGTCGTTGATCTTGATCCGGATGTTATTTTTCTGGTTATAACTGAAAGAAATTACGGTAACGAGCAGGTCTTTTTAGATCGCGTTTATCAGAATAAGGCGCTTAGTCATCTGCGCTGCGCGCGTGAGAAGCGGGTGTATACGTTACCACTGTATGCTGTTTACAGCGCCGGTGTCAGAACTTATGACGGTATCAAAATCATGGCGCGTGGATTATATCCGGAACTGTATAAGGAGTAAACTATTATGTGGAAATTTTTGAAAGATAGCGGCTATCTGTTTATGTGTGCCCTTTTGGTTATAGTGCTGGCAATAGCGATTTTATGGGCTTTAAGCATTGGCACGGTCAATTTGCCCTTGCAGCAGATCTTTGCCGCTGTGGTTAACCAGCTGCAGAGTGATACGCCGATCGATGCGTTGGGCAAAGGTCCGATACATGATATTATCTGGCTTTTAAGGCTGCCAAGACTTATTTTAGCAGCGCTTGTTGGCTGCGGGTTATCAGTTTGCGGTGTGATTATGCAGGCCATTGTAAAAAATCCACTGGCAGATCCATACATATTGGGTATTTCTGCCGGTGCTTCACTGGGGGCAACAGCAGCGATCTTATTAGGGATAGGTTTGTCATTCGGCGAAAATTTTGTGGGTATTGCTGCTTTTATCGGCGCTTTTGTAATTTCGCTGGGCGTTTTGTTTATTTCCAATCTGGGGGGACGTTCCAATTCGATCAAGCTTCTGTTAGCAGGTATGGCACTCAGCTCGGTCTGCAGTGCTTTTTCCAGTTTCATCATTTATTTTGCCAATAACAAAGAAGGCATGCAGACAGTAGCTTACTGGATGATGGGCAGTTTTGCCGGCGCCCGCTGGGATAATCTGGCTGTAACAGCGCCTATAGTTATTTTGGCAGTGCTGTTCTTCTGGTCGCAGAGCAGGATGCTCAATTTGATGTTGCTGGGGGATGAATCGGCACTTACATTAGGTACCGATCTGCATCTTTACCGGCAGCTTTATCTGCTTATCAGCTCGCTGATCGTCGGCTTTGTAGTTTATTCAGCAGGTATGGTAGGCTTTGTCGGGCTGATCGTGCCGCATGTTATCAGAATGCTGGTAGGGACCGATCACAAGAAGCTGGTTCCTGTGTCAGCTCTGACAGGCGCTGTATTTTTGGTCATTGCCGACGGCTTATGCCGCATTATCATTCCGCATACAGAATTGCCGATAGGTATTTTGATTTCGCTGATCGGGGCGCCATGTTTTGTGTACCTGATGATTAAGCGCACCTATGGCTTTGGGGGGAACTGATTATGGAAATATTGACTGAAACCGTAAAATTGTTTATTGGCAGCAAAGAAATTTTAAAAGGTGTGGATTTTAAGCTGCGGCCTAAAGAATTTGTCGGTATTATCGGCCCTAACGGCAGTGGTAAAAGCACATTTTTAAAATGTGTATACAGGGTACTGAAGCCGACTGACGGAGCCATACTTTTCGACGGCAGAAGATTAGATGAACTTTCTTATCGTGAATCGGCTTTGAAGCTGGCAGTTGTGGCGCAGCATAATTTTTACAGCTTTGATTTTTCTGTTTTAGACGTGGTGCTGATGGGACGCTCGCCGCATAAAAAGATTTTGGAACGAGATAATCTTGAAGACTTTAAGATAGCTCGGACTGCGCTGAAAACCGTAGGCCTGGAAGATTTTGAAGAACGCAATTTTTCCACACTATCCGGCGGTGAGCAGCAGCGGGTAATTTTAGCGCGGGCATTGACGCAGCAGACTGAGTGCCTGGTGCTGGATGAACCGACCAATCACCTGGATATCAAGTATCAGCTGCAGATCATGGACATCGTGAAAGGATTAGACCTTACCGTGGTAGCCGCTATTCACGATTTGAACATCGCGGCAATGTACTGTGACAGGCTGGTAGCGATCGATGCCGGTATAGTAGTAGGCATGGGAACGCCGCAGGAGCTGCTGACAGAAAAATTTATTTATGATATGTACGGCGTCGAAAGTAAAATCAATCACGAAGCTGAAACAGGCAGAATGAATATAGTTTATCTGCCGCAACATTGGAAATAAATCAGGAAGGGGTGATTGAGATGAAAAATGTGTGGGCAGGAACTATGCTGGCAATTACGATTGTAATGCAGGGAATGAGTATTGCGCCGCTCTGGGCTGCTGAAGCCGGAACGCAGTCGGTTTACAGTGCGGCAAACAATGCTGAAAAACGGTCGCCGCTGCCAAGAATGCGTCGACCGCAAATGACGAAGGAACAGGCGCTGCAGCTTTTAAAAGAAAATTATAACTTTGATGCAGTTGAGCTGTCAGGATATCTAGACAGCGGTACAAACTATCGCGAGCTGGATACGCTGTGTTTATATGCTGCTCTTTCGCAAAAATCGCTGACAGAGGTAGCGGCATTGCGAAAGACTCATACAGGTGAGCGGCTGAAGCTGGCTTTAGGGCTGACACCGCAAAAATTCCATGATCGCAGCCTGGAATATCAAAGCCGCGGCTTAGTTGCCACAACGCAACTGCCACAGCCTGAAATCCTGAAATATTTAAAAAAGGGTTACACAGAAAATGATATCAAAATGTCTGTGCTGCTGGCTGATAAAAGTGGACGTGCTGTAGATAATCTTATTAAAATGCGTACAATAACTGCAGCTTGGCCGGATATTGCCAAACAAATAGGTATTGATGCTGCAGTTTATGAAGAAGCTGCAGCAAAATCAGGCCGTCTGGATAACAGTGGTAAAAGGACTGGCGCAGGGTTTGCAGGGCTTCGGATAGCTGACCCTACTAAAGAAAAATTGCTCGGGATATTGCATAACGACTATGGCTTTACTGAGTCAGAACTGGGAAAATACTATGACAGGTTTGGATTCAAGAATCTGGAAACCTTCTGTATATATGCTTATTTTTCTCAAAAACCGCTGGCGCAGGTAATATCCATGAGCGATAAGTATACATGGGAAGGATTAAAGTTGGCTCTTGGGCTGGACCCACAAAAGTTTCGTGACAGAGCGATCGAATATCAGGCAGACAGGCTCTTCAAACGCATGGATATTGACCGTAATGTCACTATCAAATATATGAAAATGGGCTTTCCGATGCACCATGTCAATACGGCAGCTTTGCTGGCGCGGAAGTGCGATAAAGATATTCAGACTATCATGCTGATGAAAACGCCTGCCAATACTTGGAATGACGTAGTTTTGGAGCTTGGCTTGGCGCTTGACGACAGCAGGGAGGTAAAAGACCGCATTACAGCGGCTTTCAAGAGATAAAAAATAAATAAGTATAAAAAACACATTTTAGAGAGGAGAAACTCTTTAAAATGTGTTTTTTATTTGTCGTGAGTATGAAGGGTTTTGACCTAACTGCTTGCAGTTAGGCAAAGCAAAATTGTTTGATATCGTTCTATACAATATCAATGCAATTTTGTTTGACTGGGGGGGACATAATGTTATAATACTAAACGATAACAATAATTTATAGTTGATATTTAAAAAAAATAACCTTAATTAAATATAGTAAAAATCAGGTGTAAACGTACTTAATAGAGAAGTTGGTGCAAAACCAACACGGTCACGCCGCTGTAATGCTGAGTAAGCCTCAAAGATGCCACTGGGAAACCGGGAAGGTGAGGTAAGTGATGAAGCAGAGTCAGAAGAACTGCCTGGTTTTAGAATTTCTGTAACCTGCGAGTGATGGGTAGGAATTTGGATCAGTGTATCCTTTTGCCTTTTTGCTTGTCTGCAAAAAGGCGTTTTTATTTTAGCGAAGGAGTAAATATAATGTGGAAATTTCTTAAGGAAAGCAGTTATTTATTTATTTGTGCCCTGCTTATTATACTGCTGTTGCTAGCTGTGTTCTGGGCATTGAGCATTGGTACGGTCAAACTTTCGATGCCGCAGATTTATGCAGCTGTTATTGAGCAGTTACAAAGTGACACTGCTATTGATGCGTTAGGGAAAGGGCCTATCCATGATATAATTTGGCTTTTACGTTTCCCAAGGCTTGTTTTGGCAGCGATTGTGGGATGTGGACTTTCCGTTTGCGGCGTTATTATGCAGGCCATTGTCAAAAATCCCCTTGCTGATCCGTACATATTGGGCATTTCTTCAGGTGCTTCGTTGGGAGCGACTGCATCAATTTTATTAGGTATAGGAGTGTCCTTAGGTGAAAATTTTGTAGGTGTTTCGGCCTTTTTGGGTGCTTTTGCTATTTCACTGGGAGTACTGTTTATTTCTAATTTAGGCGGACATTCTAACTCTATAAAACTACTTTTAGCAGGAATGGCTCTTAGTTCTGTTTGCAGTGCTTTTTCCAGCTTCATAGTTTATTTTGCTAATAACAAAGAAGGTATGCAGACAGTCGCTTATTGGATGATGGGCAGTTTTGCCGGTGCCCGTTGGGATAATCTGGCAGTGATAGCGCCAATAGTGATATTGGCAGTATTGTTTTTCTGGTCGCAAAGCAGGATGTTAAATTTAATGCTTTTGGGTGATGAATCTGCGATCACTTTAGGTACTGACCTGCATTTGTACAGGCAACTTTATTTATTGATTAGTTCTTTGATAGTGGGGTTTGTGGTGTATTCAGCAGGAATGGTGGGTTTTGTTGGGCTGATCGTGCCGCATGTCATCAGAATGTTAGTAGGTACAGATCACAAAAAGCTGATCCCGGTAGCGGCACTTACGGGCGCTGTATTTTTGGTAATTGCCGACAGTTTGTGCCGTGTACTTATACCACGGACGGAGCTGCCCATAGGTATTTTGATTTCGCTGATCGGCGCACCCTGTTTCGTGTATCTGATGATCAAACGCACTTATGGTTTTGGAGGAAATTAGAATGGAACTGTTAACCAAAGCAGTCAAAGTGTTTATTGGTAACAAAGAAATTTTAAAAGGTATAGATTTTACCATGCATGCTAAAGAATTTGTCGGCATTATTGGACCAAACGGCAGCGGCAAAAGCACCTTTTTAAAATGTGTCTACCGGGTGCTGCATCCAACTATGGGTAAGATATTCTTTAATGGCCGCAGTCTGGATGAGCTTTCTTATCGTGAATCAGCATTAAAGCTGGCCGTAGTGGCGCAGCATAATTTTTACAGTTTTGATTTCCCGGTATTGGAAGTTGTTTTGATGGGAAGGTCGCCGCATAAAAAGATTTTGGAACGGGATAATCAGGAAGATTTTAAAATTGCCCGTCAGGCACTTAAAACTGTTGGTATGGAAGTTTTTGAAGAACGCAATTTTTCAACGCTCTCCGGCGGCGAACAGCAGCGGGTAATTTTAGCGCGGGCGCTGACCCAGCAGACAGAATGTCTGGTGCTGGATGAACCTACCAATCACCTGGACATCAAATACCAGTTGCAGATCATGGACATTGTCAAAAGTCTTGATTTGACCGTGGTTGCAGCGATCCATGACCTTAACAGTGCAGCTATGTACTGTGACAGGCTGGTTGCACTTAAAGACGGGGCTGTTGTCGGAGTGGGGACTCCGCATGAATTACTGACAGAAAAATTTATTTACGACATGTATGAAGTTGAAAGCAAGGTTAATTATGATGCAAAAACCGGCAGGATGAATATAGTTTATTTGCCGCAGCATTGGAAAGCTTAGAAAGATCTTTTCTAAAAGGTGATGACAGAAAGGGGTTGCAATTTATGTTTTCCAGGCTTTGGAATCGCCATATCAGCAAATTAGCAAGAGCACAACCGATTTAGATTGTCTGATAGGGTGGGAAAATAAACAATAATGTAGAAGAGAGATGAATTTGATGAAAAAACAGTACAAAACAGCAGCCTGCTTAATGATGTTATTATCAGCTATGGCTAATGCAAATGCTGAGCAGTTAAAAGATAAAAATGAGGAAGAGGTACCTAAATATAATTTAGACGAAATCGTAGTAGAAGATGCCAGGGATCGTTTTGGCAACATTATTACCGAACAGTCTTACTATCGTACTGGCGGTGACGTTAATGTTATCACTCGTAAGGAGATTGAAGAACATCATTATGCGACTGCTACAGAGGCAATTAAACGGATGCCGGGCGTACGTATCAGCAGCCCTGGCTATCGTGGCGGCGAATATGGCATGAATGGTTATATGAATTCTACGGTTTCAATAAATGGCGATGACAGAGTTATTGTATGTATTGATGGCAGAAGAGTTGACAATGCTGCCAGTGGGTTGTTCTCCGAGTATGGTTATGATAGCAGTAAAGCTTTAGTAAATCTGGATCAGATCACGAGTATTGATAATATTGAAAAAATAGAAGTCATCAAAGGTCCGGGAGCTTCTGTTTATGGAGCTGACGCTACAGGCGGTGTTATTAATATCATTACACGCAAAGGTGCACTTAAACCATCTGGTACCGTTGATATTGCTACTGGTTCATGGGATCGTCATACATATAAATTGAATTATTCCGGTTCTACAGATGACGGGTCTTTAAGATATTTTCTGGCTGTGAATCGGGATATGTCAGGCGATACTAAATACTATGACCGGGTTACTAAAAAAAATTATACTTATCGAGGAACTGCCTGGAAAGATGAAGGTGTTAATTTCAGGATTGATAAAGAATTTGATAAGACTCATAATTTACGTATATCATATAATCATACGAATGGTAAAGACGGCTATCCGATGACTACTCCAGACTATAGATATATGAGTCAGGCAGACTATTTGCGCATTTTGAAGGGCGGATGGGGTGATGTTATTAACCCGGGATTTAGAAATAAATTTTATCAGTATGCTTTTACAGGTTCCTATACTGCCTATTCATTCAATGATATAGATGTTACCTATTCATTTAATAAAGATCATGATATGGAAAGCTTTGTTCGTGTCTATAATCAATCCCATACATTCTATGATAATTGGGGTGGATTCGTTGCTAAAGACAAAGATGGCAATAAGCGACCTGCCGATTTATATCCTGGCGATTCGGCATGGGACTATTGGGCTGGTATTAGTCAAGTTGATGTTGTTCGATCACCCAAATATAATAAGGAAGATAATCGTGGAATTCAGTTCCAGTTGGGCAAATCTTATGGTAAACACGATGTGCTTATAGGTATGACCTATGACCGTGCAAATCATAAAAGCTGGTCTAAGAGTAATGGTATAAATGTGCGTAAAGAGGTAGACCGTAATACTTACAGGGGTTATGTTCAAGATAAGATCCATTTGTCAGATAAATGGGAGCTGACTCCATCTGTTAGGTATGAGCATTATGATGCTTTTAAAACAACAGAAAAAGGTGTTAGTGTAACAGAGAACAATAGCACTAATTCAATCGTTACTTATGCGGTCAATACACAATATGCTTTTGATGATAAAAGCAGTGCTTATTTGGGGTGGACAAGGATCAATCGTCCTCTGGCTATAGGCGCATATGTTGAAGAAGATGATTATTATTTTTATAAAGGACAGAAATTGCAGGACGAAAAGGGTAACGCATTGACCTTGGGATTACGTAAAGATTTCTCCACAAAAACTTCTGGTTCTATTAACTATAATTATCTGAATATGTCTAACGCTGTTTCTGCGTTATCTGTTTGGGATGATGAGGCAGAGGCATGGAACACTAAAGCCGTTAATGCCAAGCAAAAGCGTCAGGCTATCAATTTTGATTTGCAGCATCATTTTGACGATAACTGGTCCGTGGGCGCTTCCTATGCTTATGTGAAAGAAGATTGGAAGGCTAAAAACGGTATTGTTTTCAGACCTGGCCTGCAGTTTGAGGAGGATTTGGTCAATGCGTATATTAATGCTTACCGCCCGACTAATCAATATATGCTGGATTTAAACTATCAGAAAGATAAATGGAACGTATTGTTGAGTACATCGTACTATACCGGTTGCAGTCAGCTCTTTACTAATAATAGATTTTTAGTGATGGATCTCAATTTAAACTATCAAATCAATAAAGATATATCTGCCTATCTGCAGGTTGGTAATCTTACCAATGAAGGCTATGAGCTTTTTGGCGGTTCTTATCATGGATTGGGAGCTTTTGCGCAGCCTGGCCGTTCATTCCTGGTTGGGATGAAGTATAAGTTTTAACAATTAGTGTTTAACAGCATAGTTCAGAAAGGGATCAGGAGATGCAAAAAGTTTTTTTGCTGTTTCTTATCATTGGTTGCTGGTGTTTCAGTGGGTGTTATCTGCAAGGTAATATTCCGGTAGTGGTGCCTGTGGCGGAAAATGAAAATACAGTGCAGAAGCAACTGCCGCCGGTAGTGATAAATACCTATGATACGCAGGGCAATGCCAAAAAAGTAGTTTTTGATTCCGTACCTCAAAGGGTAGTGCTTGATATTGCCAATGATTTAGAAACCATGTTGGCACTGGGGCTGGGGGATCATGTTGCCTTGACTTCGGTCGATGTAGGCAGTTTGTTTTACCAGCAGATGCAGAAGCTGTATCCTGAAGAAATAAAAAAAGTCCAGCATTTCAGTCCTCATGGTATCAATATGGAAAATGTCATTGCAGTGCAGCCGGATTTTATTTTGGGCTGGAAGTCCACATTTACCCCTTCCTGGCTAAGAACGACAAGCTGGTGGGACAAAAGAGGAGTTAAGACATATATTGCAGCGACATCGAATAAAACTGTACCTGAGGGTACTATTGAAGACGAGTGTCAGTATTTAAGCGATATGGGTCGCATCTTTCGGGTAGAAACTAAAGCTCAGGCTTACATCGATGCGATACACCAAGAACTTGCCCGGGCTAACAAAGAAATACAGGGGCGGGCAGCTCAATCGGTAATGGTGATAGAGTTGACTAGCCGCTATATTATTAATTATGACAGGAAATGGCTTGTAGGTAATATGGTGGAAACATTGGGCGGGATAATGCCGGTAGATGCTTTGAGGATAGGTCAGGAGGATTTGATCTATTATGATCCGGAAGTTATTTTTGTGATCGTATATGATCCGTCTACAGAGCTTAGTGTTGATTTTCTAAAGTATGATCCTAAATTCCAGTCTATGCGTGCGGTAAAAAACAGGCGGATATATCCTATTCGTTTTGATCTGATTTATGCACCTTCTGTAAGGACGCTTGATGGCCTAAAAAAAATAAAACAGGGGCTTTACCCGGATTTACCGGAATGAGTGCTCCGAAATGTAATTAACTAGAAAATGGTAATACATAGTAAAATCCAGCATTTTTAAAATGCTGGATTTTATTGTTCTTTTATGCTGTTATGAAAATAATAAATTAACGGTGCTTTTTGAAATAAGCCAAAGCAACGTCAGGGAACAGGGCGTAGGATAAAACATCGTCGATGTCGGCGTTGGGATAACCGGCCGCTGCCAGTTTGGCCTTCAGGCTGTCCATCTGCGGCGCGATATCGTCAGCCGGACGGTGGTCGATCTGCGGCTCGTCGCCGATAGCCAGTTTTTTGACCTCGGGATCGATGGGGGCAGGAGTACGGCCATATTTTCCGCGCACAAGATCCTTGACCTCGTTCGGGATCATTTTGTAACGGCCCAAAGTGACGTTCAAAGCCGCCATGGAACCAACGATCTGGCTGGTCGGCGTTACCAGCGGCGGATAGCCAAGCTCGGCGCGCACACGCGGCATTTCTTCCAGCAATTCGGGATACTTATCGGCAGAGCCCATTTCCTTCATCTGGTTCAGCAGGTTCGACAGCATACCGCCGGGGATCTGGAAGGTAAGTACCTTGGGATCGATGGGGATATTGTCGTTCAGGCCGAAATCCTTAACAAGCTGCGTCTTGACGCCGCGGAAATAATCAGCAGCCTTGTGCAGCTTGGTCAGTTCGATACCTGTATCGCGGGGCTGGCCCTGCAACGTAGCCACGATCGCCTCGGTAGAGGGCTGACCGGTGCTTTGCGCAAACGGCGACAAAGCAGTATCGATCATATCGACACCGGCCTCGATCGCTTTCAAATAAGTCATATCACCCATACCGCTGGTAAAATGGGTATGGATGTCGATCGGCACGGTAAGCTGAGATTTGAGCGTCCGTACCAGCTTTTCGGCATTATACGGCGACAGCAGACCGGCCATATCCTTGATACAGATAGAATCGGCGCCCATTTGCACCAGTTCCTGTGCCACCTTTAAAAAGTCTTCATCCTTATGGTAGGGGCTGATAGTATAAACAAAAGCACCCTGTACGTGCGCGCCGGCTTCTTTGGCCGCCCGCATCGCACATTCCATGTTGCGGGTATCGTTCAGCGCGTCAAAAATACGGATGATGGAAACGCCGTTATCGACAGAGCGTTTCACGAACTCTCTGACAACGTCATCAGCATAATGGCTGTAGCCCAGAATATTCTGGCCGCGCAGCAGCATCTGGATCGGGGTCTTCTGTAAATGTTTTTTCAGAGTACGCAGGCGTTCCCACGGATCTTCGTCTAAAAAGCGCAGGCAGGCGTCAAAAGTAGCGCCGCCCCAGGCTTCCAGGGCATAATAGCCCATATCGTCAAGTTCCTCCAGAACAGGAACCATATCGCTGATACGCATTCTGGTAGCCGCCAGCGACTGGTGGCCGTCACGCAAAACAGTTTCTACGATCTTAACAGGTGTGGTATTCATAACAAACCTCCTTGTAATACACTAATATCCTTACTGTTATTTTAGCACAGAGCAGGCAAAAATAAAAGATACAAAATACTGCATACACAGGAAAAGTTATTAATTAGAAGGCTTTTGAAAAGTTTGTTACAGGTGGCCTCAGAAAATGGTATTTTTATATGCGGAAGCCCGGCAAAAAATATTCCAACGGTTATTTTTGTTTTCACTACCGATAAAGAAAAATTTGCCATTGAGAAGGTGCTGCAACAGGGATTTGCCTTAAATATATACCGTATATTGAACAGGTCTGGCAGATAATATATAATATATTATTATCGCGATAGATATAAAATAAAAACTTTAAGGGTAGAAATATGATGAAAAGGGAATATTTAAACGAAAATGTATATGAAGCGCTGCAGCGGCGGCTCAAATTTCTGTTTGAGGAATTTGATAATATCTTTGTATCCTTTTCGGGCGGCAAAGACAGCGGCCTGCTGCTCAATCTGGTGCTTGACTTCCAAAAGGCGCACTATCCCGATAAACGCATCGGCGTTTTTCATCAGGATTTTGAAGCCCAGTACAGCGCTACCACGGAATACGTTGAAAGAACCTTTTGCCGCATCGAAAACGACGTAGAGCCTTATTGGGTCTGCCTGCCAATGGCGACGAGAACGGCCCTCAGCAGCTACGAAATGTACTGGTATCCCTGGGACAATACTAAAGAAGAAGCCTGGATCAGGCCGATGCCGCAGCATAAATACGTGATCAACATCAAAAACAACCCCATGACGACCTACCGCTACCGTATGCACCAGGAAGACCTGGCCAAACAGTTTGGCAGATGGTACCGCATTGCCCACGGCGGCAAAAAAACAGTCTGCCTGCTGGGCATTCGCGCCGATGAATCGCTGCAGCGCTACAGTGGTTTTTTGAACCGCAAATACGGCTACAAAGAAACCTGCTGGATCAGCAACCAGTTCAAAAATGTCTGGGTGGCTTCGCCTATCTACGACTGGAGCACCAGCGACGTCTGGCACGCCAATTACCTGTTCGGCTACGATTATAACCGTCTGTACGACCTTTATTACATGGCCGGGCTCAAGCCCGATCAAATGCGCGTGGCTTCGCCCTTCAACGATTATGCCAAAGACAGCCTGAACCTGTATCGGGTCATCGATCCGCAGATCTGGGTCAGGCTGATCGGGCGTGTGCAGGGTGCTAACTTCGGCGCGATCTATGGCAAAACGAAAGCTATGGGCTATAAAAATATCACGCTGCCGGCAGGGCATACCTGGGAATCGTACACCCGCTTTTTACTGGCTACGCTGCCGGCACGGCTCATGCAGAACTATATCAAAAAGTTCAAAACCTCGATCGAATTCTGGCATACAGTGGGCGGCGGCCTGGAAGAAGAAACTATCCGCGAGCTGGAGGCACACGGCTATAATATCCGGCGCAACGGCGTTTCCAATTACACGGTCATGAAAAACTCCCGCATCGTCTTTGTCGGCAAAATACCCGACCATACCGACGATATCAAATCTACCAAAGATATCCCCAGCTGGAAGCGGATGTGCTTCTGCATCCTGAAAAACGATCACCTGTGCCGCTTCATGGGCTTTGGCCTGACGCGTCAGCAGCAGAAGCTGGTAGACGTTTTAAAGAAAAAATACAGTAAGGTTTGTGAGGAAAAATGAAATTCAGCAGTCCTGTTTACAACATAATTTCCGTACCGATCGAAAAGATCGAGCCCAATACCTATAACCCCAACTCTGTGGCGCCGCCAGAGCTGAAGCTGTTGTATGACAGCATCAGGGAAGACGGCTACACCATGCCCATCGTCTGTTATTATGACAGCGAAAAAGACCTGTATATCATCGTCGACGGCTTTCACCGCTACCGCATCATGCTGGACTATCAGGATATTTACGAGCGGGAAGGCGGCAGACTGCCGGTATCGGTCATAGATAAGCCTATCGACTGCCGCATGGCAAGCACGATCAGGCATAACCGGGCCAGAGGCTCGCACGATGTCGACCTGATGAGCAACATCATCAG
>ERZ791883.958-NODE-958-length-28597-cov-7.341952_pt1 | contig 28597 bp, 28 predicted proteins | sample MGYA00510160_ERZ791883 | MGnify/ENA primary metagenome ERZ791883 (study PRJEB30046, sample SAMN00792072) | human gut metagenome | study: EMG produced TPA metagenomics assembly of the A metagenome-wide association study of gut microbiota in type 2... | reverse complement strand
CAATTACCTCCTTCGGTGGTACTGTTTCTTACTATTATTATACGCTATTTCTCGTTAAAATCAACCATTTGTTGTGACAGAGCCTTATTTTTATGTGTTTTGCTAGCGGTTACGTTTCCTTGTTTTGCAGAATTTCAGCCAGATCCTAATCGGTGGGTTTGGTGCGGATCTACCGATAAAGTAGGCTTTTGGATTGACCAAAATACTTTTTACGAGCGCCCCGTACGAGATGGAGATACAAGAGTTTATATGTGGGCACTTTACTATATTAACAGCCCAACTGAGTATATTGAAAAAATACAATATGCCGTCGAATTAAAAAAACGAGCTTTTACTGTAACAGAATTTGTTAAAGAAGATATGTCCGGAAACGTAACGGCTTTTTTCTCATATAAAGATCCAGAACTACGTGGAATTGTTCCCAACTCTGCTTCAGAACTATTCTATAAGCTTGGAATGCTTTATCATGAAACCCACAATTCACGTGGTTCAGTTTGACTTTTTGCATGCTAGAAATATTGCAAAGCGCATATGCCGATACTTGGCATACGCGCTTATTTTTTAGTCCTTCTGATAAAACGCACATTCATATCCATCTGCCCGAAGCACCAGCCCCTTCGCCCAAGGTGGAGTCCGGCTCATCTGCTGGCAAATGGCATCTACACTGACATTCTTACTGCACTCGATGATCAGTTCATCATGGACATGACCAACAATGGCACAGTGCCGGAGGGTCTGCATGGCGTAGCATAGGATATCCCTGGCCGTTCCCTGGACGATGTTTTCCACGAACTTTGGGCCGTAGCTTTCCAGCCGTTCCCATTTCTTAGTGGCCCCAATGCCTTCGTAGGTTACGGATTCCCCGCCGAACTTGTTCTCCCCGATCCGGGGTTTCACATAGGAAAGCCGCCGGCCGCTGGGCAGTTCGATAAACAGCATACCGCTTTGGCAAGAGAAGCGAATGTTGTTCACCCAGACAGGGATCCGCTGCTTGATGGCCGTTTTGACCGCCCCGTCCACCTGCCACCAGAAATCTACAATATGAGGATTAGCCGACCGCCAGGACTGGACCAGGGGCCCCAGTTCTTCTTCTGGGATTCCCATTTCGATGGCTCCCATGGCCTTTAATGCCCCAACGGACCCGCCGTAGCCGCAGGCCAGTTCTGCAATTTTCCCTTTCTGGCAAAGTCCCCATTTATGCCATGTTTCACAACGGGCACTCCAAACATCTGGCTAGCCGTAGAACAGTAGATATCCTTTCCGGCCGCAAAAGCCTCAGATTTCCACCTTTCTCCCGCCAGCCAGGAAATGACCCGTGCCTCGATAGCCGAGAAGTCTGAAACCACAAACTTCATCCCCGCCCTGGGCACAAAAGCCGTCCGGATCAGCTGGGACAGCACATCGGGGATAGAATCGTAGAGAAGGTCTAGGGCTTCGTAGTTTCCCTGGCGCACCAGCTCCCGGGCTTCGGAAAGGTCCGGCAGATGGTTCTGAGGCAGATTTTGCAATTGGATATGCCGGCCGGCAAACCGTCCGGTCCTATTGGCTCCATAAAACTGAAACATACCTCTGGCCCGTCCATCCTTACAAGCCGTCATTTCCATGGCCTGGTATTTCTTCACTGAGGACTTGGCCAGCTTCTGCCGCAGAAGCAGTACGCTCCGCAAGGGTTCCTGGGCGGTTTTCAATAGTTCCTGGACATTCTTCTTTCCCAGGGAATCCGTCTTTAAGCCATGCTGTTCCAACCAGTCCAACATCTGGATAACAGAATTTGGGTTCTCCAGACCAGTCCGTTCCTTTAGGGCTGCCATCAGGCTTTCCCTGCTTTTAGCATCCAGAGCTACCGCTTGGTTGGCCAGTTCCAGGTCAATGGCAATGCCCCGGTCGTTGATCTCCTGGTCCAAATGGTATTCCTCCCACACTTGTTCCGGCACCGGGTACTTTTGCAATCGCTGCTGGATGGCCATTTCCACTTCTACGTCCCGCTTGTTGTAACTTTTGAACAGATTCCATTTGTCCAAAGCATGTTGAGGAAGATTCCTGGTCCGGCCGCCGTTGGTCTTGGTTTCTTTGCAGGGAACGCAAAAATACCGGATCAGATCCCGCCCTTCCTTCATCTTCTGGTTGTCCAAATTCAGCACGGCCCCTACTCCCTCCAAGGAAAGAGGCAGCCCCATATAGGCGGACCAGACCATGGAGCACTTCCATCCTGCAGGATTCAAGAACCGGGAACATTCTTGAGACAGAGGATGCTGATCCTGTAAGGGGTCCAGGCTCCGCTCCAAATCGGTAAGGTACCGGGAGAGACACACGCGCTCGAAATTGGCATTGAAGGCCCACTTGGTAACAGTATCATCGGTCAGGGCATCCAGAATTTCTTCCGGGATGGTTTCCCCCTGGGCCAGGTCGATGACCTGCACCGCTCCCCCATCCACCGCATACCCAAAAAGGAGGATTTCAAAGGCCGGAGATTCCGCATACTTGTACACACCGCATTTGGCTAGGTTCACATCGCTATAGGTTTCCAGATCCAATGAAAGAGTTTTCATACCTTTCTCCTTATAGAAAAAGGTGGCAGTTGGAACACCGCCACCTTCCATTCTCCTATCCGCTTACCCAAGAAAATCGTCATCGTCCGCCGTGGCGAAGTCGTCTTCCGCCCGGGGCTTGCCACCCAGAGGTTCCCCGTCCCGGATCTTCTGCAGGTTGTTAAGGCTGCAGGCGATGCCTTTGTTCCCGTTGCTGTTGAAGGCATAGAAGCTGACGGACGCCCGGCCATAGACCCCGCTGTACACTTCGGACCGTTCCAGGATGTGCTGGCACTTGGCATCCACGATCCCTGGCTGGGTGGCGGAATTGGCGTTGATGAAGAAGCTGTCTTTGTAGACTTCATCTCCCGGCCGTTCCAGATCTCCGTCCCGCAGCGGGTTCTTGATGGCTTCCAGGGCTGGCACCACCCGGCTGTTGCCCTTCAGCTTTCCTTCCCCTTCCTGGTAGGCAGCCTTAATGGCAGCCCGGACCTTTTCCACGGTTTTGGTGTCAGATTTGGGGATGATCAGGCTGACACTGTATTTGGGCGTTCCCCCATTGATGGATTTGGGTTCCCACACATTGGCATAACTCCAACGGGTATTCACTCCGGTGATTACTTTGCACGGATTCACATAATTCTTAGACATTCTTGTTTCCTCCTTCATTTTCTTTAGAAAAATCATCAACCGCCGTATGCATGGCCGGCCGTTTGTCGGTTTCCGGGACCAGGACCGGCTTGCCCTGGGGCTTTTCAATCAGATCGGTCAGAAGTTCATCAAACCGTCTCTTTCCCAGTAGTTTGGTCAAAGCCGTAATCCCCAGGAGTTTCTTCTCATAGGGAGAATATCCTGCCTCTTCCACTTTGGCGGCAACCGCTTCTTCATTAACGTACCTCCGGTTGGACCGGCCTTCCACCACTTTCCACCCGGCCCAGCTCTTGCCGGAAAGAGCCTGCTGTAGGGCATAATCTTTCACGTCCCCGACCCAGCTTACCAGTTCATCAGCTTTGGCCAGGATGGCTTCCATTTCTGGATCTTCCAGGGTGGAAGGCATGGCAAAGTCGTACTTGGCCAACTCCAGGTTGTACTCGGCCCGTTTCCGGCAGGTTGCCCGGATCTTGCAGAACCGGCAGTGGTCACCAGCCCTGTATTCCCCTTCTCCCTTGGCCGCCAGGTCTGCAGTAGGCTTCAACACCGTTTCCGCCCATTGAATCAATTCTTCCTTGGGCATGGTGTAGGTACTGACGTTTTCCCGCCTTGGCTGGAAAATGGTCATGGACACCTTTTGGATATCGTAGATCCCATCAAAAAGATCCAGAGCCCCTAGGGCATAGCACATCATCTGGGGATTCTTCTCTGCTTCCACCAGCACTCCCAACCCATGCTTATAGTCAATGACGGTGAGAGTATCGTCCGCCACAATCAAGCAGTCCCCGGTACCAAACCCCTCCGGCACCCACCGAGAAAAGTCCAGCCGCTGTTCCACCAGAACCAGGGGATCCTTACAGACGGTTTTGGCCGCTGCCAAGCTCTCCAGCACAAACTGGGCATAGGCATCAGTGCATTCGGCCATCTCTTCATCAAAATAGGTCAGGGTCTTGGTGGGATCCTTTTCTTTCTGCCCCAGAGCCTTCTTCACCTTATATTCGCAAAGGGTATGGGCCTCCGTTCCTTGCCAAGCAAACTCACTTTGCACATCTGGCAGCTTGGCACATTCCAGGGCCGAAGGGGGACAGGCCAGCCAGCGGTAACTGGACGAAGCAGAGAGCACCGCATGGTTACCTGGCATGGCCCATCACCTCCAAGTCTTTCAAAAAGGCCTCATACTTCTCCGGCTCCATACTGGACAGCTTGTCGGCCCCATACTTCTGGATCAGCCCACGGACTTCATCCGTGAATCCCTGACGGGACTTATCTGCCGCCACCTTCCGGACTTCTTCCAGGGTGAGGGCTGGGGAATCCGGTTCTTTCTTGGGCACCTCTGGTTCCGGCACCTCCAGGGATGCGGCAATCTTTACCAGAGCGGCCCCACATTTCTTCAGTTCCGCGGCCAGGCTGGCCAGTTCTTCCTTTGTCATACTAGTTGTCTCCTTTCGTTTTTCTTCTGCAGTTTCAGGATGGTTTTGGCGGTCCGTTCCGCGGTTTCGCTGATTTTCAGCAGCACCCCGGCCAGTTCCCGGTCCAGGATCCGGTTCCGCTCCCGAAGGCGGCCTTCCTTTTTCATGGGTTTTCCTCCTCTCTCAAGGGCTCTTCTTTCGCCCTTCACCCATAACAGGACAAAAGGCCCGGGGATAAGTACCCTTTTTTGAAAAAAGTTTTACCGATAGGCTTCCAGCCGTTCCCGCAGGGCTGCCAACAGCCGGTGCTTCCGTTTGTTGACCCCTTTCTGGGAAAGGCCCACTTCCCGGCCGATGGCTGCTTCGCTGATGCCCTTAGAAAACATCTTCAGGATGGTCCGGTCCAGTTCTTCCAGCTGGGCCAGTTCCCGCCGCAGGGCTGCCAGCAGTTCCTCCTTCTCCACAATCTCTTCCAGACTGTCCTGTTCATTTGCCCCCAGGAATCCATATCCCGTTTCCTGCAGCTGCTCGTAGGATACAGGCGTATCCCAGCCCTGGAGGGTCTTGGTCTCCTCCTGTTTCCTGCGTTTTTCGGCCAGTCGCTGCTGCCGTTTGTCTTTCTTCCACTCTGGCCGCATGTAGGCTTCATACTGTTCTTTGGTAGCTGGAACCAGGATGGTCCGGACCTTCCGATTCCCGATTTTCGACCACATCCGTGGTGCGTCTTCAAATTCCTTCGTGATGACGGTTCCCTCCTTCACTTCCAGGGGAATAAAATACTGCTCTTTGACTCTGGTTTTCTCTTGATTGGCCATGTGCGGACTCCTTCGCAAAATGCGAAGCGAAGATCCACACAGGCAGCCTGTCTTTATTGACTATGAGATGCATCCTCGCTTCCATGGTCAACCACCCCAGTAGGCTGACGGTAATATAGGGCCCGGCTCGCCGCTCTGGGCACTCCCGCGTCCGGGAATGAACCTTGAGCCGGGAATCTAGCTGGATTTTCTTGTTTCAACAAATTACTTTTTGAACTTGCTGAAACAAAAAAAAACGGAGCCATCTACATGACCTTTCGGCCAACGTAGATAGCTCCGTTTGACAGCTCCGTATAGAAATGGGCTGTACTGGTAACTTCTTTATTTTAGGGCACTTGTATGTTTCGCTGCATCCACCTGGGTCACGATATCTTCCCAGGGAACCTGGACCAGCTGTTTCTTACTGGTTTTCAATTCAATGGTCACTCTGCCTTCTTCCACAATGGCATCAAACAATCTTTCCCCATCCTCAGTACCATCGTGGAGATTCCGAATATGTTTTCTCACTATTCCCATGTAGTATACCCCCTCGAATTGTCTTTGTTCGTCTTGTTGTGAACATATGTTCGCTTATGAATTTATTATAGCACAAGTCTCAGATTTTAGTAGAGAAAATTTTTGGTCAGCTTTATAAAATCTTCTAGGACAGAGACATCCTACTGGACAAGCCCTTTTTCTAAAAAAAGCCCGTCAGAGCCTCATTTTAGTGAGGTCCTGACGGGATCTTCTATTTAGTATCATCCGGAATCCTCCCGGAGGCTGCAGCCCGCTCCAACAGGATTCGTTTTTCTTCTTTGTTCAGATTGTGCTGACGGGAAAAAGTATAAATGCTGTTCCTGGTGATGATGGTGTCTTTTTCTCCGTCCGGTTCCCAATCCCCCACCGTGCAATACATCCATCTGCCTACGCCCACCAGCATATGGAAGAAAATCTTTCCCGGAGCCTTGTGCTCGGATTCATAGAGGATGATCAGGCCGTCCTTCCCGACAAAATCAGTCCGCCAATCTCGATAGGGCTGCTTATTATAGCGGTCCACTGCAGAAATGAGTTTTCCAAAGAAATAGTCTTTGTATCTGGCCATATTGTTTCCTCATTCTATCCCAAAGTGATCTTTCACAATCTTCTTCAGCTGCTTTTCAATTTCCGTAAACTCCTGATTCAGATCCAGGGTCTTTACGGAGATCTGGTTCCCACTCATTTGATATATATTGTCCGGGAGAAGCTCCTCATCTGTCTTTGCATAGAGAAGCATACCAGAAACCTTGTATCCGGTTCCTGAAAGCTGAGCTTCCTTGTTCTTCACGTAGGTAAAAATCTGGTACAATTTGCCAGAATGAAGTGTTTGCCCACCAACATGGTTTGTCTGCATTGTCCGTCTGTAATATTTGGCATCAATGATCAGGATCTGATGTCCATAGGTTAAGGTAATGTCCGTGTCAAGTCCGGGTTCAATCTGACCCATTAGGTCAATTATAGTCCGGCCTTAACATATGCCACACCGGTCCAGTTAACAAGGGAGCACTTAATACGTCCACTGGCATCTCCGTCCATCAAATACAACTGTATATTCTTTCCATACGCTGCCATATCAAGTCCCTCACTTCATTACCTTTTCCATCAGTGATTTATAACTGTCTACTACGTCGTAGACAACATTGCCGCTGGAGATTGCCTTGAAGTGCTCTCGGGCGCAGTGGATCTTCGACTCCTCAATCAGCCGGAGCTGCATCGAAGACATGGAGCCTTTCGTCTCAGCAACGAAGTAGATGTGCTTGACGCTTCCTTCATAGAAGGCAATTGCCCAGTCAGGATTGTAGTGACCGACCGGAGTAGAGATGTAGAATCCGTCCGGCAGCTTTACGTAGACCGCCACATCCGTACTTGCATCAAGCTCTGTGGCGAAGTCGCGCTCGTTCGTCGAATCGTAGACAATGTGGTCGTACAGGTGCTTCTTTGCCTTCATGGCGTTCGTGCCGAGCTTGCCCTTGATGGTAGGCTCGGTGAAGACGTCCGTACCGTAGTGGTCGTCCATCACGCTGTAGGTGATGTGCTCGATGATTGCCGTAGCTTTCTCGTCGTTAATCAGTTGCGACGCCTTGAGGATAAACTCCTCCGGATTGTATTTGAACTGGTCGAACGTAGCCTTATGAATGCCGGTGAGGATCTGAATGACAGCCTTCCGGGTAAGCCCGGTGGATTCAACGATTCTTCCAACAAGGTCATATGTGACGCTCTTGCTGGCGACTATGGCCTGCTTGATGCCGATTGTAGAAGACGACTCCCGAACAAACGCCGCGCCGGACCGCAGCTGCTCCTTGGACTGTATTTCACCCATCGAGCCGGATTCGACTTTGAAGTAGATCTTCGCCACGCGCAGCCTGCTGTCGAGTGCTGCGATAGATTTGCGGACAAGCTCGTCCGTATCGAAATCTACCACGTAGACGGACTTTGCGTTGATCCGCGACCAGAGTGCTTTGAACTCCTTGCTGTTAAGCTTCTCTTCGTCGACTTGCAGTTCCACGTTGTTGCTGCGGGCATTCTCAGGCTTCATTGCCTTTGGATCGTAGATAGAATCGATGATGTCCACAACGGCGGCTTCAAAACCTTTGACCTCCTCGGCCATCTTGAGCTCGCCGTTTGCCTTGTCCTCATAGTACTTGTCTGTGAGAACGCCTTTGCGGTCAACATAGCGGTTCACGGTCATTTCGTACATGATTGCCGACGCCGTATCGGAATCGATAACCATCTCGTTGCCGTGATCGTCCGTGACAACACGGTTCAGGAACAGGTCTCTCGTAACAGCACGGGGACGGTCTGCGATATCCTCGGCAATCTCGGACTGGAGTCCCTTGGCAAAGCTCTCGTAACTTTCAGACGCAATTACGGTCAACACGTTGACGTTCTGCACATCGTTTCCGAGAACTCCCGCGTCCATGCGTTCGCCGTCCTGGTTGACGCAAAGACGCATGCCTCGCCCGACTTCCTGCCGCTTGCGTATCTCGCTTGATGATGATTTGAGTGTGCAGATCTGGAACACGTTCGGATTGTCCCAGCCTTCGCGCAGCGCGGAATGCGAGAAAATGAACCGCACGGGCGAACGCTTCGGATCACGGTCAAGCAGCAGCTCCTTGTTCTTCATGATCAGGTCGTATGCGTCGATATCGTCGGAGGTCGTTTTCTTCCTGTCGACCTTACTGTTGATCATGCGGCCCTTCTTGTCGATGGAGAAATAGCCAGCATGCGTTTTCTCTACCGGGATGGATGCAAGGTACTGCATGTACTCGTCGTCGCCGAATTCCCGCTGCAGATTTCCGACTACGTCGGCATATTCCTGCTCGAACATGTCGGCAAAGATACCGTTCTGAGGCTGTCCGTTCTTATCGTATACACGATAGTGATCTACCTCGTCGATGAAGAACAGGGACAGAACCTTTATGCCCTTATTAAACAGCTCCCTCTCACGCTCGATATGGGAGAGTATGGTCTCTCGTATCTGGATACGGCGCAGCTGGTTCTCGTCCACCTTGCCGATCACGTCTCCGGCGTAAAGCTTGATGCCGTTGATGAATTCGATGGAATCGTCTCTGCCATCGATCCGCTTGACCACGAAGCCGTCCCGGTACTCGGGCAGCTCGCCGGAATGGTCGAAGAGGTTGTAGCCCTCCGTCACGGTAGCGCTCATCGGCTTAATTCCGGATGCGCGCTTGCAGTCGAACTGTATGGTTGCCGTCGGAGCTGATTTGGAAAGGTTCAGTCCTTCCAGATAAACGAAGCTCTCAGTAGCCGTCGTCCCGCTTTCCGTGATGCCCTTGACGGCGATCTTCTTGACGAGCTTCTTGTTGTAGGCGTCCATCGCATCAAGACGATAAATCAGGTTGTAGTACTCCCTCGGTGTGGCAGAATAACGCAGCGTCAGAAGCGGATGGAATTCCTTTAAACGTTCCTTCGTCTGCTTGCCTTCGACAGACTGCGGCTCGTCGATAATCAGAATCGGATTCGTCCTGGCAATGATATCGATCGGGCGGCGGGAACGGAACTCGTCGAGCTTCATATAAATGCGTCGCGCGTCCTTTCCGCGGGCGTTAAACGCCTGCGAATTGATAATCATCACATTGATGGAGCTGTCGGAAGCAAAACGATCTATCTCAGTAAGCTGAGAGGAGTTGTAGATGAAAAAGCGTATCTTCTTCCCGTATTCCTCAGCAAAGTGGTCCTGCGTCACCTGAAACGACTTGTAAACGCCCTCGCGGATGGCGATAGACGGCACGACCACGATGAACTTCGTCCAGCCATACGCCTTGTTCAGCTCGTACATGGTCTTGATGTAAGTATAGGTTTTTCCGACGCCGGTCTCCATCTCGATGGTCAGGTTGTATTTGCCCTCGAGCGACTGTGACGGCTCGATCTGCCCGTCACGCTGGATCTTCCGGATATGCTCAAGTATCTGTCCGTCAGACAGCTCCGGGACGATCTTCGCGTTCGACCAGCCCGTGAAGTCATCGTCCTCGTTCAGGCCGAGCTGATAATGCCCGGTTCCTCTGTCCATCATGTAGGTGGGCGTGAGGTATGGCTGCCCGGCAAAAACATCTACGACGGCTTTGGCGGCGTCAGCCTGAAACTTCTGATGCTTGAATTGCAGCTTCATTCTGCCACCTCCTTAAATGACCTTGACTCTTGTATCCGGCGCAAGGGACTTGAATATCTCGCCGACATTAATCTTTTCCGGGCTGCTGGCGAAGCTGGAGTCACGGAACACGGCACGAAGCGGCTGACGTTTGGCAATGGTCTTGATCACCGACTCCGGCACGTTTTCATCAAAGCATGCAATCAGATCCCCATCGTTATAGGTATGCACCATGCAGCCGTCAATTGTTTCCGAAGTGTAAGGAAGTGACAGAGGAAGTCCCCAATCAAGCAGGCATCCAAATAAAAGATCAAGATCGGTTCGGTCAGGCTTCACGTTAGATTCAAGCATTGAAACAAGATCTTGCGTATAATCCCCTGCCGCATAGTAAACATCTTTCATGTTTGTATCGTCGAGCTTCAGGACACGAAAACCGTCGTCAAACGTTGCGTCGGGATTATCCTCATGTATTTTCTTTGCGGCGCGACGAATACGTTCCTTACCAATTTCACAAATGTTCTTAAATCCAGATTTATAAGCCTCGCTTGCTTCATCGGTCTCTTCAGGGAGCTGAACCATGATGTATTTACGATTGCCACCATCTTCGGCATTAAGTTGCATAACAGCATGAGCAGTAGTAGCGGAGCCCGAAAAGAAATCAAGCACGAGTAAATCTTTACTTTGGCTCATAAGTATACATTGTTTTATCATTTCTACAGACTTAGGCGATTGAAAAACTTTTCCTTTCGTCCCCATTAATTCGTTGAAGACAGTTTGCCCCTTTTCTGTAAAGAAACTTTTGTGATTCCAAATTGATTTAACTTGCTTTAGAGGCCTTTCATCGCCATCATATGCATATGCCTTTCTATAAATCTTTATTTTCCCGTTAACTTCTTTTGCAGTGAGCAAATTTATTTCATTTTGTGCTTTGTCTTTTCCCCACGTCCAACATCCTTCAAAACCATCATCCCAAATGGGATAAACAGCCTTGGTACCTGAATGTTGTTCCAGTGAAACAGAACCATCAGGACTTGCAAAAATTGGATAAAACATCTTAGGTCTGTTAAACTTTCCGAAATCACGGTGTGTATTTCTTAGTTCTAATTCACGATATGGTTTTCCATTTTCATCAAACAAGGAGTAATCTTTAGCAATTTCATCATTGGTCTTTGGAATAGAAACGCTTCCATTCGGCAAAACGGAGTTAGAATAGATAAGAACATATTCATGACAACTAGCAACGTATTTATCTTGTGATCTTCCTTTGGGATTACAAAGTAATGTTATTTCAGCGACAAAATTTTGTTCACCGAATATCTCTTCACATATTTTTCTGAGATTTGTGATTTCATTGTCATCTATTGAAATGAAGATCAACCCATCTTTTGTAAGCAAATTTCGCGATAACATTAGTCTTGAATAAATCATCGAACACCAATCAGAATGATATTTTCCAGCAGTTGATGAATTTTCTCGTTTATAATTAACATTACCTTCTTCATCAAAATACCCCGTTCCTTCGTTATATGCTTCATTATCCATAATAAATGAATCTGGATAAACAAAGTCATGACCCGTGTTATACGGAGGATCGATATATATCATCTTGACCTTGCCGAGATAGCTTTCCTGCAGGAGCTTGAGCACTTCGAGATTGTCACCCTCGATATAGAGGTTCTCCGTCGTGTCCCAGTTGACGCTATCTTCTTTCACCGGGCGGAGTGTTTTGCGGATAGGACGGTTCGCCTCCACGATGGACGCCTTCTTCCCCACCCAGGTAAATTCATAAGCCTCATCACCGTCAATTACAGAGTCAGAGAGCATCTGCTTTAACAGCTCAAAATTAATTGCTTTCTTCAAATGCCCTTCCTCATCCTGCGCCTCAGTGACGCAGTTTGGGAACATAGCAGCGATCTTCTTGACGTTTTCCTGCTGGATGTCCTCTGATTCCATTCTCATCTTATCCATTATTAGGTTCCTCCTTGCAATTGCTTTCTATAATTGCCAATCTGGTAAATGGCTGCTTTTAAAACTTGCATACATATTAGAGCAGTTTGCTTATCTGGGCTGAATCTTGTTGCCAATTGAGAATAAGGATGAATATAATTCCTAAAATCTCGAACCACATGGCTGAATTTTTTTACATCTTGTTTCAAGAATCCCGTTTCCGCAGCAACATCAATATAGTTACTAAGTGTCCATTCTTGAAATTTCCTCGTGCTTCCATCTTTGCTCTTAGGCGCACAGTTAGCTTGATTAAATAATTGCGGATATGAAGTAGCAACACCCAGTAATATTCCTTCCATAATGCCGCCTATCATAATTACAGACGATAGAGGTGCATTAGATGCCACACAGTTTTCTGCTTCTTTCAATCGCTCTTTTATTAGTTCATTTAGCTCGGCTGAAAGGCCTATACTTTCTATGTTAACATTAAATGTCTGACTTAAGAACTCATCAGCTGTTTCTTTAGTCTGCTTTTTCGAAGAGTCCACGATTACCCGGTCATGCTTTTTAAATGTTATTACATCGTTATCGCGAACAACTTCCCATTTATCAAAAGCAAGGTACTGGTTGAAATGGTCTATCTGTTTATCAAGGTAATCAATACGTTCGATATAATCAACAACGGCAAATACTTTCTTGATGCACTTATCGAGTTCTGGTGTTCCATTAATAGCTTCAAGCTTCTGATCCGTATAAAACCATCTTGAAGGGAATCCCTGACCATACACATCATCAAATCCAAGATCATTAAAGAAGTCAACTAACTTTGGCCCGCTCCTATAATCCGCTGTATTGTCACCATTTATAATTTTTCTAAGTTCCTCAAGCGTACGCTTGCTTAATTTCATGGATTAAGTTCCTCCAATTCCTTTCTCAGTTTCTTCAACTCGGCGTTCATTTCCATCTGCCGGTTCAGCTGCTTTTCCTTTCGGATTTTCGCCTGCAGCTTGGCTATATTCTTCTTCAGTTCTTCTTTCCGGCCATCACGTTTGATGGATTCCTGTAGCGATTCCTGCGGCGTAGCGGCCTGCAGAACGTCTCCCGCAATCTGCCGTACGAAGTTCTCGTAGACCGTGTCGATGTTCAGCCCATCAAGATGCACCGGCAGTTTCTCTTCCGGCATCCATTCCGTCTGATAGTATCTGTCAACCTTGAACGCAGCTTTGCCACTGCCTGCGGCCTCCTTGTAACCCATCACAGCTTTGTACTTTCCGTCGTACTCCAGTACAAAGAGAATATGATACGGGATCTCCCGGTCAATCTGCTTCAGCACATTCTCGTCGAGTGTTTCCTGATTGAGCCGGATATGGAATACTTCTATCTCAGTGACATTCTTTCCTTCTGCCAGATTGACAGTTGACGACGCGATTTTATTCGCCCAGTAAATAATTCGTATCTGGTCGACAAAGCTTCGCTTGAGTGTCGGGCTGACGGTCAAGTTATCATAAAACTTCTGTTTCGGAATTCGCTTGTTAAACTCCGTAGATTTCGGCAATCCCAGCATAGGCTCATCCTTTACATTACCACTAGGAAGGTCACCAGCTCGAAGTCGTCGATGCCTTTTACTTCCGAGAGCAAGGCGGATGTGCCGCCGCTCTTGAAGAGGCTGTCGATGTCGCTTTCCTCCTTGGTATCTATGATTGAATTGATGGCATCGGACAGCAGCGCTGACATTTCACTCATGTTCCTGCCATCATCGGTTTCTTTATTAAAACGGTCGTAGACCTCCACAATCGGGTCAGCTTTTCCACGACACAGAAGCCTCATATCATCAAGCAGCTTCTTCGGATTCAGATAGTCGCAGACGATTTCACCTTCCAGACTGATATAGACCATGTAGAACGGGTGAATGCGATTCAGGCTGTCAATGTTCACACCATTGTTGCGATTCTTCAGTACAAAAAGCACTCCTTCTGGCAGGTCTTCCGTCTTCTTCACCACGGAATGCAGACCGAATGGCATGTGGTCGAGATCCGGATGCGTTTTGATGTATTCGAGAAGATCAAGTCTGAATTCATTAAGACCGAGATCCATGATGGATATCCCACCTGACATGTCTTCCAGATCCACCACTTCGGTCTGCAACTTCTTAAGCTGTTCGCGGCGATATTCCAGATCTCCTTTTTCTTCCGGGCTGATAGGATTGTCGTCACCAGTAGAAGTTAGAACGGATATTTTCATCCTTGTTTCAACACGGGCTTTCAGATTAATGTACTCGTCAAGCGTCAGATCCGGCCAGAAGTTCACGAGCTGGATCTGCTTGTTCCTGCTGCCGATACGGTCGATACGTCCGAACCGCTGGATAATACGCACGGGATTCCAGTGAATGTCGTAGTTGACGCAGTAGTCACAGTCCTGCAAGTTCTGGCCTTCGGAGATGCAGTCGGTCGCAATCAGGATGTCGATGTCCTTCTTGCTTCCCGGCATAAGGACGTCTCGGTCCTTGGAAACCGGTGAGAAGCAGGTCAGAATGTTGTTAAACGTAGCTTTGAAATTCTTCAGAGTCGTCTTCCCATCAACTGTTCCGCTGATCATGCCGGTATTTAGGCTGTACTTTTCCATAACATACCGGCTGACATTGTCGTACAGATACTCCGCTGTATCAGAGAATGCTGTGAAAATCAGCACCTTCTTATTGCCAGGGTTGATCGGATTCTCGATCTTCTGTGAGATGAGCTTGTAGAGCTCCTGCAGCTTCGTGTCATGTTCCGACGTAATATCCGCAATCATGAGGATCAGAAGTTCGAGCGTATCCACATCCTTTTGCAGCACGTCCTTCCAGCTCTTGTAATCCATATCGACAAGGTCAATCTTCACTTTACGTCCGATAGTGAGGTAGTCGGTGTTCTGATCCTCCATGTCGAAGTCGTCGGAATCAGCTTCATACATGTCGATGTTGGCTTCTCCGCATTTCTCGTACTGAGTGATTCCTTCAATTGTCTCCATAATGAGGTTGCGGATGCGTTCCAATGTAAGCCGGAAGGATGAGACCGAGCTTTCCAGCCGCTTAAGAAGATTGACACTCATCAGTCTGCGGATACCTTCTTCCCGTCCAGACTGCGTCAGATTGTTTCCCTTATGGTGTGTCAGATCAATATATTTCTGCATCTTGCTCGGAAAGATATAGGCAGAAGGCGTGTAAATCTCCAGCTGAAGCTGAGAGAGCTGTTCGTATATCTCGTTGTAGTTAATGGCGCTCGGAAGATCCGTCAGGCTCGGCCTAAGTGAGATTGGTTTGCGCCGTTCCGGGAACTTGCCGATTTTCTCCGTGTTGTAGTATTTCTCGATATGCTTTCGTGACCGTGCAATGGTTACAGAGTCGAGCACTTCAAAGAAATCAAATTCCAGTCGGCGCAGAAGGTTATCCGTTGTCCGTTCCTCAGCTGGGAGCTTGCTCCAAGCGTTGAAGGCAGTCTGGGCCTGGCGGAATATCTCGTCGATTGACTTTGATGTATTAAGCTTCTCATCCATCAGCTCCGGCGTTCCTTCATATGCGAGAGCAAGTTGATTCTTGAGGTCGTTAAACCGGTTATTGACTGGAGTTGCTGACAGCATGAGTACTTTCGTCTTCACTCCAGCACGTACAACTTTATTCAGAAGTTTTAAATAGCGGTTTTCCTTCTGGTCCTCGCCGGAAAGTTCTCCGCCGTTTCGGAAGTTATGTGACTCGTCAATAACTACAAGATCATAGTTTCCCCAGTTGAGCCGGTCGAGATCAAGCCCGTTTGATGTACCGTGATCGCGCGAAAGATCAGTATGGAAAAGAACATCATAGCGGAGTCTGTCTGCAGCGATGGGATTGTTGACGTAGTTATCTTTATATGTATTCCAGTTTTCTGCCAGCTTCTTCGGGCAAAGTACAAGGACAGATTTATTTCTGTTTTCATAGTATTTAATGACAGAAAGAGCCGTGAAGGTTTTACCAAGACCGACACTGTCGGCCAGAATGCAACCGTTGTACTTTTCGAGTTTGTTGATAATGGCAAGCGCTGCGTCTTTCTGGAAGTCGTAGAGCATATTCCAGATTTTGCTGTTCTTAAAACCTGTCGCTTCGTTAGGCAGTACGTCCTCAGATACATCCTCCAGAAACTCACTGAACACGTTGTAGAGCGTGATGAAATAAATCAATTCAGGAGAATTCTCGTTATAAGCAGTCGAAACGTTTTCCAGAACAACATCAGTGACGTCCTGCAGCTTTTCTTTATCGTTCCAAAGAGAATCGAAGACCTGCAAGTACTGCACCGCGAATGGAGTCTCGAGGCTGTTCACCATATTGTAGCTATTGTTGCCGCGTTCGCATCCAATATCTACCGTCGTGAATCCGTTCAAAGGCATGTAGGCTGTTTTTTCAGTTCCGGAGTCGGTAACCATAAATCCGGACATGTTCTCGCCGGTTGTATTTGATTTAAATGTGGCCTTTCTCCTGATCCAGTCGGCGCACTCTTTTGCGATTGCCTTCTGCGTCATTTCATTACGCAGCTTAATTTCAAATTCCGTGCCGTAAAGACTCTGCTCACGAGTGAGCTGAGGAATGTAAAACTCGCGCTTTTGCTTTTTCGCTTTCTCTGTTACAAAGGTCGGCGATGTGAAGATGAAGCGGAACTCATCAATGCTTTCGAGCTGCTTCTTCAATTCACTATAGGCATACATAGAAAAGCAAGCCGCTGCCACGGAAACCTTGCTATTCCGCTTTATCGTTTTTTCCATGTCGTCTCGAACGATGTTCGTGACATTATCAAATACCTTCATTAAGCTTGCTCGCCCTCCATCGGACAGACTTCCTCATCATGAAAAGTATATGCTTCCGTTGAAGCATCAAGTTTTATCTTTGTAATCAGCGAAGTCACCTTATCCTGTATACCCGGTTCCTCCTCCCTTTACTATGTTCTATCATTCGTACCCGGCGCTCATCGGCGGCGGCTTTTCTTTTCCTTCCATTATATATTGCCAGCGCTTTGACCAATCGGCTGTCCTTTTTTTCATTGCTCTCTGCCGCACCGCCGAAACGAATCCATTCATCCACTTCACTGAGATTAAATTTTCAAAGCCTTATTTCAAAAATTCTTTAAGGCTTTTATGTTCTTTAACCGTTTTCCAACATATATTGCCATTTAAAGAAATACCAGCCAGAAATTCAACGGCCGCTGTAGGAGAATTAAACTCCTTATCCTCTAATAGAATATAATCCTTAATTTTTCCTTCTTTTTCCAATTCCATTCTTTTTCCCTGTATGGAGGCGCTTGCAGAAAAATGAGGCGAAACATCTACAGAAAGTTTTGATCCTGCTTTAACTTTGATTATTCTTTGCTCTCCAGGTTTTACATGAATTGAAATTTCCGCGGTTCCATGGACATCCCGTTTTTTATTCTCATATTGAAAAAGGAGCCCATGGGGATTTAGCAGTTCTGGAAACAGCGGCCCTGGAAACATGGTAAGATAAAATAGAATATCTTTTAGGTATGTTTTGCAAATATCAATCTGAGCCATCGAAAGTTTATAGTGTTTATCCCGGTAGGCAACATTACATACTGTTTTTGATGGGTTGGTAGTCAAGCATTCATATTCAGCATGGCTATGAACATATTCACACAGAGCATTTTCAAGATATAACAGCTCATTCTTGCTGATCATATTATCCAAGATCTTGAAGCCTACTACGGTATGCCAAAGCTTATCGATATCCCCTGTATGTTTGTTTAATATCCGTTTTTTAAGCGTATCTAGGCCGGTTTCTCCTACGTATATTTTATTAGTGCCAATTAAAAGAAAATAAATACCTGGGCCATTTAATCCATCTTGATCAAAAGCTACTTTCGCTTTTTCTAAACGTGTAAGCATAATTTTTGATAAATTGCTACTTATGGAAAGCGCCCCTTCAATATCGTTTTCTGCGAAATATAAATTTACCGATTTCATAAATCCCATCACATCCTTTGCATGTATATGTATTTACGAAAGTTGAAAATATTACTTTTAGTGTAAACGTAAAACTTTCTATTGTACATTGGTCACTATAGTTCTTTACTTCTTGATATAGAATCAATGGCAGATCTTTACATCAAACACCATCTTTTTTATCAGTTTATAATTCCATCATTATATTATTTGTAAGCTGCAATGATTTTTAATCCGTTAGATTATCAATCAAATACTTCCGTAACTCCCCCATCACAACCCGATCCGCCGGCAGCCAATCCACACCATCCAGCTCATCATAATAAAGCCACCGAGCAGCTTCGTGTTCCAATAAGGTCAAATTGCCCCGTTCTACTTTGCAGAGGAAACACCGCATAGAAAGATGGAAGGTGGGATAGTCGTATTCCACAGTGGTGAGAGGCTTTTCCACCTGGATTTCCGTAGCCAATTCTTCCTGGATTTCCCGTTTTAGGGCCTGCTCCGGCGTTTCCCCGGGCTCGATCTTTCCTCCAGGGAATTCCCAGCCATCTTTGAATTCTCCGTATCCCCGTTGGGTGGCGAAGACTTTATCCTGGTTGGTGATCAGGGCAGCCACTACTTGCACCGTTTTCAAAGCCATCTCCCCTTCTCCCCGCAGTTACACTATAGTTTATTATACCATAGACGGTGTGCAAATTTTGGGACGGTAAGAAAAAAGAACCGTGATGGGAGCTTCCCGCCACGGTGTTTATCCTTTTTACGCGGACATAAAAGTGTTTGCGAATGTGAATTTGTCCCCGCGAACGCCAGGGTGCCGTTTTCCCCCAAGATTCGTAACATTTTAGGCGTTTCTAGGTACACAATATGTATTAATACTACATTTCGTTAGCTACTATATTTTGTGGTTAGTAGTAACGCAGTAGTTGTTTTCGTACACATGTTCGCTTATACGCCCGGTTTATGCGGGTCTCTGAAAACATATGTTCGTAGTGCCGTGGCAAATAAAAAGTACTTTCACCAAAGACACGAACTCCTCTCTATGCCAAACTATGCCAAATTAGGCCGAATTAATGCCGGTTCCCGGATTTTGCCAGTCCATGCAAGAAAGACAATAAATGGCATAACTGGGCACAACTCTTCCCCACTAAGTAGTAAAAGTAGTAGTAATTGGGGCGATTCCTACTACTAAGCGGTTTCTGGGATCGATTATAGCAGAAAAGGGAGTGCTGCACAAAATTTGCAGTATTCTCCTTTTTGGGGGTCAATGGACCAGGCTATCTGTGAGATTTTGGATACGTGGAGAGAGTGCCAGAAGGCATGTAAGAAGGAATATGGTCCATTCTATAAGAAATCTAGCTATGTCTGCACACATTTAGATGGTACAAAGACTACCTCTAACAATTTACGCTATTTCAACATCTGGTGTAGTGAAAACCATCTTCCTGGCACATTCCATAGTTTGCGCCATACACATGCGACACAATTACTGGATGCAGGTATGGACCTAGACTACGTCTCGAAGCGACTAGGCCATTCAAGTATCCTATTGACTTCCAAAACTTATATCCATGTCTCGACCAATCGACGCAGGAAAAGCATATCCATCATGGATAAGGAACTGGTCGGGGCTCAAGACCAACCTCACTCCCCTTCCGCAAAATCAAAAAAATTGCGGAAGAAATGAGGAAAGAGCCGCAGAACCCTTGATATATAAGGATTCTACGACTCTGTATGCTTATCGGAAGTAATGTATGCCTGGAATCAGAAATGATACCCAATGTACACATTTCCACCCAATCCCCTGTGCTCTCCCGCGAACCCTCTCATGGTCAGTCTCAGATCCCAAGGGCTTTCTTTGGTGGCTTCCTGCTTCCAGCCCAGTTCCAGCATGGCACTGCTGCCGCCTGCATCGGCTCTGCGGATGGGGGCGGAAAGACCTGCTGCAGAAACGGTGCCTTTGCTTTCGCCGTCAAATTCATAATCCCAAGCCAGGCCGTAGAAGAAGTTGTTCCGTCCGCTGCGGTTGTTCACTCTCACGCCAATGCGCAGCAGGTCGCTGTCCACGCTGTCGAGGTCGTATTTCACTTCATCCGCCATAAAGGAATCGCTGCCCATGTGGGTGTGGAAGTACTTGCCGTATACGTCAAGATCCCGGGCAGCCCGTTTGGTGCCACCGCGGCTCTGGCTTTCGGTTTCGTCCGTCAGATCGAAGATGTGTCCAAAGCCCAGATGGCCGCCCCAGTAATTGGCCTGAGTCTCATAACTGCAAGCGCGTCCGGCTGCATCGTGAAGCACGTCGCTGGCACTATTCTTGATCCTTCCGGCCCGTACGGAGGCTTCGTAGTAATTCTTATTCCTGGCGGTAAACTTTACCATGGCCCCGCCACCGTTATAATGGACGTCGCCATTTCCGTTAAAACCGCTGCCATCCGTATCATAATGGCTCTTGCCGTATTCGTAGAACACACTGTAGGCCAGGTCGCCGCTGGTAAGGTCTGCATCATTTCCTACGCCCACCATACCGTTCCAATTATAGTTCTTGACCTGACTGCCTGTATCATATACATCCCGGCTGCCGCCAATGCTGGCAAAGGTGAAGACGCCCGGTTCATTCTGATCCAGTCCGTTCAGCACGCCTTCCATCCGGTCCCTGCCAGAAGCCAGGGCGCTCATTGCCGCTTCATTGGCAATCAGCGCGTTATGGGTTTCTTCCGTAGCCTCAACGATTGGCTTACCCGTTTTTTCTGTTACATCCATTTTGTAGATGACATTTCCGTTTGCAAGGAGTGAGGCTTCGCCTGTGCCGGTCAGGCCATTGCCTACATTCCAGATGCCTTTTCGGGTCGACAGATTTTCTTCCTTAAGCGTCTTGTTTCCATTCGTATCAAGAAGCGTCATGGAATAGTCCCCGGTTGACACGATTTGTGCCAGGGAATTCACTGTGAAATCAATATCCCTGGTATCAACTTTTGTATTCGCCAGACTGAACGCCCCGGGTGCCTTGAGCGACAGGACGGTTCCATTCGTATTCCAGTCAATGGTTTTGTACGTAATGGTATCAATGCTTTCGAGGCCATAGGAAAGAATATGATTGCCTGACAATTTGAGCCCCAGGGTACCGTCAACTGTTACACCACCATTTTCAAAACTCCATTGTCTGCTACCCTGAATTCGGTTTTTACTATTGTTATAAAGATCATCCAGACCGCTGACTTCTGATGCCTTCGATGCATCAATCAGATACACAGGTTTCTTAAGGACAGTGCCATTGATGGTGACAGCGTCATCGCCTTCCTCCATTCCTGCATCGCCATTCATTTCTTTCCTGGCTGTATTGGAAACTTCCAGCTCTGCGTTCTCAGGGAGACTGACCGTACCTGTAACCGTAAGTCCGGCTTTTTTCGGGCTCAGGTCATGGAAATAAATCGTATCGAAATTGTACAGGCCATGGATGGTAGTGCCATTCCAGCCGGTTTCAGAACCGATAATGGCCCTGGTTCCCGATGTATCTGTCATGGTGGCGGTATATCCCAGATTCAAAGTATTACCGGAATGCAGGGGATTTCCATCATCAGATTTCCACCCATACAGATCCGCTTTCGTAAGATCCGGAGTGCCGCTGAGATTTACCGCATTGTCTTTAATCTTTCCAACACTTGCAGAGTCGACAAATTCAGCTCCTGCAATCTCAACATTGTCCAGAGAATAAGGTGTTATGGTTCCCCCTGCGATATTGACCACATTCCCGGTTACGAAATCCTGAACAGCACTTTCCGCAGTCGTATTACCATCACCGCCAACAATATTATCCGCAGAAATCGTTCCACCTGATATATTGACAAGATTTTTCTGTGCCTTGCCGTTCTCTGCATACCCGCCGTTAACAGACCATGCAGAAATATTGGAATTTTCACCGCTTATGGATACTACATTACCGATGACATCACCACCATCAGTAGTGTGGCCGCTGATAATACTGCTATAAATATTGTCATCATCATTATCGTCGTCACCTGTACTTCCCACAGTGACTTTCCCATTGGTAATAGAGATGGTATTATTATTGGCACTGCCATTATCGGTATACCCGCCATACATATCATCAACTGAGTTCACAGTGCTGTTTTCTGTAATATTTATCCTGTTTTCATTGGCGTTTCCCGAACCATATTCCACCTTACCGCCGATTACGGTTCCTGCAGAGGCTCCATTTTGGAGCGTCACCGTGTTGCCGTTGGAGTTTCCCGAACCATTTTCCACATTACCGCCGATTACGGTTCCCGCAGAAGCCCTATTTTGGAGCGTCACCGTGTTGCCGTTGGCTTCATTGCCGGTGTTGTCGTTTCCATGCACATAGCCGCCCATGACTCTTTCCGCCGTGCTGTGGTTCATGGTTACTGTATTGCCGCTGGCTTTTCCCACCGGGTTTTGGACTCCAGAAGTGTCGTCCAGCTGTACAAGACCGCCATCGATTTCAGTGGCCGTGACGTCCGTGGCATCTACCGTATTTTTAGAAGCGGAACCCGATGCACCGGTAAAATCTCCGCCGGCCACGGTAAGACCGTTGTCTTCAGGCAGGGGAGAGGCATTATTCAAGACAACGTGGTTTTCATCCACGGATGCCTTCAGGGTATTGACACCTTCTGCATGTCCCACATAGGCTCCTGCCACCAAATCTGCCTTTATCCTGGTTCCTTCGGCTGCGTTTCCTGTTACGGTCATACTGGTATTTCCGGCAGAACCGAGAAAGGCATAAGCCCCTGTGATGCTGGGGACATTCGTGTCCGTTACCTGGCTGTGTTTCCTGTTATCTTCAGGCTGGCATCTGCTTTGCTTCCGTCAACAATGGCTTCAGCCCCTGCGAATGTAACGTAGCTGTCGATTATTGTTGCGCTTAATTTGTTCACGGTCAGCGTATTATCCGACACGGTCCCTTCCGTCCCGAAAAATACGCCGGCTGCCATATCGCCATGGAGATTATGTTCTGATTTCCGTTTATCCGGTACCCTAAATTCGCTGTTGTCAAAGGTGAGTGTATTTCCGGAAACCGTGCCATGCTGGATCCCGCCTTTATAACCACGCAGGAAACCGCCATAGACTCCATTGGCATCACCGAAGACGCTGTTTTTAATGATGACCGTGTTATTGGACGCGCTGAGATCTGCCCGGTTTTCCGTGCTGTTAAGCGTGGCGGGAAAAATGATACCGCCAACGATTGATGCACGGATGGCTACGCCCTCGGCGTTCACGACGTTGGAATCCGCAGACGCGGTATAACTGTCATCTGTATCAACGTCTACCCTTCCCCCATACAGGTTAGTGTGGTTATCCATGAGAGAAGCGGAGTTGACGCGAACCGTTACTGTATTGTTGGAAGCCTCACCGGCAGCTTTTCCGTCTGCTGCTTTATTGAGTTTCGCATACCCGCCAAACACCTCTTCCGTACTGATTCTTTCATTTGAGGATGTAATCGTGATGGTATTCTGGCTGGCCTTGACTTCGCCATTCCCTTTGGCCTTTCCGCCATAAAGATTATTTCTGTAGAGCAGGACATTTTGATTTACCGTGACTGAGCTTTTCGTCACATCACCCGTTTCGCTGTACCCGCCTGTTACATTTTTTGGAGCTTTCATGGCTGTTGTGCCGCCCCTCAGGACAATCTTATCCCCGGGTTTTCCGCTGATGTCGGAGGTAACATCATTCGTATAAATATAAGACCCGTCCTTGTCTATCGTATACCCGTCCGGAAGGGCAGCCAAGGCCGTACTACCTGAAAAAGACGCAAAAATGAGACTCGTAAGAATACGTGCCGTCAGTTCGTTCCATTTTTTCGTTTTCATTCTATTTCCCCCTTTGAAATTCCCCAATCTTTTCACGGCTGATATGAAGAAAAGAAAATAACAAATGCAGAAAGATTCCCTGGAAAGCCCCCTTCAATTTCCTCCTGATTCGCTTGGCTGAATATTGTTTGAAACGGCCTATCAACCGTAGAAAGCCGACGTATCCTGCACCTATTATTTTGCAGTATTATATGTTTTTTTATAAAAATGCGACAATTTTCGCAAGCAAATCTTTTTAGTTGTTCGTTTATGTTTTTAATGCAAACATAATTATTGTAATGCAATTTTAATTATATTATACATCAACAAGAATTTAAATGGAAAGGATTTTGAAAAAACCACTCCCATCTGTTGCCATGGGCATACGTGAAAATTGGTATCATGATCAGATATAAAGCAATGAATATTGTCTTAAACATTTTAGTCTCCTATTTCAACAAATTAAGTCCGAATTTAAAACTCTTAACTTTATTGTAGCAGAAAAAAATTCCTTTTTACTCAAAAAAAAAATAAAGGCTCATAAAGAAATGATTTACGAGTCTTTATTTTCTGTTAATTCATCACGCCTTGCTCCGGAACGGGATGATCTTAGGCTGGATTTCTCCCACCTTTTCCAGTTCTTCCCTTACGCTTTCCATCTCCTTCTGCTGCCGGGCCTGGATCACTTCCACTTCCTTCTGGGCATCATCGAACTTGATGTGGGTGTATACGTTCAGGGTGACGCCGATGTCGCTGTGGCCCATCAGGTACTGCAGGGTCTTGGCGCTCAGTACGGCTTCCCCATGGTCATCTCCTGGTACCTGTTGGTAAGCATGGATAAGAAACTGGAGGACCTGACTCAGAGCATCGAACGGCTGCGCATGGCAGTGAAAATGGAATAGGAAAAAACCATGGAAGGATCATTCCCTCCATGGCTTTTTGCGTTCCCCCATTGATCTCAATAGTTCGTATATTTTTTGAGTTCTTCCGCGATGAACTTGCGCTGGGATTCCCAGAATTCGATGTGCTTTCTCGCATCTGTTAAGGCCGGCCTTGACACCTAAAAAAATAATGCTATACTGCTCTTAGATTATAAAGCAAATCATTCATTTTATTTCTGCTTTTTCAAGGAGCGGATTACGAAGGGAAAACATCGATTTTAGAACAGATAAAGGAGGAAGTTTCTATGAAAAAATGGGAAAGAGTTTAGGTGGCATCGCTGTTTGCAGTTGGGATTTCCTGTGGCTTGGAGGGAATCGTTCCGGGGAATCCGGTGGCCATGCCCGCTGCTTATGCGCGGGAAGCGGCGCCAGTCAGGGATACCTGGCTGCTGTCCGATGGGGATGTGCAGTATTATTTAAAGGGCGGCACCCTCCAGTATCGGCAGCCTACCCGGGATATGCGGTTATCCGGAGCCTACAGCTTCACCGCTAAAATTGCCAGTGTCTATGCTGATGGCAGTTCTGAAACCCATTGGTACCGTATGAGGTCCAAAGGAATGATTGGTGTTTCCATTGATGGCGGATCCACTTTTGGCGCTGATCCGGATTCCGTGTATGAAGCCTTGTTTAACACCATCGTCAGCCGTTTTATTGAATGACAAGGCTTTTTTCAGGGAAGGTTGGAAAATCATAAGGAAGATGAAAAAGGGGCTGTGAAATAATAGCCCCCTAAAAACGAAGAGGGACTTTCGATTCGTAAGAATCGGAAGTCCCTCTTTCGTGATGCTGAAAACGGTTCTGTTCGGGTTCATGGATGCCGGCTGCATCTCACTCAGAAAGCTGGAAGATAACGGCAAAGTCAATATCCGCTATCAGTACCTTATGGATGGCGAACGGCCATCCTACAGGACTTTTGGATATTTAATTATGACTTATTACACCGGTGATTTCTTTATCGGCAATGGATTTTACGAATACGGGCCATTGTTCCGGATAGGAGTTAATGGTATTGATGGTAGATTTCCAGATTTTCCTTCCCAGACAATATTCCAGCTCTGCCGGATAATCCAAGTCTGGATAGGAGAAACCCATTTCGTCCAAATGTCTCTGGACTGCTTCTACATAACCAACCAAAATATCTTCTGGCTCAGCCTGCCGCATTTCCGTTGGATTATGAAAAAAGCGGATTTCGGCCCCCAGTTCTTCAAACCCGCACATGGCCTCAAAAAAATTTTTGCTGGCAGGACGATACCCTTTGTGTGACTGTATCCAAACTCTCATTTTGTCCACTTCCCTTGCTTTCTGGTGATATCCAAATCTTTCTTATTCTCAGTATATCATATAATCTGTGCAAAAAAGTGGACAGAAAACAGGCCCGCAATCACTACGACTGCGGGCCTGTTTTTTTGCCCCCTGGGCGGCCGGGATGGGCTCCCCTGCGGGGAGCCCCTACGCCGTTGGGATTGAAGGTACAACGAAAAATCAAAGAAACGGGATCGTCGAAATACTCGTTTTTAAAACTGCCGGACCAAACGTTCGATTGCAACGGCGTAGGGGCGAGCCGTAGGCCCGCCCATCCCGGCCTCCCAGAGGGCAAAATCTTCTTTTGACAGTCATTACGTACATTGATATAATGCGCAACAAAGAAATAACCAGTGTGGTGCATTGGCGATGGCAATTGCAGCCCGGTTCCAACATGCCAGCTGGTGATTTTTTCGATGACATCAATAATAATACCTTGTAACCCTGTGGACTACGCGAATAGTGTAGGGCCAGCCGATTTGATCCATGCAATATTCAAAGATACTGCTGCGTGGGATAACCACAGTCGTATGAGTACCCCCCATCCGATTCGTTTCATAGCGCCACATATCTGTTTTGTATTTACTGAATTCCCAGCGGACGATTTCCTGCAGCTGACCATTTCTAACCATCTTTGTAGATACATCGAACCACCGGGTATCTCCCCGCGTGCCATAGAAAATGGTATCATCCATCACGTAAACATCAATATCTTCACTGTCCCAACGGGCTACCCAAACATCCGTTGCACTGGCAGTCAGCATTCCTGCTGCCCATACAAATACGCCAAGCAACAGCACCCTTAAAGCGATCACCATTTTTCTCATAAAATCACTCCTTTTCATATACCAGGACTTTTATAAGGCTCCATTAAAAAAATCACTGTCAGGAAGCTCATGAAGCAGACAGCATTTTTGTCCATTTTTTAATTCAACACAATTCAACTCTCTGGGTTCCATTTTTCTATTCTTCTATATTTTCAAATGTTAGTGCTCTTTTCAATGTCCCGTTTTCATCATCCTTCACAATTTCCCACCGCCCCGGAGGAATGGAGCCGTCCAAAGGAGCAGGACCCCGCCTGGAATAAAGGTAGTCTTCATCCGAATCATCGATAATTCGGAAGAAAGGTCCTTCTACACCCAGGCAAGGATAGACTTTATTATCAGTCAATTCTTCCACACCAAAGGTGAAACCCTTGTATCTGAGTTTCAGTTTACACCTTCTTAGTATTATTTTTATTGTTTTTCTGATTTGCTGGTTCCTATACATTTTTACCGCACCTCCATCCTGCTCCTTTACCAACAGTCACTCTTACTTCTTGCTTTATGTTCATTATAGCAAATAACCTATCCAAAAATCACGACAGAAAAAGGCCCGCAATCTTCATAAGACTACGGGCCTGCTTTTTTGCCCTCTGGGCGGCCGGGGACGGGCTTCCCTGCGGACAGCCCCTACCACGTTGACGTCGGTGGCTCGTGCATCTGGCGGGCCTCCCGGCGTGAGGCCCCTACGGCATCGCAATGGACCATTTGCACCTTCCGTCCCGCTCTGCACTCTTCGCTCTTCACTCTGCACTTAGCTTTGGCAACCGGATTACCTTGGGCTGGATCTCGCCCACCTGCTCCAGTTCTTTCCGTTATATCCCTATTGTCTTCCAAAAAAACTGACAAAAAGAAGACTTGCAGGCACGCGATAAAAAGTAATTTTCTTTACATTTTCCTTAATTAACGTTACAATAGCTATGAAAGGAGATGATTGCTATGTCCGATACAAAGACCCTGAATCTTCGTGTCGATGCGGATCTGAAGCATCAGGCGGAATTGATTTTTTCTGACCTTGGTATTCCTACCTCTACGGCCATCAATATGTTCCTGCGTTCGGTTGTACGTCATGGAGGAATTCCTTTTGACTTGCGTCTTTCTGCCAACCAACTGGAGACTCTGCAGGCAATCGATGACGTAAATCATCATCGGAACCTGAGTAAAACCTATGATTCCGTAAAAGACCTTATGGAGGATCTGAATGCTTAAGATCCGCTACCGCAAGCAATTCAAAAAGGATTATAAAAGGACTGTCCAGCGTCCAGGACATAAACCAGAGCTTTTCCAGGATGTTCTTGAAATCCTGGTTAAAGAACAGGTACTGCCGGTTAAATATCGAGATCACGCCTTGTCTGGAGATTATATCGGATTCTGGGAATGCCATATACTGCCGGATTGGCTGCTGATTTACAAAATCGAAGAAGATATCCTGACATTGACTCTCACCCGTACAGGAAGCCACAGTGATTTGTTCGGATAATCAGCAGGTACTCTTTGTGACACAATATTTACCAAGATAAAATCCCTGTTGATAAAATGGGCTGACCTCCAATCATCAAGAATAGCTCCATGTCTTTTCTTGCAAAAAAAGGTCCGCAATCTTCTCAAGACTGCGGACCTGCTTTTTTTGCCCTCTGGGCGGCCGGGACGGGCTCCCCTCCGGGTAGCCCCTACGCCGTTGGGGTCAAAGAACCAACGGAAAATCAGAGAAACGGGATCGTCGAAACATCCGTTTTTAAGACGGCTGGATCAAACATTCGATTGCAGCGCCGTAGGGGCGTGCCG
>ERZ791883.956-NODE-956-length-28739-cov-5.754567_pt1 | contig 28739 bp, 27 predicted proteins | sample MGYA00510160_ERZ791883 | MGnify/ENA primary metagenome ERZ791883 (study PRJEB30046, sample SAMN00792072) | human gut metagenome | study: EMG produced TPA metagenomics assembly of the A metagenome-wide association study of gut microbiota in type 2... | reverse complement strand
CGGCCGGTCCTGCAAAATATCGGCTGTCGCCGATGCCCCCACCACCGTGCTCCGCCCGGTCCCCCGCCCCTCACAGGGCGGACTTTGGGACCATCCTTATCACCAGTTCAGTGCTGCTGCCAACTGTCCCATGGGGCTGCTGCTGGGACCGTAATTGGCAATTCTGCACTGAATGGGTATCTAGGTGAGGGACGAATACCGGCTTTTTCAGAGCTTCTCTCACCGCATTCCGGTACTCTTTCCGGGTTTTCAGCGGCATAACGCACAAATCTCCTGCCAGGGCCTGCTCCAGGTCTGCGTTCTTCAGGCCACTGATCACCTTGACCATCGCCCGACCGCCTCTATAACTCCAGCGGCGTCCCTGCTTCTTTACACTAAGGGACAGTGGTTAAACGGACCTTTCGATAAGGCTCCGCAGGACCGCCCGCCATACAAAGGGTGAAAAGGCGCAGGCCGGGAAGGGGGGGGCCTTTGGCCTGCCCCTACAACGTTGGAGTCGGGCACTCGATCACCAACTTTCGGAAATTTCCTATCCACAGGGGCGGTCAAATCGTATGACCAGCTGCTCTTTCCAGCACTTCACTGGCGGCGAGGGTCATCTGTAAATATTTCTCTGCCTCTTCTTTTTTCTTCCCGTCCACGATCCGGGCGAAATCCTCGAACTCTTCCACCATCCGGTTTTCCCGTTCCGGCGGGGTCCAGGTTTTTGTGTTCTGGGCTTTTTTCACAGCGGCAGTGCTGAACTGGTCCTGGTCCGGGCCCTGGATCAGGGTCCACTCCAGTTTTTCCGGGTGGATGGGCTTCCCTTCCACTTTCAGCCAGCCTTTTTCTCCCTGGACCAGGAACCCGGAGGGGCTGTCAGAATCTTTGGCGGCGGAGAGGGATGCCTGGAACCCGGGGTATCCCAGGAGCAGCACTCCGGAAGTATCCACGCCGTTCCACCCCCGGTTGGGGGCATACAGGACCTTTTCCGGCAGGCCCCAGAGCCCGGCGGTCCAGGCGATGTTGTACACGTTCAGGTCATACAGGGCCCCTCCTGCCAGTGCCGGGTCGAAGGCAGGGAGCACTTCCCCCTTACGATACCGGTCATACCGGCTGGAATACTGGGAATAGTTTCCCTGGACCAGCCGGATGGGCCCCAGGGCCGGTACCAGCTCCCGGATCTTCCGGAACAGGGCCCCGTGCCACAGGGGCATGGCTTCCAGGAGAAAAAGCCCTTTTCCCCGGGCCAGGTCCGCCAGTTCCCGGGTCTGGGCCCACCGGGTGCAGAAGGGCTTTTCCAGGATTACGTTCTTTCCGGCCAGCAGGGCCTCCCGGGCATAAGCAAAATGGACCGGGTTCACCAGAGCGATGTACGCCGTATCCACATCCGCTTCCCGGAAAAGAGCCCGGCAGTCCGTATATACCCGGGGAATCCCATAGTCCCGGGCCAGGGTTTCTCCCCGCTGCCGGCTGTGCTGCCGGCACCAGAGGGCTTCCACACTTATGCCGACTGCCGCATTCATGGCTGCCAGGGCCACAGGAGCAATGGCGCCGGTGCCCAGCATGGCCACCTTCATGAAAAAGACCTCCCTTTTTTCTTAAAAGGTCACCCCGAAGGTAATGACCCCATCCTTGTATTCCACCTGGATCTTCCCGCCCAGGAGCCGGGTGGCCTCTTCTGCCATGGAAAGCCCGATGCCGTAGCCGGCCTTTTTGCTGTTGTGGCTTTCGTCTCCCCGGTAAAACCGTTCAAAAAAGTGGGAATAATCCACTCCGGCCCCGTTTTTGTAGTCGTTGGACACCTGGGCCCGGAACCCCTGTTTCCCGTGGGTTTCCAGCCAGGCCCGGATGGTTCCCCCGTCGTCACAGTATTTGGCCGCATTGTCCAGGAGGATGGTGAAGATTTCATAAAGATACTTGGGGTCGGTTTCAGCCAGGATATCCGGCTGGATCTCCGTCACCAGCTTTTTCTTCTCCCCTTCCACCACCGGAGCAAAGGACTGGACCACTTCCGTAAAGGTGTGGCTGATGTCCATGGTTTCCTTTTTCAGTTCCCGCTCATTCTTTTCTCCCATTTTGGCCAGCATGATCAGTTCGTTGATCAGCCGGGTCACCCGCTTCACCTGGAACAGGATGTTGTCCGTCCACTGGCTTTTGCCGCTGATCAGTTCCAGAGCTTCCGCGTTGGCGGAAATAATGGCAATGGGGGTCTTCAGTTCATGGCCTGCGTTGGTAATGAACCGTTTCTGGCTGGCCACGTTTTCCACAAAGGGCCGGATAGCGTAATTGCTCAGGAACATGAGCACCAGCATGTACAGCAGCACACAGACCAGGCCGAACCGGAGGGAATACCGCATAAATGCATCCACGGCCCCCACATCCCGGGTGCAGTCCATGACCACCACCAGTTTGCCTCCGTCATTCCGGGGGGTTACGTTGTAGCAGTAGCTGGCCCGTTTGTTCTTGAACAGTCCCTGGCTCTGGGTGCTGTCCGCCAGGGAACGGGCAATTTCCAGGGCCTGGAGTTCGTTGAAGGCGGAGATGTTGGACAGATTCAGCCGGCGGATTTTTCCGCTTTCATCCATAATAACGCTGAAATACCGGGTCTGATGGGCGAATTCCGGGGTGTCATTGTACCATTCCGGATCACTGAGCCAGCTTTCGGTGCTGGTACCCGGCTGATGGGAGGGCATGATTCCATCGTTCTGGACAATGGCCGTCAGGAGGGTGTTCACTTCCGACCGCATTTTCATATAGGTAATGCCGTTGATCAGTCCCAGGGCCCCGGCCAGGATCAGTACCACGGCAGCAAAGGCCAGGATCAGGAATTTCCGGCGCAGACGATGGATCATATCCATGATAAATTCTCCTTAATTGGCCAGGGCCGGCGTCTGGAGCACAAAAGATCCGTCCTGATGGCCGTCGATGGTGAGATTTCCCCCGATGGCCTTGAGTTTTTCCCGCAGGTAGGACACATAGATCCATACGATGCCCTGGTCTTCCTGCTGTTCATCCTGCCAGATCCGGTCAAAAAGCATCCGGGTTTCGCAGGGTTTCCCCGGGTGCTGCATGAAGTACTTCATCAGCTGGGTTTCCTTGGGGGACAGCCGGACGCTGCTCTTGCTGGACAGCGCCCCTTCCGCACAGTTGAGGGTCACGGTACCGGCCTGGAGGGTATCCCGGTTGAAGTCTTCCTGGCGCCGGGTCAGGCTCCGGAGACGGGCCAGCAGTTCCCCCATGGCAAAGGGTTTGGTCAGGTAGTCGTCGGCTCCTGCATCCAGGCCGGTGATCCGGTCGTCCACTTCTGCTTTGGCAGTGAGCATGATCACTGGAGTCCGGTCCCCTTCCTTCCGGAGTTCCGTCAGGGCGGTGATTCCATCCTTCACCGGCATCATAATATCGAAGATCATGGCATCGTAGACCTTTTCCCGGGCTTTGTCCACAGCGGCCTGTCCGTCGTACACCGGATCCACTTCATAGCCGGAATGTTCCAGCACGGCGCACAGGGCCATGGACATGGCTTTTTCATCTTCTGCAAGCAAAATTTTCATCTGGGGTTGACTCCTTTCTGGGTCAATGGATCATCCGTTTTCCCGGATCAGCTTCCGGATGGTCTCCATGGACAGGTCGCAGGCCGCCAGTTCGTCAGCGCACCGCTTCAGTTCCTGGCCGATCAGTTCCGGGTTCCGGATGCTCTTTTTGTACTTCATTTCGTGTTCCAGGCTGGCCCAGGAATCCATGGCGATGGTCCGGAGCTGGACCTCTGCATAGAAAATCCCCGGATTATTCCCTTCCACATCCGGGAAGGGTTCCTCCAGCCGAAGGATCAGGTGATAGGACCGGTAGCCGTTGGGTTTTACATTGTGTACGTAGTCTTTTTCCTGGATGATGGTGCAGCCGGGGATGGCCCGGAGCAGCCGGAGATTCCGGTCGATGTCGCTGAGGAACCGGCAAACGATCCGCAGTCCGATGGCATCGTGGATATCATGGAGGGCCGATTTAGCCGTCACCGGCAGCCCTTTCCGCTGGCATTTTTCCTCCATGCTGGCGGTGCCTTTCACCCGGTAGATCAGGTGCTCATAGGCGTTTTCGCCGGTTGCGTCCTTTTCTTTCTGGTTGTAGGCCTTAATGTCCCGGACCAGCTGTTCCAGCACCTTCTCCAGCACCGGCCGCCATGCCTCATAGCTGCTGCCCATGGGTTGGTTCAAAGTGATTCCTCCTTTTGCAAAGTCTTTGTCAGATTATATTGTATACTTATTGTATCATAGGAATATGGAATTTGTATGAAGAAAAAGAGGGCCTGCTGTCAACGGTCAGCAGCCGCTGGAAATCATATCACCTCATGGATTTTTTCTTTTACCCGGTCCAGCTGCCGGGCACTTTGGGGGTTCCCCGGCTGGAAATCCAGCAGTTTCTGGTAATAGCCCTGCTGCCGGACCAGGGCCAGGCTGGGGGCATAGGTAAAATCAAAGATCTGGCACAGACAGCCGGTGAAAAAGTCCAGGGCATTCTTTTTCACTTCTGTGTGGACCAGTTTTTTCTCCAGGGCTTCTGCCAGGACTTTGGGGGAAATTTCCTGTCGGCCCAGATCTTTCAGGGACATCTGCCACACCTGTTCCGGATGGTCAAGGTACCCGGCGTAAACCCGGAACAAGTCGATCTTGTCCGCATCCCGGATCAAAAGGGCAAAATCCCTGGCCCGGCCGGTGACTCCACCAGGGACGGCATAGGCGTTGTGCCACAGGATGGCCAGCTCCAGGATTTTATCCCGTTCCGGCTCCGGTTCCGGCAGAAAGTCCCGGATATGGCCCTGTTCGAACAGGTACCATACCCCGTACCGGGCATGGTCCATGGATTTGTAGTCGATGAAGGTATGGAACCGCCGGGCCTGTTCGAACCGGCCGATGTCATGGAGCAGCCCCAGCACCCAGGCCAGGTCCTGGTCCTCCCGGGACCACCCCAGCGCCTGGGCCAGCTGACCGCACAGGCCGCAGACGATCCGGGAATGGCGCTGTTTGCTCAAAATCCCCGGAGTATCCGGGTCAAAAAGAGAGACATACCGGTCAAAAGCCGCAGAAACAGCTTGTTTGTCCATCATTGTTTTTCCTTTCGTAAAAAAGGTGTGCTGCACGCTCCATGCAGCACACCTTTTTGTCATCCGGCCGCTGACCGTTGCCAGCTGACCGTTGACCGTTTTTATCTGATGTTGTAGAACACATCCATCCCGTTGTACTGGGCAGCGGCTCCCAGATCTTCTTCGATCCGCAGCAGCTGGTTGTACTTGGCCACCCGGTCGGTCCGGCAGGGTGCCCCGGATTTGATCTGTCCGGCGTTGGTGCCCACCACCACATCAGCAATGGTGGTGTCTTCCGTTTCACCGCTCCGGTGAGAGACGATGGCGGTATAACCGGCCCGTTTGGCCATTTCAATGGCATCCAGGGTTTCGGTGAGGGTACCGATCTGGTTCAGTTTGATCAGGATGGCGTTGGCCACGCCCATTTCAATGCCCTTCTTCAGCCGTTCCACGTTGGTGACGAACAGGTCATCCCCAACCAGCTGGACTTTTTTGCCCAGGGCATCGGTAAGCTGTTTCCAGCCGTCCCAGTCATCTTCGGCCAGGCCGTCTTCAATGGAAATGATGGGGTATTTTTCACACAGGGAAGCGTACCATTCCACCATTTCGGCAGAAGTCTTCACGACCCCTTCCCCTTTCAGGTTGTATTTGCCGTCTTCGAACAGTTCGCTGGCAGCAGTATCGATGGCCAGCCGTACCTGTTCACCGGGTTTGTAGCCGGCTTTTTCGATGGCTTCCACAATCACCTGGAGGGCTTCTTCGTTGCTTTCCAGGTTGGGTGCAAAGCCCCCTTCATCCCCTACGGCCGTAGCCAGGCCTTTGCCCTTCAGGACTTTCTTCAGAGCCTGGTAGATTTCCGCGTTGATCCGCAGGGCTTCGGCGAAGCTGTCAGCCCCTACGGGCATGATCATGAATTCCTGGATGTCCACGTTGTTGTCCGCATGGGCACCGCCGTTCAGGATGTTCATCATGGGAACAGGCAGTTCCTTGGCGTTGACCCCGCCCAGATACTGATACAGAGGCAGGCCGATGGACAGAGCCGCAGCCTTGGCCACAGCCAGGGATACACCCAGGATGGCGTTGGCACCCAGACGGCCCTTGTTGGGGGTGCCGTCCAGACGGATCATGGCTTCGTCGATTTCCACCTGACGGGTGGGATCCAGACCGATGATGGCGTCGGCAATGGTGTCATTCACATTGTCCACAGCCTTGGAGACCCCTTTGCCTCCGAAACGGTCCTTGTCCCCATCCCGCAGTTCCACGGCTTCGTGGACCCCGGTGGAAGCACCGGAAGGAACAGCCGCACGGCCTACCGTGCCGTCATCCAGCAGCACATCCACTTCTATCGTGGGATTGCCCCGGGAATCCAGGATTTCTCTTGCGCACACATTTTCAATGATTGGCATTGTTTTCACCTCGTTATTTTGGGCAGCAAGGGAAAATGATTTCCCTTGCTGGTCAATGGTCAATGGTCAATGGTCAATGGCCGATGGAAGCCAGCTTTTGCTGGCCACGAATTTACCTTTTACTTGCGTACCAGCAGGGAATGGCCGGTCATGGCTTCCGGTTTGGGGAGATCCAGCAGGTCCAGCAGGGTGGGAGCGATATCGGAGAGTCCTCCGTCTTCCACCTGGGTCCCGGGTTCAGCACCCACCACCAGGAAAGGCACCGGATTGGTGGTATGGGCCGTCATAGGCTCATGGGTCACCGGGTCTTCCATTTCTTCCAGGTTCCCATGGTCAGCGGTGATGCACAGGGCACCGCCTTTTTTCAGCACCTTTTCCACCAGGCTGCCCACACATTCGTCCACGGCCTCCAGGGCCTTCACTGCCGCCTCCAGGGAGCCGGTATGGCCTACCATATCCGGGTTGGCGAAGTTCAAGATCACCAGGTCGTACAGGTCCTTGTCCAGGGCTTCCTGGAGCTTTTCCGTCACCAGGTAGGCGCTCATCTCCGGTTGCAGGTCATAGGTGGCCACTTTGGGAGAAGGCACCAGGATCCGGTCTTCGTTGGGGAAGGGCTGTTCCCGTCCGCCATTGAAGAAGAAGGTCACATGGGCGTATTTTTCCGTTTCCGCAATGTGGAGCTGATGGAGTCCCGCCTGGGACACCACTTCCGCCAGGGTATCCCGGATTTCTTCCGGAGGGAAAGCCACCGGCGCATCAATACCCTTTTCATATTCCGTCATGGTGACGAAATGGACGGGCAGCTGGTCTTCCTTCCGGGCAAATCCCTGGAACTCCCTGTCCGTAAAGACATGGGTCAGTTCCCGGGCCCGGTCCGGACGGAAGTTGAAGAAAATCAGGCTATCGCCTTTTTCCACATTCCCTTCCACGCCGGATACCCGGAACGGCACCACGAATTCATCGGTCTGGCCGGCAGCGTAGGCGGCTTCCAGTCCTTCTGCAGCACTGGGTGCTTCCTGGGCCTCTCCGCCGCTCATGCAGTCGTAGACCTTCTGGATCCGTTCCCACCGTTTGTCCCGGTCCATGGCATAATACCGGCCGGATACGGTGGCAATCTGTCCCACCCCCAGCTCCCTGCAGGCTTTTTCCACCTGGTCCAGGAAGGGGCCGGCGCTCTGGGGCGGAGTATCCCGTCCATCCAGGAAGGCATGGATACAGACCTTTTCCACCCCCAGCTTTTTGGCCATGGCCAGAAGACCCAAGAGATGGTCGATGTGGCTGTGGACCCCGCCGTCGCTGAGGAGCCCCAGGAGATGGAGTTTCTTTCCGGTGTCCCGGGCTTCCTCCATGGCCTTTACCAGCACCGGGTTGGTTTCCAGACTGCCGTCCTTCACCGCCCGGCTGATCCGGGTCAGGCTCTGGTAGATGATCCGGCCGGAGCCGATGGACAGATGGCCCACTTCCGAGTTGCCCATCTGCCCTTCCGGCAGGCCCACTGCCTCTCCAGAGCACCGGAGCTGGCTGTGGGGATACCGGTTGAAGTAAAAATCAAGATGAGGAGTCCTGGCGCGGGTCACCGCATTGGTGGAACTGGGAGGAGCGATCCCCCACCCGTCCAGGATCATCAGCATAACAGGTTTCTTTTTCATGAAGCGCCTCAGAAGGTATTGGCAATGGCGCAGAATTCCTGGGCGGACAGACTGGCCCCGCCTACCAGGACCCCGTCGATGCCGTCTTCATGGAAGGCATGGGCGTTTTCACTGGTCACGCTGCCCCCGTAAAGGATCCGCACCCGGCGGGCTGCTTCTTTGCCGAATTTTTCTGCAATGGCTTTCCGGATCAGATCCGCAGCCGCCACTGCATCCCGCACTTCCGCACTCTTGCCGCTGCCAATGGCCCAGACCGGTTCATAGGCAACCAGCAGATGCTGGATCTGGCTGTCGGTGAGCACATTCAGCACCGGAGTCAGCTGGCTCAGGATCTTGTCTTTGGTGGAGCCGTTTTCATGTTCGTCCGCGTCTTCTCCCACGCACAGCACCGGGTCCAGATCGTTCCGGAAGGCAGCCAGGACTTTCTTCACCACGATGTCGTTGGTTTCGTGGAAGAACTTCCGCCGTTCGCTGTGGCCCACCAGCACGTACCGGGAACCGATTTCCGCAATCATGGGGCCGGATACGGCGCCGGTGTAGGACCCTTCGTCTTCATAGAACAGGTCCTGGGCACCATAGCCGATGCCGTCTTCATCCACCATGGCTGCTACGCTTTCCAGAGCAGTGAAAGGCGGGAACAGCACCACTTCCGCCCGGGCCATTTCCGTGCCGTGAGCGATCTGGTGAGCCAGTTCCATGGCTTCTTCCACAGTTTTATGGCATTTCCAGTTGCCGGCCACAATGGGAGTCCGGAGATCATCCAGAGCCGCCAAGCCTGGCAGCACTTTCCCTTCCAGGTATTCCAGGGAGGCACCGCCGCCGGTGGATACATGGCTCATCTTGTCGGCCAGGCCCATCTGTTTCACAGCTGCAGCACTGTCGCCGCCGCCTACGATGGTGATGCCGTCAGAAGCAGCCATGGCTTCCGCCACCCGCCGGGTCCCTTCTGCATAGTTGGGCATTTCAAAGACGCCCATGGGGCCGTTCCACACAATGGTCTTCATGCCGGCCAGGGTCTGGGCATACAGTTCCGCCGTCTTGGGGCCGATATCCAGGGCCATATATTCCGGATTCAGTTTGTCCAGGTCTTCGGCTTCATGATCTGCGTCATTGGAGAAGCTGGCAGCCATGATCAGGTCCACCGGCAGGAGCATTTTGGTCTTCTGGGCAGCAGCTTCCGCCAGCAGGTCCTTGGCGATCCCCAGGCTTTCCTTTTCCACCAGGGATTTGCCCAAGTCATAGCCTTTGGCAGCCAGGAAGGTATTGGCCATGCCGCCGCCGATCAGGATCACATCGGCTTTCTTGATCAGGCTGCGGATCACGGCGATCTTGTCCGCCACTTTGGCCCCGCCGATAATGGCGGCAAAAGGACGCTGGGGTTTGTCCACTGCATTGCCCAGGTAGGCGATTTCCTTTTCCAGCAGGAAACCAGCCACCGCAGGCAGGTAGTGGGTAATGGCTTCCACGGAAGCATGGGCCCGGTGGGAAACCCCGAACCCGTCGTTCACGTACACATCCCCCAGAGCCGCCAGTTCCTGGGCAAAATGAGGATCATTCTTTTCTTCTTCCGGATGGAACCGGAGGTTTTCCAGCAGCAGGATATCCCCATTCCGCAGCTGAGCGGCTGCAGCCTGGGCTTCCTTGCCGATGCAGTCCGGGCAGAACTGCACCGGACGGTGGATCAGCTGGCTCAGGGCTTCCGCCACAGGCTTCAGGGTGTACTTCATGTTCACCTTGCCTTTGGGACGGCCCAGGTGGGCCAGGAGGATTACAGCAGCCCCCTGGTCCAGCAGGTAATGAAGGGTGGGCAGAGAGGCTTCGATGCGGATAACATCGGTGATTTCCCCTTTGTCGTTCATGGGAACGTTGTAGTCCACCCGGACCAGCACCCGTTTCCCGGTCAGCTGAATGTCTTTGACGGTTCTTTTATCCATGGCTCCGTGCTCCCTGCCTTTCTCTTACAGGCCCTTCTTGGCCACGAACAGAGCCAGTTCCACCAGACGGTTGGAATAACCCCATTCATTGTCGTACCAGGAAACCACTTTGGCCACACGGGGACCGATCATCATGGTGGACAGCCCATCCACAATGGAGCTCAGCGGGCAGCCGCTGTAGTCTTTGGATACCAGAGGCAGTTCATTGTAGCCCAGGATCCCTTTCATGGTGGTTTCAGAGGCCACTTTCATGGCTTCGTTGATTTCTTCTTTGGTGGTGTCTTTCTTCAGGTTCACTACCAGGTCGGTGAGGGAAACATCCGGAGTCGGGACACGGATGGCCATGCCTTTCAGTTTGCCTTCCAGTTCAGGCAGTACCAGACCGATGGCTTTGGCGGCACCGGTGGTGGTGGGGATGATGGAGCAGGCACCGGCACGGGCACGGCGCAGGTCTTTGTGGGCTGCATCCAGGATCTTCTGGTCGTTGGTGTAGGAATGGACGGTGGTCATCATGCCGCTTTCAATGCCGAAGTTGTCTTCCAGCACTTTGGTGAAGGGAGCCAGGCAGTTGGTGGTGCAGGATGCGTTGGAGATGATGTGGTCTTTCTTGGGATCGTACTTGTCTTCGTTGACGCCCAGGACGATGGTGATGTCTTCCCCTTTGGCCGGGCAGGCGATCAGCACCTTTTTGGCGCCGTTGTCCAGATGAGGCTGTACGGTTTCACGGGTCTTGAATTTGCCGGTGGTTTCCAGCACTACATCCACGCCCATATCGCCCCAGGGGATTTCCTTCGGATCAGTGTACCGGGTGAATTTGATGGCTTTGTCCCCTACATGCATTACGTCTCCATCAACGGACACATCTTCATCAAAGGTGCCGTGAATGGAATCGTATTTCAGCAGGTGGGCATAGGTATCGATGCCGGAACGGGCATTGACCGCCACAACTTCCACTTCAGGGTTCTTTACAGCGATACGCAGAGCGCAGCGTCCAATACGACCAAAACCATTGATACCGATTTTTACCATTTTGCATTCCTCCTAAGTTTTTTACTGATGATTGGGATCAGTTTGCAAACAATCGATGATTTCCCGGGCAGCCGCTTCGTCGGTGACCAGGATATCGTCCTGGCCGCTGCGGAGCATGGAAAGGATGGCCCTTCCCTTGGACTGTCCGCCGGCAATGCCCATGACCGTGTGGATCTTTTCCAGATCGTTGACCATGAGTCCCAGGGTGTCTGTGCTGTACACCACCCGGCCGTTCAGGTCGAAATACTGCCCCAGGGCTTCCCCTACGGCACCGGCCTTTGCCAGGCGGTCCATCAGTTTGGGGTCCATCCCCCGCTTTTCGGCCATCACCAGGGCCTGCCCCATGCCATGGACCAGGATATCCGCGCTTTTGATGGTTTCCACCACCTGTTTCACCCGGGCATCCTCTTCCAAAATTTTCTGGAGCACGTCCTCACTGACGCTGTCCGGCACATACAGCTGCAGGTACCGGGTCTTCAGCCGGCCGGCCAGCACCGTGGCAATGGTGTTGGCCTGGAGTTCCATTTTGTCCCCCAGACCGCCACGGGCCGGGACCACCACGGTCTCCGGTTCGTTGCCAAAGGTGTTTTCCGCCATGGCCGCCACAGTGGTGCCCCCGGTTACCGCCACAATGTGCTTTTTGTGGTCCGCCAGAAGGCGCAGCAGGATACCGGCCGCCACACGCCCGATTTCCCGGGTGACCACTTTGTCCTGGTCCGCATTGCCGGGCAGCACCACCACCTTCTGGAGATGGAGCTTGTCCTGGAGGATGCGTTCCAGGCTGGAAAGCTTCTGGAGCCGGTTCACATAGTCCCGGAGCTCCTGGAGGAGCACCGCCCCCTCTTCCGTAATGCTCATGCCGGTGAGGGTGAAATCCAGCAGCCCCGCTTCCTTGAGGAAATCCACATGGGAACGGAGGATCCGCTCGCTGAGCCCCAGCTTTTTGGCCAGGGTCCGGCGGCCGATGGGCTGATCGTGGCTGATCTGCCGGAGCACCTTATAGCGCTCGGTAAGCAGGTCCACCATTTCCGGAACCAGTTTATTCTGCAGGTTGATGATTCGATCCAAGCTGATGTTGCACATTTTGTCCCTCGTGGTACTTTTTATGTCCCACCCTGTTCGAAAAAAAATAAATTTACTACGTCTTCATTATAGCATAGATAAGAAAAAAAGGAAGGGGGACACCCTTCCTTTTTTTGCCCTGCCCGTTATTTAATCTCCCCCACATCCAGACTGATGTCCAGGGCTTTTACGCTGTGGGTCAGGGCTCCTATGCTGATTACGTCCACCCCGGCGGCTGCTGCGGCTTCCAGATTGTGCTCGTCGATGCCCCCGGAGGCTTCCACCACCGCCCGGTGACCGATCATCCTTACACATTCCTTCATGGCCTCCGGAGCCATGTTGTCCAGCATGATCACGTCGGCGCCCCCTTCCAGGGCTTCTTTGGCCTGGGCCAGGCTTTCCACTTCGATCTCGATCCTGGTCATGTGGCTGGCGTAGGCTTTGGCCCGGGCCAGGGCTTCCTTCACCCCTCCGGCCACGGCAATGTGGTTGTCCTTGATCAGGATGGCGTCGTAGAGCCCCAGCCGGTGGTTGTGGCCCCCGCCGGTGCGGACAGCGTATTTTTCCAGGAGCCGCAGCCCCGGCGTGGTCTTCCGGGTATCCACCACCCGGGTGCCGTAGGGTTTGGCCAGGTCCGCCAGCTTTTTGGTCCGGGTGGCAATGCCGGACAGATGCTGGAGCAGGTTGAGGGCCAGCCGTTCTCCCGTCAGGACGCTCCGGGCCGATCCGGTGACTTTGGCAATGAGGGTCCCCGGTTCCAGTTTGTCCCCGTCTTTGGCCAGGGCCTCGAAGGTCAGGCTGGGATCCAGCACCTGGAACACCTGCCGGGCCACTTCCACCCCGCACAGGATCCCTGTATCCTTGGCGTGGATGATCCCGGCAGTCACCGCCCCTTCCGGCAGCAGGGCCTCACTGGTCAGGTCCCCGCTGCCCACGTCTTCCGCCAGCCATTCCTCCAGCTGTTTATCCAACATTCTGCTGTACATGGATGCTGCCTCCTTCTTCTTCTTCGATGGTGTGATGCTTCCAGCAGTCCCGGGGTTTGGGGAAATCCAGCCGGTAATGGGCTCCCCGGCTTTCTTCCCGCTGGAGAGCCGCCTGGGCAATGAGCCGGGATACCAGGATCTGGGATTTCAGATCCAGCTGCTCCGGGGTTTCCGCTGCCTGTCCGGCATATTTGGCTTCCACGGCCCCCAGTTCTTCCAGGGCCTGGCGGATGTCATCCCGGTCCCGGGCAATCCCCAGCTGCCGGCTCATCAGTTCCTGGAGCTGCTGCCGGTCAGCGGCGGTTTCCCCCTGGGAAACTTTCCAGGGTTCCAGGACGGACTGCCAACGGCCGCCTTTTTCCTTCTGCCCCTCAGCAGGGATTTCCCGGCACAGAGCCCGGGCCGCCCGGCGTCCGAACACCAGCCCTTCCAGGAGAGAATTGCTGGCCAGCCGGTTGGCGCCCTGGAGACCGGTGCAGGCCGCTTCTCCGCAGGCATACAGGCCAGGCACCGTAGTGTGGCCCCAGCTGTCGGTGCGGATGCCTCCCATCATGTAGTGGGCTGCCGGAGCAATGGGGATCCGTTCCTTCCGCATATCCACTCCATAATCCAGGAGAGTCCGGAAGATCATGGGGAATTTTTCCTCCACCCGGTCAATCACCGTGGCGTCCAGGAGCACATGGTCCGTGGCGCAGTGCTTCATTTCCGTGGCAATGGCCCGGGCCACCACATCCCGGGGAGCCAGTTCCAGCATGGGATGGTACCCGGGCATGAACCGTTCTCCCCGGGTGTTGTACAACAGGGCGCCGGCACCCCGGACCGCTTCCGAAACCAGGAAACTGGGCTTTCCCGGCAGGGCCAGGGCCGTGGGATGGAACTGGACGAATTCCATATCCATCAGTTCCGCACCGGCCCGGCAGGCCAGTGCCAGGCCGCTGCCCGTGGCTCCTTCCGGGTTGGTGGTGTGGGCAAACAGCCGTCCTACCCCACCGGTGGCCAGCACCACGGCGTTGGCGGAAAAGCGGACCATCCGGCCTTCGTGGAGAGCCATAGCTCCTGCGCACCGGCCTTCCTGGAGCAGCAGATCCGTTACATAGCAGTGTTCCAGGGTGGAGATCCGGCTTTCTCTGCCGGTAATGGACCGGAGGGCCCGGGACACTTCCTTCCCGGTGCTGTCTCCGTTGGCGTGGACGATCCGGTTCCGGCTATGGCATCCTTCCCGGCCCAGGGCCAGGGTGCCGTCGGGATTTTTGTCAAACCGGGCTCCGTGATGAAGCAGGTCCAGCACCGCCTTGGGCCCTTCGGTGACCACGATTTTGGCCATGGTTTCGTCGGTAAGCCCGGCTCCGGCCACCAGGGTGTCCTGGTAATGGAGGCTTGGGTCGTCGTCCCTCCCCAGGGCCGCCGCAATGCCCCCCTGGGCCTTGGAGGTGTTGCTGTCCTGGAGTTCATCCCGGACCGCCACCAGCACGTGACGGCCGGCTTCCGCCAGGGACCAGGCCGTCTGGAGCCCGGCCGCTCCGGACCCGACCACCAGGATATCCGTTTGTATTTCAGGCGTTTCCGCCGTATCAAAATTCGTCCAACAGGTTTCCATAAGGAATCCTCCTTTTACAAGTGGCCGCCTGAGCAGCAGCCTGTTACAGGTCGTAGGGAAAAGGGAAGGAACCCCATTAACGGGTTCCTTGAAGGGAAACGCAGCTGCCGCTGCTAACCCACCACCAGCCTGCGGCTGGTCCCCCGCCCTTGAAAAGGGCGGATATACCCTCGGCCCTGCGGCCCATTGCCTTTTGCAAGAACCAGGGCAAAAGCCTCCCATACCGTCATCCGCCCTTGCTATGACCGGTTGTACCCTCGGGCCCTTGGTCCATTGCCTTTTGCAAGAACCAGGGCGAACGCCCCATACCTATTATCCGCCCTTTGCAAGGGCGGGGGACCGTTGCGCTTGCGCAATGGTGGTGGGTTAGCAGCCCCTGGGCTGCGTTTCCCTTCAAAGCCTGCACAGCAGGCTTCCTTCCGCCATTGACCATTGACAACCCAATCACTTCACTTCCAGCATCCGTTCCAGAGCCCTCCGGGCCTTGTTCCGGATCTCTTCCGGCACCACGATCCTGGGTTCCAGGGTCTCCAGGGACCGCTTCACCAGTTCCAGGGTGGTCTTTTTCATGTTGGGACACAGCAGGTTGCCTCCTGCCATATAAAACTTCTTGTGGGGGCATTTCCACTCCAGCTGGGTCAGTACTCCGCATTCCGTGGCAATGATGAATTCCTGGTCCGGGCTCTGCTGGGCATAATGGATGATCCCCATGGTGCTGCCCACATAATCCGCCAGGGCCCGGACTTCCGGCCGGCATTCCGGGTGCATCAGCACTTTGGCGCCGGGATGGGCTTTTTTGGCTGCCGTCACCTCTTCCACCGAAAGGGCGTGATGGGTGGGACAGGCTCCCCGCCAGGGCAGGATGGTGTGATGGGTCTTCTCCGCCGTAAAGGTGGCCAGGTTCTGGTCCGGTACGAACAGGATGGGCTGGTCCGCCGGCAGGCTTTCGATCACCTTCACCGCATTGGAAGAGGTGCAGCAGATTTCGCTGAGGGCCTTGACGCTGGCCGGGGTGTTCACATAGGACACCACCTTGTATTCCGGATGCTCTGCCAGAAAGGCCTTTACCCGGGATTCCAGGGTATCGTCGAACATCCGGCACCCGGCATCGATGGCCGGCAGCAGGGTGATTTTGTCCGGGGACAGGATGTTGGCGGTTTCCGCCATGAACCGGACCCCGCAGAACACGATCACGTCCGCATCGGTCTGGGCCGCCTGCTGGGACAGGGCAAAAGAATCCCCGCAGAAATCAGCGATTTCCTGGATTTCCTCCGGTTGGTATACATGGGCCAGGATCACCGCATTCCGTTCCTTTTTCAAGCGGGTGATGGCATCGAACAAGTCTTCCATGGATCAGGACTCCTTTTGGGAAAAGGGGAACTCTCCGTTCCCCTTTCGTATTTTGTGTACATTATACACGATTTTTCTTTCATTGTCATGTCAGCAGATGTCAACAGATAATGCAATGAGTCCATTGTAGCTGATTTTGGGGGAAAGTGCAAGGCGGATAAAAAAATGCTCCCCGCAGGGAGCATTTTATCCTTATGGATTTATTCCACCGTCACGCTCTTGGCCAGGTTCCGGGGTTTGTCCACGTCGCAGCCTCTGGCCAGGGCTGCGTAGTAGGCCAGCAGCTGGAGAGGGATCACTGCCAGGATGGGAGCCAGGTCTTCGTCGGCTTTGGGGATGATGATTACGTTGTTGGCGTGTTTGGCCAGTTCCGTATCCCCTTCCATGCCGATGCCGATCACGATGGCACCCCGGGTCTTCACTTCCTGGAGGTTGCTGATGGTCTTGTCATAGATGTTGGACTGAGTGGCCAGGACGATCACCGGCACCCCTTCCGTAATGAGGGCCAGGGTCCCGTGCTTCAGTTCCCCTGCCGCATAGGCTTCCGCATGGATGTAGGAGATTTCCTTCAGCTTCAGAGCCCCTTCCAGAGCCACCGCATAGTCCAGGCTCCGGCCCAGGAAGAAGGCATCTTCCCGGTTGGCATAGTTGGTGGCGTACACCTTGATCTGGTCCACATGGTCCAGGATGTCGTGCATCTGTTCCGGCACTTCCAGCACGCTCTGGATCAGTTCATGGAGCCGTTCGTCGCTGATCTTCCCTTTCAGGTTGGAGATGTACAGGCTCAGCAGCAGCATGACGATCAGCTGGGTGGTGTAGGCCTTGGTGGAGGCTACGGCGATTTCCGGGCCCGCATAGGTGTAAACCACCTGGTCCGCTTCCCGGGCGATGGAGGAGCCTACCACGTTGGTGACGGCCATGGTCTTGGCCCCCCGGCGTTTGGCTTCCTTCAGGGCTTCCAGGGTATCGCTGGTTTCCCCGGACTGGCTGATCACGATGCACAGGCAGCTTTCGTCGATAATGGGGTTCCGGTACCGGAATTCGGAAGCGATGTCCACTTCCACCGGGATCCGGGCCATTTTTTCAATGTAGTACTTGCCTACGATGCCTGCATGGTAGGCGGTGCCGCAGGCCACGATGAAGATCTTCCGGATGTCCTTCAGGGTTTCCGGGGTCCAGTTCAGTTCGTTGAAAACCACCTTGTCGCTGCCTTTGTCCACCCGGCCCCGGAGGGTATCCCGGACGGCTTTGGGCTGTTCGTAGATTTCCTTCAGCATGAAATGTTCGAAGCCGCCTTTTTCTGCCGCTTCCGCATCCCAGTTCACCCGGAACACTTTTTTATCGATCTTGTGACCTTCCAGGTCCTTTACCACAACTTTGTCCGGTTCCACCACGGCCATTTCCCCATCGCTGAGGATGTAGGTGTCCCGGGTCTTGCTGATGATGGCCGGGATATCGGAGGCAATGTAGTTTTCCCCTTTGCCCAGGCCGATGACCAGCGGGTTGTTCTTTTTGGCGCAGATCAGCTTGCTGGGATCCTTGGCGCAAAGGAACACCAGGGAATAGGATCCTTTGATGGTGTGGAGCACTTTCCGGACGGTGCTTTCAAAATCCCCGTCCCACAGATCTGCCATCAGATGCGGTACCACTTCCGTATCCGTATCAGAGCGGAAATGATGGCCTTTTTTCAGCAGAGCCTGCTTCAGAGGCATGTAGTTTTCAATGATCCCGTTGTGGACCACGGCGAACTGGCCGCTTTCGTCCGTATGGGGATGGGCATTGATGTCGCTGGGTTTCCCATGGGTGGCCCACCGGGTGTGGCCGATGCCCAGGGTGCCCACCGGTTCGTGACCCACGATTTTCTGGCGCAGAGCGTCCAGACGGCCCACGCATTTTTCCACGTCGATTTTCCCGTCGTTGTATACGGCAATGCCTGCAGAGTCATATCCTCTGTATTCTAGCTTGCTCAGCCCTTCCATGAGAAAGGGAGTAGCCTGATGACGTCCAATATATCCTACGATTCCGCACATGTTGTTGTGCCCTCCTGCATATGGTAGTTACCGTCTGCCGCCGCCCCTTCTGTATGCCTCCGTTGCCGGAGGGATTTGTAGGACAGCTTACGGTGTGCAGCTTACCGAGAGGCATCCGCTGACTGATCGATGAACCTCTTCCTCGTCGGCCGGGCAAAGCCCGGCACCTGCGCTCCAGATTTGCAGAAATCCCCTTGCCCGTTCCCCCTCAAAAACAGGCGGCCCTCCAGTCCGGTATCCCCAGAGAGCATGTTTCCACAGATACTTTATGATACTATGTTTTTGCCATGGGGTCAACAGGAAAGGGGGTGCTGCCTGCGCAGCACCCCCATCAGCGGTCAGCTGACAAAAAAAGGCGCTGCCTCAGCAGCGTCTTTTTCCTTATGCCAATTCTTTCCGCACCACTTCTGCAATGGCTTCGGTGATGCTGTCCAGTTCCACCTGGTTGGGGCCCTGGGCCATGATCCGGATCAGGGGTTCGGTGCCGCTGGCACGGACCAGCACCTGGCCGTCGTCCCCCAGTTCTTCCGTATATTTCCGGACCACATCGGCAATGGCCTGGTTTTCCTGCCAGCCGTTCTTGTCCTTCACCCGCACGTTCAGCAGGGTCTGGGGATACTTCACCATCAGTGCCCCCAGCTGGGACAGGGTCTGGTTGTGGCGGACCAGGCTACTCAAAAGCTTCACCCCGGTCATCATCCCGTCCCCGGTGCGCACCAGGTCTCCGAAGATGATGTGGCCGGACTGTTCGCCACCCAGTTTGTAGTCGTGTTTCAGCATTTCTTCCAGCACATACCGGTCCCCTACGGCAGTCTTCACCGTGGAGCCACCATGTTCCTTCATGGCTTTGGCCAGCCCCACGTTGCTCATCACCGTGGTCACCAGCACATTGTCCTTCAGCTTGCCGGCCTTCATCAGGTCCAGGGCACAGATCAGCATGATCTGGTCTCCGTCCAGCACGTCCCCGTTTTCGTCCACAGCCAGCAGACGGTCCGCATCCCCGTCGTTGGCCAGGCCGCAGTCGGCTCCCACTTCCTTCACCTTGGCCTGGAGTGCTTCCAGGTGGGTGGAGCCGCAGCCGTTGTTGATGTTGATCCCGTTGGGTTCATGGAAAATGGGGATCACATGGGCCCCCAGGGTCCGGAGGATGGCCGGGGCGATTTCACTGTTGGCCCCGTTGGCACAGTCCATGACCACTTTCAGCCCGTTCAGCTTCACGTCGGCGCTGTCCACAATGTGCTTTACATACACCATGCCCATGTCCGGTTCCTGGATCACCCGGCCCAGGTTGGACCCGGTCACCGTGTTGGCATAATCCACCGGCTGGTTCACGATGGCTTCGATCTCGTCCTCCACCGCATCCGGCAGTTTGTAGCCGGTCCGGGCAAAGAACTTGATCCCGTTGTCTTCAAAGGGATTGTGGGAAGCGGAAATCACCACCCCTGCATTGGCTTCCAGCTTTTCCGTCAGATAGGAAACCGCCGGTGTGGGGATCACTCCCAGAAGATGGGCATTGCCCCCGGCGCTGCAGATGCCGGCGGCCAGGGCGCTTTCCAACATGGTGCCGGAAAGACGGGTATCCCGCCCGATCAAAATCTTGGGAGTCTTCACTTCCCGTCCAAAATACAGAGCCGCAGCGCGGCCCAGCTTGTATGCCAGTTCCACATTGAGTACAGGACCATTGGCGACGCCGCGGACGCCGTCCGTTCCAAACATTCTAGCCATCAGAGCCCTCCAGGTTGTTACAGGTATTTACTGCTTATTTTTCTTCTTCCACTTTCCGGCCTGCCATTTCCACCAGCATTTCGCCGGGGGTGATGTTATGGTAAGCCAACAGCACTAAGCAATGATACCATAAATCCCCCATCTCGTAAACAACCTGGTCCGCATCGCTGTTTTTGGAAGCCAGGATGGTCCGGGTGGTATTGGCGCCCATTTCCGTCAGCAGCTTGTCCTGGCTGGGAGATGGCAGCAGCTTCCGGGTCTCTTTCTGTTTTTCCTGATAGCAGACGATCTGTTTGTACAGTTCGTTGATCACCTGGGGCAGCCGGTTGTCCGCCACAGGCAGGCTTTCTCCAGAAGCACTGTTCCACAGCGGGTTGAAGAAACAGGAATAGTTGCCCGTGTGGCAGGCAGCCCCTTTCTGTTCCACTTTCACCAGCAGGGCATCCCCGTCGCAGTCGTAGGTGATGCTGTACACCTTCTGGGTGTGGCCACTGGTGGCTCCCTTGTTCCACAGTTCCTGGCGGCTCCGGCTCCAGAACCAGGTATAGCCGGTTTCCACCGTACGGGCCAGGCTGGTGCCGTTCATGTAAGCCAGCATCAGCACCTTGTCCGTCTTCACATCCTGGACAATGGCAGGGATCAGGCCCCTGTCGTCAAACTTCAGCTTGCTGATATCGATTTTCATAACCGTACGTCCACTCCTTTGCTCCGCAAGTATTCCTTCACCTGGCGGATCGTGAATTTCCTGTAATGGAATACGGAAGCGGCCAGAGCCGCGTCAGCTTTTCCGGCGGTAAGGACTTCGTAGAAGTCTTCCAGGGAGCCGGCGCCCCCGGAGGCAATCACCGGTACGGGAACGGCTTCCGCCACTTTCCGGGTCAGGGGAATGTCGAACCCGTCCTTGGTGCCGTCCGCATCCATACTGGTCAGGAGGATTTCCCCCGCCCCCAGGGATACGGCCTTTTTCACCCATTCCAGGGCATCCAGCCCGGTGGGAGTGTGGCCCCCGTTGATGTACACTTCCCAGGAATCTTCTCCCCGGCGTTTGGCATCCACGGCCAATACCACACACTGGTTCCCAAAAGCTTCCGCTCCCCGGGTGATCAGGGTGGGATCCTTGACCGCCGCGGTGTTCAGGCTGGTTTTGTCCGCCCCGGCCAGGAGCACCGCCCGCATGTCCTCAAGGGAGGAAATGCCGCCCCCTACAGTCAGGGGCATGAACACTTCCCGGGCGGCCCGTTCGATGGTGTCCACCATGGACTTGCGCTTTTCCAGAGAAGCGGTGATATCCAGGAACACCAGCTCATCGGCCTGTTCCTTTTCATAAAGGGAAGCCAGTTCCACCGGGTCTCCGGCATCCCGGAGGCTGACGAAATTGGTCCCCTTTACAACCCGTCCGTCTATTACGTCCAGACAGGGAATGATCCGTTTTGCCAGCATGGCTCACGCCTCCTTCGCAATCCTGACAGCCTGGCGAAGGTCAATGGCGCCGGTATACAGCGCCTTACCTATAATACACCCTTCGATGCCGTCTGTTTCTCTTTTTTTCAAAATTTTCAAATCTTCCAGGCTGGCCACCCCGCCGCTGGCGGTGACCGCAAGACCAGAAGCCCGGGCCACGTTCACCGTGGCTTCCACGTTCACCCCGCTGAGCATGCCGTCCCGGGCAATGTCCGTAAAGATGATCCGCCGGACGCCTGCCTCTGCCATTTTCCGGGCCAGGTCTTCCGCCTGGATGTGGCCGCTGGCTTCCCAGCCTTCCACTGCCACGTCCCCGTTCTTGGCGTCGATGCCCACCACGATCCGGCCGGGATACCTGTCGCAGGCTTCCTTCACCAGTTCCGGATTCTTCACCGCCGCGGACCCCAGGATCACCTGGTGGACCCCCCGGTCCAGCAGCCGGGCAATGTGTTCCATAGTCCGGATGCCGCCACCCACTTCAATGGGGATGTTTCCCTGTTTCAGGATGGCGTCGATAGACAGCAGGTTCCGGCTTTCCCCGGCAACCGCCCCGTCCAGATCCACCACATGGATGCAGCTGGCCCCCTCATCGGCCCATTTTTTCGCCATGGCACCGGGATCGGTGCTGTATACTGTTTCTCTGGAAAAATCGCCCTTCACCAGCCGGACGCAGTTGCCTCCCCGCAGGTCGATGGCAGGATAGATGTTCATAGTTTCCACTCCTTGAAGGCTTTCAGCATGGCCAGGCCGGCGAAAGAGGACTTTTCCGGATGGAACTGGAAGCCCTGGACGCTGCCCTGGCCCACACTGGCCGTAATCTGGGTTCCGTAATCGCAGACGGAAGTAATGATGGAAGGATCTTCCGGCACCGCATGGAAGCTGTGGACAAAGTACACATACTTCCCGTCCGCCTCCTTCAGCAAAGGAGAGGCATTCACGGTGGTGATCCGGTTCCACCCCATGTGGGGAATCTTATAGTCGGTGACGATTTTTTTCACCTGGCCCTTGAAGTATCCCAGGCCCTTCACCCCCGGTGCTTCTTCGCTGCCTTCAAAGAGCAGCTGTTCTCCCAGGCAGATGCCCAGGAAGGGTTTGCCGCTGTGGAGAGCCTGCTGGACTGCTTCTTCCAGCCCCCGGCTCCGCATGGTGTCCATGCAGTCCCCGAAGGACCCCACCCCCGGCAGGATCACCCGGGGGGCCGCTTCGATGACCTTGGGGTCTCCGGAAATCACCGGATTGGCCCCCACTTTCAAAAGGCCGTTGTAGACGGAATGCAGGTTCCCCCGGCCGTAGTCGATGATCACAATGGTGTCTTTGTCCATATTACAGTGCCCCCTTGCTGCTCATGACCCCGTGTACCCGGGGATCCAGGGCCACCGCCTGGCTCATGGCCCGTGCCACACCCTTGAAGATGGCTTCCAGCATGTGGTGGGTGTTTTTCCCGTAGGGGACGTTGATGTGGAGGGTCAGGCCGCAGTTCATGGCCAGGGCCCGGAAGAAATCTTCTCCCATTTCCGTATCGAAGTTCCCCAGGGTCACCCGGGGGATGAGGTCCGCATTCCACACCAGGTAAGGCCGTCCGGAAAAGTCCAGGGCGATTTCCGCCAGGGCCTCATCCATGGGCAGCAGGAAGCTGCCGTACCGGTGGATGCCTTTTTTGTCACCCAGAGCCTGGGCAATGGCCTGTCCCAGGGCAATGCCCACATCTTCCACCGTATGGTGGCAGTCCACTTCCAGATCCCCTTTGGCCCGGACCTTCAGGTCCATGAAGGAATGGACCGCCAGCAGGGTCAGCATGTGATCCAGGAAGCCCACCCCGGTGGAAATATCCGCCTTGCCAGTGCCGTCCAGATCCAGTTCCACAGCAATCTGAGTTTCTTTCGTATTCCGTTCCACTTTCCCTTGCCGCATAACCATGCCTCCCTTGTTTATTGGATGATGTCCCGGATGGCCCCGATGATCTGGGGATTCTCTTCCGCTTTGCCCACGGTGATCCGCAGGCCCCCGGGCAGCCGGGGATTCCGGGAATAGTTCCGCACCAGGATCTTCCGGTCCAGCAGTTCCTGGAACAGGTATCCCCCGGCAGCCATGGCTTTTTCACTGCTGGGCAGATCCCCGGCACCGGCTTTTTCCGCCAGGCTTTCCAGAGCTTTCCCTGCCGGCAGGGCCAGCAGGAAGTTGGTGGCGCTGGGCAGCACCCGGAATCCCAGGGCTTCCAGGTGATCCCGCAGGTATCTCCGGCCGGAGACCACCGCTTCCACCCGCTGCCGGAGCACTTCCGGCTTGCTGTACATCAGTTCCGCCGCCAGGATGGACACCCCGTTCACCGTGTAGGGCAGCAGCACCTTTTTCAAAATCTTCATCAAAGGAGCACTGCCGATGCCGTAGCCGATCCGGAGATTGGCCAGACCGTAGGCTTTGGAAAAGGTCCTCAGCACCAGCAGGTTATCCACCTGGTTCACCAGGTCCAGGGTGGTCACCTCTTCCTCTTTCCCCTCTTCCACGGCAAATTCCATGTAGGCTTCGTCCATGATCACCGGACAGTCCACACTGCGGATGATTTTTTCCATGGAAGCTTTGGGATTGAAGTTGCCGGTGGGGTTGTTGGGGTTGCAGATGATCAGAAGGGCCGGTTTTTCTTCCTTGCAGAAACTGATGACCCCTTCCGGATCCACGAACCCGTCCGCGGTCAGCGGGAACAGCACCGGCTGGCTGTCCGCCAGGATGGCGTAGGTCTGGTACATGGAAAAAGAGGGATTGGCGGAAGCGATCTTCCTCCCGGCACCTCCGAAGGCATAGCAGGCCTTCTCCAGCAGTTCGCTGGACCCGTTCCCGATGGCCACCTGGGCAGGATCGAACCCCAGCCGGTCAGCAATGGCCTGGCACAGGTCTTCCCCGTGCATGGAGGGATACCGGTTAAAGGCATGTTCCGCCAGACGGGTCCCCAGTTCCAGACGGATTTCCGGGGTCATATCCCAGTTGGTTTCATTGGCATTGACAACAATGTCTGCATCAGGTACGGTTTCCACCTGATAGTCTTCGATCCGGGCCAGACTCTCCCGGGCAAGCAAATCGCTCATAACAGCGCCCCCTCATTGACAGATTGCAGCGTAAAACCGTAGGGGGCGCAGGCCCGGCGCCCCGCCACAGGCACGGACAACGTTGATTTGGCGGGCGGCCGGGCCTGCCGCCCCTACGGAAACGATATACACATTCAGAAAAATTTGCAGGCAAATTTTATCCAACGGCCGTTGACCGTTGACAATTGACCATTGACAGTCTTGTTACAGCTGCTTCTCCTTCCGGATCCGGATGGCATTGGCGTGTGCCTGGAGCCCTTCCGCTTCCGCCATGGCGATGATGTCATCGGCTGCTTCCGCCAGGGCTTCCCTGGTATAGGAGATGATGCTGGTCTTCTTCATAAAGGTTTCCACATTCAGCACAGAATAGAACCGGGCGGTACCGCCGGTGGGCAGGATGTGGTTGGGGCCGGCGTAATAGTCCCCCAGAGGTTCCGGAGAATAGGCTCCCAGGAAAATGGCGCCGGCGTTCCGGATTTTGGGCACCAGGGCAAAAGGTTCCCGGGTGTTGATTTCCATGTGTTCCGGAGCGGAAATGTTGGCCATGTCCACCACCGTATCCATGTCCTTGGCCAGGATGATCTTCCCCTGCACTGCCAGGGACTGGGCGGCGATTTCCTTCCGGGGCAGCTTCTGGAGCTGGACTTCCACTTCGTCCGCCACCTTGTTGGCCAGGGGTTCATCGTCGGTGATCAGGATGGCGCAGGCCAGAGGATCATGTTCCGCCTGGCTCAGCAGGTCCGCCGCCAGGTACTGGTAATCCGCCGTTTTGTCCGCCACAATGAGGATTTCACTGGGGCCGGCCAGCATGTCGATATCCACATGTCCGTAAACCGCCTTCTTGGCCAGGGTCACGAAAATGTTCCCGGGGCCGGTGATCTTTTCCACTTTGGGAATGGTTTCCGTACCAAAAGCCAGAGCGGCAATGGCCTGGGCCCCGCCCATTTTGTAGATTTCCGTAATGCCGATCTCTTTGGCGGTGGCCAGCACATAGGGATTCATCTTCCCGTCCCGGCCGGCAGGGGCAGCCATGGCGATCCGGGGCACCCCGGCCACTTTGGCAGGCACCGCGTTCATGATCACGCTGGAGGGATAGGCGGCAGTACCGCCGGGGACGTAGATCCCCACGCTGTCCACCGGGGTCATCTTCTGGCCCAGGAAGGACCCGTAGGCCCGGGGCGTCAGCCAGGTCTTGGGCAGCTGTTCTTCGTGGAACTTCCGAACATTGGCAATGGCCCGGCGGATGGCCCCCATGGTCTTTTCATCCACGGCCTTTTCCGCTTCCGCAAATTCCTCTTCCGTTACCCGGATGGTGGCCGGGGTCAGGTCCGCCCCATCCAGCTTTTTGGTATATTCGAACAGGGCTTCATCCCCCTTGGCACGGATGTCGTTGACGATAATGTCCACTTCTTCCGCAGCCGTAAGGGGCCGGCCGAACATTTTTTCCACAGCCGCCGCCACTTTCGGAGACAGCTTCACTTCATCAAAAGATTTCTTTTCCAGGAGACGGCTGATTTCTTCTGCCGTGCTTTTTCTTTCATCATAGACTTTCATTCCGGTTTTTCCTCCTTCAGGACCACTTTCAGATCTTCCACCAGCTTCCGGATCCGGTCGTACTGCATCTTGAAGCTGACTTTATTGGCAATGAGACGGGCAGTGGACGGGAACACCGTGGCCACTTCCTTCAGATGATTTTCTCTCAGGGTACGGCCTGTCTGGACAATATCCACGATCATTTCGCTGAGCCCCACAATGGGCCCCAGTTCGATGGAGCCGTTCAGTTTGATGATTTCCATCTGCATCCCCAGTTTGTCGAAGAAATCCGCGGCGCATTTGGGATACTTGGTGGCCACCCGCATATGGGCGTAATCGGTGATTTCCGGCAGCACTTTGGCTTCCGGCACCGCCATCATCAGATGGCAGCCCCCGTAGCCCATATCCAGCAGTTCGTAGATGTCCTTCCGTTCCTCGTTGAGCACATCCTTGCCGATGATCCCGATGTCCGCCGCCCCGTATTCCACATAGGTGGGCAGGTCCACGGTCTTTACGATGATGAACTTCACTTTGGTCTCTTCATTGGTGATAACCAGCTTCCGGGAATCCTCCACCACATTGTCCGCGGTGTAGCCCACCTTGGCCAGCAGTTCCACAGACTTGGCGAAAAGTTTTCCCTTGGGCAGGGCAATTGTCAAATAATCCATTCCCGTTCTCTCCTATCCTACATATGCTACGGCTTCACACCGGTTGGCTGCACAGGCCTTGGCCGCTTCTTCCGGGGTCAGGGCGTTGGTGGCCACCTTCACGTTCTTGCCGCCGTTCCGCAGTTCCAAGGCTTTCTGGATGGCTTTTTCCTGGCATCCCGGAGCCCAGGCCACGTAAATGTCCCATTTGGATTCCCGGTTGAACCGGCCGTCCCGGCGCAGGGACAGGATGATCCGGTCGATGCCCAGGGCAAAGCCCGTAGCCGGCTCCGGATCCCCGAAGGCTTCCATCATATGGTCGTACCGGCCGCCGCCGCAGATGTTGAACCCGATCTGAGGGGCATAGGCTTCGAACACCATACCGGTGTAATAGTCGAAATTCCGGATCAGGGACAGGTCGAAGGACAGGTACTGGGCCACTCCGTAGGCTTCCGTCAGCTTGTAGATGGCTTTCAGGTTCTTCAGGGCATCCAGGCTCTTCTGGTTCTTCACCCGGCCTTCCAGAGTATCCAGCAGGTCCCGGCCGCCCTGGAGGTACAAGAGCTCCCGGAACAGGTCCTTCAGCTCTTTGGGGATGAACCGGTCAGCAGCTTCTTCCAGTCCCACCGCGTTGTGGGTGAGGATCATGGTCTTTACGAAGTCCGCCTGTTTTTCCGTCAGCCGGGCTTCTTCCATAAGCCCGGCCAGGAAGGCGCTGTGGCCTACGCTGATCAGGAAATCCTGGAGCCCGGCAGCTTTCAGGCTGCTGACTGCCAGGGCCAGCACTTCCGCATCCGCCATGGGCGCTTCCGCTCCGATCATTTCGATCCCCGCCTGGGAAAATTCGCACTGCCGGCCTGCCTGGGTCTGTTCATGGCGGAACACATTGGCAATGTAGAACAGCCGTTTCACACCCTTGTCGTTCTTCAGCCGGGTGGCCACCATCCGGGCCAGGGGAGTGGTCATTTCGCTCCGGAGCATCACTGTCCGGTTGTTCCGGTCCATGAACCGCATGCTTTCGTCGCTGATGCCGGCGCCGCTCAAAGCGAAGGTGTCGGCGTATTCAAAGGTGGGGGTGATGGCTTCGTCATAGCCCCAGGAAAGGAAGTTCCCGGCCACCCGGTCTTCCAGTTCCCGTTTCAGCCGGGCATCCCCCGGCAGGATATCTTTGGTCCCGTAAGGGATCCGCAGTGCAGTACTGTTGCTCATTTCTCTTTAGCTCCTTCAGTCAAAATGGGGATCAGGGTTCGGTATCCACCTGCTCCATAGTTCAGACAGCGATTTACCCGGGATACCGTGGTGCTGCTGGCGCCCGTATCTTTGACGATCTTTGCATAGTTTTCGCCCCGGTGAAGACGCACCGCCACTTCCAGCCGCTGGCTCAGAGCCTTCAGCTCGTTGGGGGTGCAGATGTCTTCCAGGAAGGCCAGGCTCCCGTCCACATCCTTCAGCAGAGTGAAAGCCTTGGCAAGCTGTTTCAGTTCCCGTTCGTTCAATCCGGCTACCATGATCGTAACCCCTTTCTGTATCATAGGAATCCATGCGGTGCCGGTGTTCCGGCACAACTGCTTTACTGATTTAATACTTTACTACGATGATGCGATAAATGCAAGTAGTTTTTTTGAATTTGTGAAAATTTTTTTGGTTTTCTCCATTAAAAAAAAGACCTGGCAAAAACCAGGTCTTTTCCATCTGTACAAGGGCTTCTGCCTGACGTGCTTTTATCCGCCCTTTGCAAGGGCGTAAGCAGGGAGCATCCGCTTCAGCGGATAGCGAGGTCGCTTATGCCGCAGCTGGGGACCGTTGCGCTTACGCAATGGTGGTGGGTTAGCAGCCCTTGGCTGCGTTTCCTTTCAAGGGCCGGCGGATGCCGGGCCTCCTTAGGCCGCTGACCGTCTTTTACACATCCCTCTCCGGATCCAGTTCTTTCAGCAATCCATAGTATTCCTCCTTGATCAGCCGGTAAATTTCCTTGGCCGTGGATTCGTTGTAGGTGTAAGCCGTCAGGTTCCGTTTCTGCTTTCCCCTTCTTTCAGCCACAGGTTCCCCCATTCGATGCCAATCCATTACAGTATAGTTATTCAGAAATAGGGTCAAAAATTTTTTATCGTTGCTTCGACAGAGACGACGTAGGGGTTCGCCGAAGGCAAACCCGTCCCGGCCGCCCAGAGGGCAAAAACTTCTATACCCATAC
>ERZ791883.935-NODE-935-length-29435-cov-20.259632_pt1 | contig 29435 bp, 32 predicted proteins | sample MGYA00510160_ERZ791883 | MGnify/ENA primary metagenome ERZ791883 (study PRJEB30046, sample SAMN00792072) | human gut metagenome | study: EMG produced TPA metagenomics assembly of the A metagenome-wide association study of gut microbiota in type 2... | reverse complement strand
ACTACGGATCAGCCGGTTACAGGTTTGAATCCTGTCGCGGTCACAAAAAAGAGAACGTTATTAATTAACATTCTCTTTTTTGTTTTTGAAAAATCATGAAAGTTCATTCTGTCCCTCACTATTTCCTGTTCCTGCATTCTTTTGCGCATCCATAAACTCCTGATGCAATTCATAGAGCAAGTCGATATCTTGTATGTCTTTCACCCCCAATATTTCCTGCATTAAGGCAACCTTCCCGTTTTCAGCGTCCGTGTACGACATCATACTTTTCATGTTTTTTAGATTATTTGAATTTATATTCTTCATATACCTCAAATAAACAGTCTTGTTTTTTACATTGTTCACAAACTGCTGATATTTTTTCATTTCAATTATTCTGCTGTCACTCTGAGTAGAAATATCAAATTAGCAATGTCTCAATTTTCTTACGGGAAGAATAAGGAACTGGCTTTGTATAACCTATTCTGAGTATCAAGACTGGGAATTCCCTATTGATCGGCAACCTATCTTGTAAGGCAGAAGCTAACGTCGTAATCTCACATGGCTGATTCAGAAATGCATAAGACATCCCAATCTCGGCAGCTTTCAATAGAAAACGTGAGAGTCCACCCTACGTCAATACATTCTTTAAATGTATTCTGTAGCTACGATTTGTCTGCCGTTTCTCTATTTTGTAGAATAAAATATCTTCAATCATAATAGCATTATCAGCAATGCGAAATTTCTAAGGTTGCGTGTTATGTCCCGAAGGCATTAGAAGCATAACTCGCTATTTGTTTTCTGTAAAAATCGTAAGCCATCGTAATCGATAAATTCATATCTTCGCAAAAATAAACTTTCATAAAAATGGAAAAGATAAAAACAGGATTGGCAGCCTTCGGCATGTCTGGGCAAATATTCCACGCCCCATTTATCAGTACGAACCCAGCTTTCTGCCTGACAGCAATCACGGAGCGCAATAAGAATCTGTCGAAAGAGCGTTATCCTTCAGCCCGTATTGTGCGCAGTTTTGAAGAGCTCGTTGCTTTGGATGAGCTGGAACTGGTCGTTATCAATACGCCAGACAGTACGCATTACGAGTATACACGGAAAGCACTGGAGGCAGGAAAGAATGTGATTGTCGAGAAACCCTTCACGGCAACAGCAGAGCAAGGACAGGAATTAGTCGACCTCGCTCGGTCCAAAGGGCTGGCTATAAGCGTATATCAGAACAGGCGTTGGGATTCGGATTTCCTTACAGTTCGGGAAATACTGAATAAGGGGCTGTTGGGACGTCTTGTTGAGTTCGAGTCAACTTTCCCCCGCTATCGCAACTTTATAAAACCGGGAACATGGAAGGAAACCGGAGAGTTGGGCGGCGGCTTGACCTATAACCTAGGGACTCATATAATCGACCAGGCTGTTCAATTGTTCGGTGTGCCAGATGCGGTTTTCGCCGATATCGACACCATTCGTACAGGCGGCATGGTAGATGATTATTTCGTGATCCACCTACTTCGTCCGTCTAAGGCGCCACGTGTCAAAGTCACCCTGAAATCCAGCTATCTGATGTGCGAACCAGAGCCCCGCTTCATCTTACACGGTACGGAAGGCTCATTCGTCAAATACGGCCTGGACCGTCAGGAAGCGGATCTGAATGACGGACAAATGCCCGGTACTCCCTACTGGGGAGTTGAAGACGAAAGTACCTGGGGACTTCTTCACACAGAGAAAGACGGCAACGTCGTCCATTACAAATATCCCAGTCTTGCCGGAAATTATGCAGGATTTTACGACAACATCTACCGTCATCTCCGCCACGGAGAACCGCTCTTGACGGATGCCGCCGACGTATTGCTTGTCATCCGCCTGATCGAGGCAGCCTGGAAGAGCAGTAAAGAAGGAAATGTGGTGAAGTTATAAGGATATTTCGATATTATTTATCCCTGCTATAGATTTTTTATAGTAAATTTGCCAACGATCCCCCCAAAAGAAGAAGGGGACTCATTGCAATAACCAATTTTACATGTAATGAAAAGAGACAATATCATTTTCGACATCATTGAGAAGGAACATCAGCGCCAACTGAAAGGTATTGAACTGATTGCTTCCGAAAACTTTGTAAGCGACCAGGTGATGCAAGCCATGGGTAGCTGTCTGACCAACAAATACGCAGAAGGATATCCCGGTAAGCGCTATTATGGAGGTTGCGAAGTAGTAGACCAGAGCGAAACTATCGCCATCGAACGGTTGAAACAGATTTTCAATGCAGAGTGGGCCAACGTACAACCGCATTCAGGAGCACAGGCTAACGCAGCCGTATTTCTGGCAGTCCTGAATCCCGGCGATACATTCTTAGGCCTAAACCTGGCACACGGTGGCCACCTTTCTCACGGTTCTCCAGTAAACAGTTCTGGTATTTTATACCACGCTACAGAATATAATGTAAAAGAAGACACCGGTCGTGTAGACTACGACCAGATGGAAGAAGTCGCTTTACGAGAAAAACCGAAATTGATCGTAGGTGGCGGTTCCGCTTATTCCCGTGAGTGGGACTACAAACGGATGCGTGAAATAGCCGACAAGGTCGGTGCCCTTCTGATGATCGATATGGCTCACCCTGCCGGACTGATCGCAGCCGGACTACTGAACAACCCGCTGGAATATGCCCATATTGTAACTTCCACAACCCACAAGACCTTGCGTGGCCCGCGTGGCGGCATCATCTTGTTAGGTAAGGATTTCGAAAATCCCTGGGGTAAGAAGACCCCGAAGGGAGAGATCAAAAAGATGTCTCAATTGTTAGATTCCGCCGTATTCCCGGGCATCCAAGGAGGTCCGCTTGAACATGTGATCGCTGCCAAAGCCGTAGCTTTCGGCGAAGCATTGGAACCGGAATATAAGACTTATCAAGCCCAGGTAAAAGCAAATGCGGCTGCCATGGCAAAAGCATTTATGGACAAAGGTTACAAGATCATCTCCGATGGTACGGACAACCATAGCATGTTGATTGACCTGCGCAAGAAGTTCCCTGAACTGACTGGCAAGGTGGCTGAAAAAGCACTTGTTGCAGCCGATATCACCGTAAACAAGAATATGGTTCCGTTCGACAGTCGTTCGGCTTTCCAGACTTCCGGTATTCGTGTCGGAACTCCGGCTATCACAACTCGCGGCGCTAAAGAACCGCTGATGGCCGAAATCGTCGAATTGATCGATACGGTGTTGGCCGCACCTGAATGTGACAAAACTATCATAGCTGTTCGCGAAAAAGTAAATAGCATCATGAAGGAATATCCTATCTTCGCTTGGTAATATCATAGATTTTTGATTTATGATTTATACGTCACAGAAATAAATCATAAATCAAAAATCATAAATTTCTTCCTTTTTTCTAAATCAATCAAATTACATAAATTCCAAAATGAAAACTTTTTTATCACTTTGTGCAGGCGCAGCACTTTGTCTTCTTGCGTCATGCAGCGAAGGGCCTACCAAACAAATGCCTTATAACCAGGGTATCAATGTAATTCCGACACCTGTAAGCCTCGTTCTGAACGAGGGCAGTTTTAAACTAAACAAAAACACAGCCTTCTCCGTCTCCACTCCGGAAGCTAAAACTGTTGCCGAATATTTTGCCACCCAGATGAATCTTGCCACCGGCTATCAGATAACGGTCAGTGACAAAGCCGCCTCAAACGGCATTACACTGGCAATCGACGAGGCACTGGATGTAAACGACGAAGGCTACACGCTGGATGTCACTCCGCAAGGCGTGACGGTTAAGGCTAAGACACCGCAGGGCTTGTTCTACGGCATGCAAACGTTCATGCAGTTGCTTCCAGCCGAGATCCAGAGCCCGGCAGTCGTAAACGGTATCGCCTGGACTGCATCCTGCGTGACAGTGAAAGACGAACCGCGTTTCGAATATCGCGGCATCATGCTGGATCCTTGCCGTCATTTCATCCCGGTAGAGAACGTAAAGAAACATCTCGACGTATTAGCTTTGTTCAAGATCAACCGCATGCATTGGCATCTGACGGATGACCAGGGCTGGCGTATCGAAATCAAGAAATACCCGAAACTGACAGAAGTCGGTTCCAAACGCATAGATGGCGAAGGAACGGAATATAGCGGTTTTTATACGCAAGACCAAATCAAGGAAGTGGTAAAATATGCAGCAGACCGTTTTATCACGATCGTTCCTGAAATCGAACTTCCGGGACACGAGTTGGCTGCAATCTCCGCATATCCCGAATTGTCTTGCAAGGGCGAACCGACCACCCCGCGTATCATCTGGGGGGTAGAAGACATCGTATTGTGTGCCGGAAAAGAAAAAACATTCGAGTTCCTACAAGATGTTTTCGATGAAGTCGCACCTCTCTTCCCAAGCGAATACATTCACATTGGTGGTGACGAATGCCCGAAATCTAGCTGGAAAGAATGCCCGCTCTGCCAGAAACGCATCCGCGAGGAAGGTCTGAAAGCCGACAAGAATCACTCTGCCGAAGAAAAGTTGCAGAGCTATTTCGTTCAGCGCATGGAGAAATACCTGTCCGATAAACATGGCAAAAAGATCATCGGATGGGATGAAATCCTCGAAGGCGGCCTCGCTCCTTCTGCAACCGTTATGTCTTGGCGTGGTGAAGAAGGCGGTATCGCTGCCGCAAACATGGGACATGAAGCGATCATGACTCCAGGAAGCGGCGGCATGTACATTGACCAATTCCAAGGTGATCCGAAGATCGAACCGGTTTCTATCGGCGGTTACGATCCGTTATCAAGAGTGTATGCATACAATCCGACACCCGATACTTTGGTCGCTACCGGAAAAGCTAATTTGATCAAGGGGGTACAAACAAATCTGTGGTCCGAATATATGTACAACACTGACCTATTGGAATACCGTGCCTATCCGCGTGTGCTGGCATTGGCTGAAATCGGCTGGACTCCATTGGCACGCAAGGACTATAAAGACTTTGAGCGTCGTTTGGATAATGCTTTGGTCCGTTTGGACAAACTGAACATCAACTACCATATTCCGCAACCGGAACAACCGAACGGCTCATGCGATTTTGTCGCTTTCACCGACAAGGCTTCTCTGGAATTCAAGACTACCCGTCCGGTCAAGGTGGTTTATACGATCGACGGAACCGAACCGACTCCGGAATCAACCGCCTATTCCGCTCCGATCGAATTCACGGAATCCGGCGTTCTAAAGATTCGTTCCGTATTGCCTTCTGGCAAGATGAGTAAGACTCGTACGATCACGGTTGAAAAGCAAGCTTTGGCCCCCGCTAAAGAGGTTGCCAAAACTACTCCGGGATTGGAAATGCAAGTGACCGACGGCATGTTTTTGAATTCTTCCAAACTGGGAGACGTAAAAGAATGGAAGAAATCGGTTATCAAGGATTTGCGTGAAATCACCAGTGTTGTCAAGTCAAGCGAATCTATGCGCGGTGTCAAACAATACGCTGCCATAGCAACTGGTTACGTCAACATCCCTGAAGATGGCGTTTACTACATTTCTTCCGACAACGAAGAAGTATGGATCGACGGCAAATTGTTAGTGAACAATGCAGGTGAAGTGAAACGCTTCTCCCGCCACGACAGTTCGGCTGCATTGTCGAAAGGCTTGCATGAGATCAAGGTGGTATTCTTGGGACATATCATTGGCGGCTGGCCCTCAAACTGGAACGATGGCAGCGTGAAACTTCGCAAAGCAGACACCGATAAGTTTGTCAAGATCACTCCTGAAATGTTAGTCCATTAATCAATGCGATACTAAACGGAAAAAGGCTGCTTCATTACTGAGGTAGCCTTTTTATTTCATCCGGCAGGCATCCGGCAGTCAATGGATCGGCATCGGTTGGACGCGCGACTGGCATCGGTTTTGAATCCGATGCTAGTCGCCCTGTCAGTCGATCTTCAATTTCATTATCGTAATCGAGTTGGGAGGGAAATTGTACACTTTGGGACCGCTCAACGAGAAGGATATTTCTTTTGTCTCCGGTACGACCACGCCGGGGTGGTCGTAAGTGTTACGCGCTTCGGGATCTCCTGTGAGCTGAATAATTTCCGCCGTATTTTTGACACTGACGCCTTGCAGGTTCAACTCCGTCTTCTCTTCGTGCTGAGTCGTATTGATCACCTTCAGTATAATCGTATGAGCCTCCTTATCCAACGCCGCAGTAGAAACCAATGAAGGTATGCCGGGAAGTATCGTCTCATGAACCAGCGTGTCATTCACAAAACAACCGATTTGTTCGCCTTTGCAAGCGATCTTCACGTTATACCAACGATTACTTTGGAACGGATAAAGAACAGGTGTACGTAACGTATCCCTCACACCTCCCGCCTGGCGATAGAACTCTACAACACCAGAACCAATCGTCAACCCGATATAGTCATTTCGTTCTCCAGACAGCCCGTTGTCACGCACACGGAATTGGACTTGCCCACTCCCCTTCGTCCGCCTGATATCCGCCGAGAAGGTATAGTCATAGGCAGACGGATCACCTAAAAGAATGTAGTTCCATCTGTTTGCAACCGGTGTCAACGTGCCCTGTCCGACTGTCCACCCTCCGGTCATAACAGTCCCTTTCATAACCAGCGAATTATCTATTTTCACTTCCTTGAACTCATAACTGTTATCGAACATTTCGATACTGGCGTATCCGAAGGTAACCTGGGGTTTCTGATAGGTGCGAACTTCAGTCTTCAGCACTTCGTCTCCCCTATTGCTGCTAAACATTTGCAACAGATAGTAAGAAGGAGAAAGAGCGATCTGTTCACCGTCAAAAAAGATGACCGGATAACGTTCTATTTTGTATTTTGTATTTCCCAAAACAGGGGCATAAGCCAAACACCTCACAATCTCCTGTCCGTTTTCTACCCCTGCAAGAAAGCAAGCCTCCCCAATGGCCGCCCGCAAACTTCCGGGAGCTGCCCCACCGGACAAGCCGAACTCTCCGATAAAGACAGGAGGCATCCGGCGCGTATACTGTCCGGCAACAAAACGGTTGTGATTAGAGATCAAAAATGATTCGCTCGAATAAAAATGAGTATCTGACCATCCATTTCTGTTCTTTCCTCTTATGTCGGAACTGCTTATCACCATAACCTCCGGATAAGCCTCTTGGATCGCTTTTTTAAACAACTCGAAACGCTTCGTATATTCCGGTCCGTAATTTTCACTGCCGATCTCCACATACTTCAATTCGAAAGGTTCCGGATGTCCGTGAACGGCTCGCAAAGTTCCCATAATGGAATCGGCCGGTTCATTAGCATAAGCGATGGCATCCAAGGCATCTTGTACTAGTTTCCCCATTGCCGTTATGTCTTCATAACGCGGACGACGACTTTGATTGGTCACACCACTATTAATGACATAGACCGGTTCAGCATCCAAATCTTCACACATCTGGAGATATTCATGATAACCGATACCGTTCGTCGTACCGTATGCCCACACATTCCAAAAATGTTTGCGTTCGGCAATGTCTCCTATGGTTTCACGCCAGACCGGGTAGGTTCCCGCCGTATACCCTTCTACAAAACTTCCACCGGGGAAGCGAATGAAAGCAGGCTTCAATGCTGCAATCAGTTCCATCAGTTCCGGACGTAATCCGTTCGGATGACCTTTCCATGTATTTTGCGGAAACAGAGAAACAACATCCAGCCAGAAAACAGCCGAACTGTCAGTCGTTATCGCCAGCACGGCTTTATTCGTGTTCGAGGTTGCGGTAAAAGTATGCTTGTACTTCCTCCACTCATAAGCTGGTGCCACCCGAAAAACTTCGCTGAGGGCCGTTTCTCCGGTAGAATCGGCCAAAGTCAGACTTACGGTCTTCGAAGCCATAGAGGCTCCTTTCATATAAAAAGACAAATCATATTTCTCACCTTTCCGAAGCGGTATTCCTCCATATCCTTCGGCAATGACACCTCCTTTTCCTGATTCGGCTGAAACAGACACCGAAACCAGCAGAGAACGCCGGTTCTTGTCATTAATCAATTCCTTAGTATCGGGATACATATATGACGTCGCAGAAAAGCAACGCCATCCCGGTATCGAATCAGAACGCAAGAAAGGAATAGTCCATCCATTCGGGGTAGTCAGAACCCGGCGGACAGGGTCGTACGGGCAATTCAAGGGAGGAACTCCATCTTCAAAGCTCCGGTTTTGTATCAGTTCCGCATAAATACCGCCATCCACCGCATGGTTGATTTCCTCAATGGTCAAACCATACAGTTCCTTGTTAACAGGGACCGTCAAACCATCTCCCTTTACCAGAATAGAGGATGTTACAGGCATTTCCGGCTGACAGCTGGCTAATATGAGCGCTAAAAGAACTAAATTCGATTTCATGGTGCAAACTTAAATAATAATTTTAATAAAAAGCCCCATCTCATCCTATATCAAGCGTTTTAGTTGGACACATTTAATATATAAAAGAATTATTCTTCAGAAATGGAATTTATTTTAGGGGAAAAGACGATTATGTCGACAGAATTAAATACATTTGTATCATTGATAGTATTTGAATATCAAGAAAAGTACAGAATCAAATGGAAAACTTAGCATCACAATATACTGTATTAGTGGTGGACGATGTGCCAACTAACGTTATGCTTGTGCAAGCGATACTAAAAAAAGAAGGTTATACGCTACTGACGACAGATAGCGGAGCTAAAGCGCTACGCATTGCCCAAGAAAGGCATCCCAATCTTATTCTGCTTGATATTATGATGCCAGAGATGGACGGATACGAGGTACTGCAGCATTTGAAAAGCAATCCGGAAACCAACAACATCCCCGTCATTATCATGTCAGCTTTGAGCGATATGCAAAGTATCGTAAAAGGTTATCAGTTGGGAGCAACAGAATATGTAACAAAACCTTTCCAACGGGAAGAATTGGTGAAACGTGTCGCCCACCGTTACGAACTGTTCAGTATCAAGCGTATCAAGCAAGAACTTGAAAATACGATCGAATCCCGCGACACGCTCTATTCCGTTATTGCACACGATTTACGCTCTCCGCTTGGTTCTTTGAAGATGATGAATAACGCCATCCTGATGATGGTCGATAAGAATCAGGTTAGCGATGAGGTATACGAAATGCTTCAGATGATGAACAAGACATCGGAAGAGATATTCCAGCTTCTCGACAACCTCTTGAAGTGGGCAAAGAATCGCCTGAACAAACAGAACATTTATAGACAACAAGTCGACATCAACAGCATAGTCAACAGCACTGCCGAGATATTTATTCCGATGGCTACCCAGAAAGGCATATCCATCATGCTTGAAGGTCTGGATAAAGAACTGATGGGATCGACAGACATTGATATGGTAAAAACTATCGTCCGTAACCTGATTTCCAACGCAGTCAAGTTCAGCTACGAAAAAGGTTTGATTACGGTATCAACCAAAACAGACGGGGATTTTGTCGTTGTCAGTGTAAAAGATTCTGGTAAAGGGATCAAAAAAGAAGATCAGGGTAAGCTGCTGAGGCCAAACACTCATTTTACTTCTTATGGGACAAATAACGAAAAGGGGTCTGGCTTGGGATTAATGCTGTGTAAAGACTTTGTCGAACAACTCGGTGGCAAGCTCTGGTTCGATTCCGAAGAAGGGAAAGGCACCACCTTCTATTTTTCCTTGAAAGTGTCAAATCAAGAATAATAAACGAAACTCCTTTGGGAAAGCATCGAATGGCTCTACAGCCATATATGCCGGCATTGCAGGGATCTCTGGGCATAAGGCGTCCGCGCAACAAATACAGGAATGTGGCGGAATCCTATCTGTCCTACTGCAAGAAAAGAAAGAGGAGAGCTTCAAGGACAAGAATGCTTAAGCGCCGTATGATCAAGCTTCTTGAAAAGCTCCTCAGTCAAAGGGATGGGATCCATAGCGAGTACGGTGCTTTACTCCGATATACCCAGGATTACCATAAGCGTCTTTCCACCATCAGAAAGGTGCTTGTACAGGAAAAGGAAATGTTTGAAGGGCGGAAAGTCAGTGACCGCATCGTCAACATTGACCGTCATTATGTACGTCCCATCGTCAGAGGCAAGGAAACCAAGTCCGTCGAGTTCGGTGCAAAGGTCAATAATATACAGATAGACGGCATATCGTTCATCGAGCACCTCTCGTTCAAGGCATTCAATGAGGGTATACGTTTGAAGGACTGTATCCGTATGCAGCAGAAGCTGATGAATGTAAGGGTAAGATGTGTGGCTGCCGATTCCATATATGCCAATAATGCCAACAGAAAGTTCTGTACAAAATATGGGATATCCACATCCTTTGTGCGCAAGGGAAGGGCGGCCCAAGATGAGCCTTTGAGGAAGGTGCTTAGAAGCGAACTCTCAAAAGAAAGGACCACCCGGCTTGAAGGAAGCTTCGGCACTCAAAAACAACACTACTCGCTCGCAAGGATAAAGGCAAGGAACAGAAAGACGGAAATCCTGTGGATTTTCTTCGGAATACATACGGCAAATGCCATACTGATGATAGACAGGATCAGGAACAGAACGGGGAAAGCTGCATGATATGAGTTTACTGAAAGAATCAGAAGAGGTCAGAAGACTTCTTCCGGAGCTTCATGTCTTGCCCGATAAGAGTATATGAGAATATACAGAAAAATGACAATAATAATGGCATATGAAGTGATTATACTCTATCATCTTCATATGCCATGGTATTATGTGGAGACATTTACTGAATATCCCTTTTTATTGCTTTTTACAATAATGGCATTATCCGGCAATCGATTTCCGATTCCCTTTTTGGGGATATTTACGGAACAGACTCCACCATTTCAATTTCAATACGCCAAACAGTGCTTCCCCAAAGATAGAGGAGTTCATCTTGGAAGTGCCTAATACACGATTGATAAAAATAATGGGGACTTCCACGATTTTATAACCACACTTATATGCCGTAAACTTCATTTCTATCTGGAACGCATATCCTTTGAAATGGATACGATCCAAATCGATCGTCTCAAGCACCTCACGACGATAGCATTTGAAACCGGCTGTCGTATCCTGTACTTTCATTCCAGTAACAAAACGAACATATACGGAAGCATAATAGGACATCAACACACGTCCCAACGGCCAGTTCACGACATTCACACCGTTACAGTAGCGGGAACCGACTGCGACATCACCACCCTGTTCCATACAGGCCGCATATAATTTGGGAAGATCATTCGGATTATGACTGAAGTCTGCATCCATTTCGAATATAAAATCATATTTATGTTCTATTGCCCATTTAAATCCGCAGATATAAGCCGTACCCAATCCTAACTTACCTTTACGTTCCACCATGAAAAGGCGTTCGGGGAACTCTTTTTGCAACCGTTTTACAATACCTGCCGTACCATCGGGCGATCCATCATCTATAATCAAAATATGAAATTCTTTCTCCAACCCAAATACAACCCGAATAATATTTTCTATATTCTCCTTTTCGTTATACGTGGGAATAATAACAATACTGTCTGACATATATTTTAATCTATTAATTTCTAATCATTTACATATACGACTGTAAACTATTTGTAAACCACCCTCCAAAGTTACATATTTTTTCTGTGTAAATCTATCATCCAGTTAGCCCATTCATCCGTCCCGTAAGCCGGAATATCGAACCACTCCTTTTCCCTCAATTGCGGCAATAGTTGCATAATCTGATCCAGTTCATTCCGGAACCGGAAAACATCTTCTTCCGTCAGCTTTACCGAATAATGCTTCTTGCATTCCTTTAATCCAGGAAAAGACTGGAGCAATCCCATAATCTCAGAGAAAGCGGAAGATTGGCCTTTGTCTATCTTTAATGTGATTCCAGACATCTTTCCTCCATCTTTTCAAGTTGATATGACAATAGAGCATTTTCTTGCTCTAAGGCATTACACCGGCTGACAGCTTCCTTGAGCTGCTTCCGGAGTGAGGCTATTATTTTGTCTTTATCTTCCATAAATAAATGTATCATTGAAATGTTATACAGCGGAGTTTTATTGAGTTATTATCATTATCTTTCATTATATTTCAATTTTCAAGTTTTTTCCTTATTAATTCTTTAATTTCGGATTCTAAGAACATAAATGGTGTACTAATATTCTCATATTCTGGATGGATTTTTATTTCGTCAATATTTTCGACTATACCATTCTCTACACTCTGATTCAATTCATATTTCTTATAATTATCATCTTTTCTCAATATTCTCACAATAGTATTCAGTAAACGCAAACAAGGTTCAACAACTTCATTATTCTTGGATTCTATTGCTTGATACAAAGAGTTTAAACAAATAAAAAAAGCATCCCATGGATAATCATTTTGAGCAGCAAAAGCTTGGATAAAATAGATATTAGAATACATTCGTTCTATTTGCAGTTTCAAAATATCACTCATGTTCTTTATTTCTCCATATTTTCCATTCCATTCTTCCATCTTAGACTCTACACTACCAATTTGACGGTAGATATCTCGATATTTAATTTCTATACTTTTCTGATCTTTTTTTATATCATTAATTAACCTCCTTGCTTCAATCGAATTATATAGTTGTGCTCCAACCACAATTGTTGCACAAGTACCAATAAATGAAGCTATAATACCTATAAAAGTATCATTAGATATTGTAACATCTATCCGAAGAAACGTTATTATCAATGCTATGAAGGAAATCAATAATGCCAATAATGAAATCCAATTGTTTTTCATATACATCTTAACTTAATACTATTAATTATTATAATATCATACCCATAACGACATACACTTTATATCCAGCTTGTTAATTACTTACATCGTCAATTAGTGATTCAATTTTCATTTTACAACTGTCTTTATCATCATAATCTTGCAAATTATCTATACATTGAAAGAGTGCCTGAACCGTCCTTTCTTTCTTAGTTTTAGACTGCTTACCTTCGTTTAATGACATTATATACTTATCATGATAAGCATTTGCAATCCTTAGTAGATTGATATTAGAAATCCTATATATATTAATAATGTAGTTATCATTATATTTATCATCCACTTTAATCCCCTTGCTTCTCTGCCTTTGAATCCAATAGTATTGCGTTTTAAGCTCTGACAACCTATGCGAAAATGTTTCAATGTTTTCCGTATTCTTAATCAAATGGATAGAATCTTCTAAAATACGTTTTCTGTTAGGATATTCAATCTTAAATTTTGCGATATCACTCTTGTTTACTATAACTATTGGATTGTTTTTATCATTAAATCTAGATAAAGCAATAAATAATAGGATACATCCAATAATAATCAAAATGAAATAAATCATAGTTTTAATTGTTTATAGTAGTTCCGTATTAACTTACCTTCTCCTTGGTCTCAAGAATTCAATGACATTGAATATCTGATATACTTCGGATAAATTAATTATCTTATCTGGATATATAGGATTTAAAGAATGCACAGTTATAGTTCCATTCTCTACATTATGTTCCACAATCCTTTTTATAAGTACGCCTTCTTTATGAACAATGACAAAATCCCATTTCCGAATATGTAACTTTGAGTCAATCCACAATTCACGCTTAATCTCACGACACAATAGGCGATCACCTTCTAAATAGCTATCTTCTGTTCCATCGTTCATGCTATCTCCTCTAACTTCAAAAGCTATATAATGACCATGAGCTTCGTGATCAACAATAAAAGGAATTGTAGGTAAGGTCTCTATATATTCGGCATCCGCATAACCACACAGATAACCAGCATAAGCATATTGATTTACAAGTGGCACATTTACAATACAATTTACATTTACAGGTATAGCTTCTACAACTTTCTTTTTATTCCCCTCTCCCGTTATCAACCAACTCAGATCAACATCAAACCTGTTTGATATATCAGACAATATAGTAGCAGAAGGTGTAGGATATTTATTATTCCGCTCATCTATTATAAATAATCTATTAATTTTCTGAGAACTAGAATAGCCCATCATTTTGGCAAAAGCAGTTTTATTACCATTTGCTTCTTCATTTATAATATTTTTAATCCTTTGATTTATAGGAGGCAACTCTAACATAATAAAAAATGTTTGATTTTAAGCGCAAAAATGTTTGATTTTTATTTGAAAATAAATCAAACATGTTTTATATTTGCACCTGTAATAATTAATACAACATCAAAGGTAAAGAAATTAGTATATATATAATAATGTAAGGAGGTAAAAATGGAAAAATTAACCCTACAAAGTCATGGAGCAAGTGAACTGTCTTTCAAAGACAGATATGAAGCACTTGATAAGATTCCAACACCCAAACAGGAGTTCGTTCGCCGGATTGCTAATGCAACAGAGCGTACCGAACAAACTGTTTACAATTGGTTAAGAGGCACATTCAGCCCCGATAAGCTTTGCAAAAAGGCTATATCTAAAGAATTAGGCGCACCTATAGAAATTCTTTTTCCGGAGGGAGAATCATGCATGCAATAGAATTCTATACCACTCCATCCGGTGAAGTAATCATCAAAGAACAGGGACAGCCAGAGCGCCAGTTAAAGGAATCGGATACCGACTTTATTCAGCGTTTTCTAGAGGTGCTGGAAGAGTTCTATCCGGAAGCTTACACGGCACTCCGTAAATATTACGCCCGTTACGATGGAAATAAATGCTATCGGGATTTCTTGGCTGTACGCCGATTTATCAAATGCAACTTCGGGCTGTATGACAACATGATCGATATCGATGAGAACTGGAATTTCAAATTTGAGTTTGTCGGTTGTCCGCTGCGTGGGGAATGCGATGGCTTCAAAAAAATCTGTGAACCGAAGTTCAACAGCACACTTTCAGACAGTCAACTTAGGGTGATGGAGCTTTGCTACTATGGCAAGAAAGACGAAGAGATTGCGGAAGCGCTTTTCATATCGTCCCACACCGTAAAGAATCATCGGAAGAACGTGTTCCGAAAACTCTCGATACACTCTATGGCGGAGTTTATGCGATATGCAAACGAAAAGAATCTTTTTAAAAGCGAATAATCATGCAGACCGACACAACCTATCCAAACATTCCTTCTTTTCGGAAAATCGAACTTGAATACCTCGCTTGGCAAATCACCAAGATACAAGCCGGAACCAGAGAGTTTATCGGACAAAAGGAAGCACATATCCGCTTTGGACGGCAGAATGTGGAGCGATGGGTCTCGGAAGGTACTTTACAGCGTTACAAACGGCCGGGCAAAATCGAATACAGGTTGGAAGACTTGTATAAATGCGCCCTGGATCCATACGATTACTAAATGAATTATTAACACGGCAAGGCACTCCAGGTAAAGGGTTATCGGAGGATGTTTACAATATAAATCCAACTCGCTATTTCAAAGACAAGTAAACGGCTTTTGCCAATTAATCATTGATGTATGAAAACAAATTACTGGAAACTCGCTCAAGTAGCGAGGTGGGGATTTTACATCCTGTTTGGGACGCTTGCCATACTTGGTACTATCGCTATTTGCTTGGGGTATTTCCAGCATATAGTTACGGCATCTGGTTGCGTGGCAATGGTTTACACGATAAAGAAACATTGGTAATTAATTTTTAAACAATAGAATCATGTCAAATCAAATTCAAATTAAAGTAGCTGAACTAAATCAGCTAAATCCGCTCATGATAGCGGATGATAGCCGGGTTGAACAGAAGTTTATACTCATGTACAATGCGATCTGGGGAACCGGCCAAGGAACTCAGATTTATGAAAAGGAAAAATTCAACTTCCGGAAAATCTTACAAGACAAGCCGGAACTGCAAAGATGTTCTCCACTGTCCCTGTACGGCTGTTTCTTAGATATTGCCGTAAACGGCCTGTCTCTTGATCCCACAGGACGCCCCCACTGCTATATTCTCCCCCGCAGCACGAAGACCGGCTATAAGGACAACAATGGCAACGACATCTATGAACTGCGTGCTTACCTTTCCATCACCGGTTATGGGGAATTGGTTATGCGCCAGCGTGCCGGACAGGTCCGGTATGTAGATAATCCGGTTGTTTGCTATGAAGGTGACACATTCTCACCGGGATTGGTTGACGGAGTAAAGACCGTTACCTATCAGGCGGCCTGTCCCCGCAAATCAAATAAGGTGATCGGTGGTTTTATCCGTATTGTCCGCGCCGATGGGACTGTAGACTGGCATTGGATGATGGAGGGTGATATCAAACGCTTAGAGGCGTACAGCTACAAAAACAACCAACGTTGGAATCCGCAAACCCGTCAAAAAGAAGGTAAGGCGAATGCCCTCTATACTTCAAACGAAGGCGGTATCGATCCTGGGTTCTTGGAAAGCAAACTGATTAAACACGCATTCGACGGATATCCCAAAGTCCGGACCGGAAAGTTTACTGTATTCGAAACTCAAGAAGAACCGCAGGATATTGACTACGGATTAGAACAAACAACCGTTATTCAGCCCAATCAACCCGGACAGCAGCCACAAGCCCTCCAACCTCAATCGGAAAACCCTTTACAGGAATTCGGAGAGCAACCACAAGCGGAACCGGTACCCGCATCAGGTATAACAACCCCAATATCACAGGAAGATGAAGACGCCGGATTTTAATAAACTCGATCAATCACTTAAAAATTTATCACAATGAATACACAAGCTAACAATTCTCTTATTAAAGTGGAAGAATTCAATCAGATCATGCAATCGGCTCCTGCCACCTTGCAACGCAACCAAACTTCCGTATCGACATGTAACCAAGCCGGACAAACACTTCTGGACACCATTGAAGCGGAAGGAGGTATTAGCTCGGATGAACTGGATGCGAAGGTCTCAGAGTATTTGGCAAAGACGAAAATAACAATAGAAAACATGAACAAGCGTCGTAAGCCATTGACGCAACTTCTGGCTACGGTCAGCAAGTCTTTTACCTCTTTGGAATCGGCTATCGACGTCAAATCGGTCACCACTATTCCTTATAAGCTCCAACAGGCCCGTAACAAATACGCGGCCAAGAAGATTGCCGAACAAAAACGACGGGAAGAGGAAGCTCGCCGTAAACAGATGTTGGAGAACGAAAAGGCTCAATACCGATCGGATATCTCTGTCATGTTGGATACAGCGTATGCCGCATACGTTGAAAAGCATATCAATGCACTAAACAGCATGTTCAACCGCGCTACTCTCGCTACCTACAACGATGTATGCCGACGAATATCCGAAACAAGTATAAATTTCTCCTGGAGTGCTTTTGTTGAAAACGTTTCTGACAACAAACAAACCTTCTATATGGACGCAGAAACCCGTAAGGCAATAAAAAATGAAGTCGCTATACAAAAGAAGAAAGATTTTACAGAACGTTACCGTTTTGAAATAGAGGGTACAAAGCAGGATTTGATCGACAAACTCCCCAGCCTTCGCAAACAACTGGAAGAACAGGAAGAGCTACGCCGTACCAATGCGGTTGAAGCTGCCCGTATGGAAGAAGAGCGAAAACAACAGGAAGCGGAAGAAAGAAAAAAGCAGGAAGAAGAACGCAAACGCCGGGAAGAAGAGGCTAAGACCAAAGCGGCTGCAGAAAAGTCTGCTGCCGAAGTACAGGCAGCATTTGATTTCTCAGCAGCCAGCATATCCCCTACTCCAACGAAAGCCAAGGTCAAGAAGAAGATCCAGATAACCAATCCACAAGGATTCATGCAGGTATATCAGATGTGGTTCATGCGCGAAGGAATCAATATGAGCATGGAGGATCTAGAGAAGGTACATAAGAAGATGATTACCTACTGCGAGAAAGTTGTGAATAAGGACGGAGAGCAAATCCAGTCCGCATATGTAAAGTATATCGATGATGTAACAGCCAAATGATATGAAAAAGAAACTCTATCTGTCCTCATGGATAAACTTCGGAAAATACAGACGCGAGCCAAGTATTCTGAAAAAGATTCTCGATACGGAAGAGGGCCGCAAATGGTTCCGGTGGCTGATGGATAACACCTACAATTTCGAATTTGACTTTGCAGTAATTGAATATCTAAAACTCAAGGAAGAAGATGCAAGATACGTATTACCAACGGTCGGAAGTTAGCAACTCAGACCTAACAGAACTAAAGAACCTTCTCTATCCCCGTACCCAATACGGGGATAAGGAGAAAGCTTTCAAATTCGGCAGCCTAATCGATGCGATGATTACCGAACCGGAAAGGGTCAGGTATGATAAACATATGGTAGACGATGTATTGTATTCCGGCGAGGATTGGGAACTGGCAGAAGCCATGAAGAAGTCCCTCCGCATGGAAGCCCGACACGATCCTTTCCTGGCCCAAGTGCTTGCTAAAGCGGAAACTCAACGATTCATGGTCAATAAGAACCAATGTTTCCAATATGGCAACTTCAAATACACGCTCGATACCCGGTGCAAATGGGACTGGTGGCTTCCGACCTACGGATTCGGGGGAGACCTGAAAAGCACTTTTGCCAGCACACAAAAACAATTCGATGAAGCTATTGACTTTTTCGATTGGGACCGTTCCCGCGCCTGGTATATGGATATCGCAGGCAGTCGGCAGGATTTCATCTATGGTATCTCCAAGAAAAATCAAAAAGTGTTCAAAGCATTCATTAAACGAGGCGATACGATTTACCAGAAAGGTAAAGAAAAGTACGAAGAACTTGCCTTCCGGTGGTGGATGCTGTTCGGTTGAAAATAAATAGGATATCCTTTTTCGGAAGATATATTTTAAAGACAAACAGACATGAATTTAAACATCACATCCATAGATAAAATATCCAACGAGTTGGCAACCATTGATTCCTATCTGAATATTACCATGAGTGAAGAAGTCCAAGAAGCTGTCCTACGTGGAAACGACCTTGCCGTCTATATCGCCCGGACCGGGAAACTGTTAGCAGATGCCAAATACCATCTGAACGGGAAAAAGAAATCGGAAGTCTTCGATACGTTACGGGAAACAGCCTCACGTGCCGGGGCTACCTCCAAGGCAGTAAATGCTATCATTGACAGTCTGTGCAAAGATGAACAATATCTTGTCGATTGGTGTGAGCGTTTGAACCGGACCGCGACTCATCAACTGGAATGGTGTCGCACTGTAATCAGTAAAGCAAAAGCAGAAATGGCCTTAGCGCCCCAAAGTTATAACAATCCTAAATTTTAAAAAGTATGGAAGATGAATTAGTAAAAGAACAACCTGTGTATGAAATTCAGAAAGTCAAACTTAAAAACAATCAGGTAACAGCTGACTACACAGAGCGATTTGTAGAAGCAAACTACAAGAACGAAGTAACCAAATCATCCCAGCAATTCGTTCATCCGGACCTGTTATATGCCATGAGTTTGTTAAAGACTCATGCCGTCAAGATTTGCGAAATGCAAGAAGCCGGAGTTGTAAATATCGAAAATCCTTCGGATGATGATCTGAATGAAAAACTGAAAAATATCGTTGTCACGGGGTATAGCAAAGGTGGATCAGACGAATCGGCCGGTGTTTCTATCCAGGCACAAAAGCTATTGAAAAGCGGACAAGTCCTTAACCTTTCCGTCCCGTTTACAAAATTCGAAGACGAATCCGGCGAGGGATATCCGTATGGAGATGCTTTAAAACAGGCGGTCAGCCGACTTGACTACGAAGTGGACGCTTACCTGTTCGGCGGAAAATATGGAATCAAACAAGAATCGTTCGATTTCGATGTTCCCGAAGAAGCAGATATTACCGGAGAAGCAGAGCCGAAGCCGAAGAAACGCGGCCGCAAGAAAAAAGCAGAAATGGAGGATGTCGCCGAAGAGATAAAAGCGTTTGACGAATTTGCATAACACCTACCACTATGACAATTACACTGCAAAATACAGAAAAAGGTCAATGTTATGCGGTGAAGTTTGACAGATACCGCCAGCAGGTTGTAGACAAGCTGAAAAGCTCTGTTTCCATCCGCTGGTGGGACAAACAAACGGGCGCATGGCTGATTCCGGCAACCAACAAATGCAAAGCAGAATTGGATCAATTGACTTATTACGTCCGCTATTTCGAACCGGTACAATGGGGAACGATTGCACAATCACAGACAGAGGAAGATGTTGCTTTTCAAATACCGGAAATGCCGGAACTAGACGGAGAACATGGACTGAAAGTACAGCCTTACCCTTATCAACTGCAAGGAATCGCACGAGGCTTGCAACTGAAACGGTTTATCAATGGGGATGATATGGGCTTGGGCAAAACACTTGAAAGCATCGCAACCATCAACAAAGCTGATGCCTTTCCCTGTTTGGTAATCTGTCCGAATGTTGTCAAGATCAATTGGCAAAGGGAATGGCATAAGTTTACAGACAAGAAAGCGATGGTATTAACCGATTCCGTCCGCGATAGCTGGCCTTTCTTCTGGCAGACAGGCATGAACCAGGTTTTTATCGTAAACTACGAAAGCCTACGAAAATACTTTGTCCGGCGGATCACGAAAGCAGAGAAATGGACATTGAAAGATGTCGAATTTCACAATACGATCAAGCTGTTCAAGTCCGTGATAATCGACGAATCGCATAAAGTCAAATCAACGGCCACCCAGCAGACCAAGTTTTGCAAAGGCATTGCATCCGGGAAAGAATATATCATCTTGCTGACTGGGACACCTGTTGTCAACAAACCAAAGGATCTGGTTGCACAATTGGGTATTATGGATCGCATGATCGATATGGGTGGATGGAAAGGTTTCATGCTTCGGTACTGTTCAGGTCCTAACCAAGCGAGCAATCTAAAGGAGCTAAATTATAAGCTATGGCAACACTGCTTCTTTCGTCGGGAAAAGTCGAAAGTACTCACCCAGTTGCCGGATAAAGTGCGTCAGATTGTTTCCTGTGAGATAACGAACCGCAAGGAATATATGGATGCGGAACGCGACTTGATCGATTACCTGAAACGATACAAGGAAGCGGACGACGAAAAGATTCAAAAGTCACTGAAAGGGGAAGTTATGGTTCGTATCGGTATTCTGAAAGATATTACCGCACGCGGAAAACTGAAAGAGGTTATCGACTTCGTGAAGGACTTTCGGGAGAACGGGAAAAAGATCATCCTGTTCTGTAACCTGCATGAAATTGTAGACCGCCTGATGATAGCTTTTCCTTCCGCCGTCTGCGTCACCGGACGACAGAATATGCAGGAGAAGCAGGCTTCTGTCGATGCCTTTCAAAAGAACCCGAAGACGGACGTTATCATCTGTTCCATTAAAGCGGCCAGTGCCGGTATTACGCTCACAGCAGCCAGCGATGTCGCCTTTATTGAGCTACCTTGGACGTATGCAGATTGTGATCAGGCAGAAAGCCGTGCCCATCGCATTGGGCAGAAAGACTCAGTGAATTGCTACTACCTGCTCGGCCGTCGGACGATTGACCAGAAGCTCTACAGGATCATTGAAGAAAAGAAGCATATCAGTAATGCTGTATTGGGGGCTGAAGATAATATCCAGACGAATATTGTTGATATGATGGCAAATCTTTTTGATACGAACGAAGAGGAGGAATAAACATGAAAGTAAATATAAAAATCATAGCAATGTTACTCACTGTTCCCTTTCTTATTTCAATATGTATAGGTGGATTGTTTCTTATCGCCGGGATTGTCCTAAAATCATTAGGATACCTATTCTCATTCGCCCCTAAATTGGCTAAAAAAGAATGGAACAACTATTTCCAATATCTTAGATAAAAGAAAGGCAGCGCCTCACAGCGCCACCCTCTTACAATCAGAAACAAATATATCAAATAAAGACGACTATGGCAAGTGAGGCATTGAATAAATATATTGAAAAACGTTACGACAGGTGGCTGGATTACGCTAAGTATCACTGCTCACTTGCCGGAATGACAGACGAAGCTATTGACGTATTGAACGAGGTAATGTGTATGCTGCTTCAAAAGCCCCCGGAGTATCTCACCCGATTAATGGAAGCCAAACAGGGTAAATACACTGAACTTGACTTCTATATCCTGCAAATGATAAAGTTAAACGTTACCTCGGACACGTCTCCATACCGGCATAAATACAAGCCTATTCCGGTAGATGAGAATGTAGATTGGCGACGGCTGAATATCATCGACGAACCCGACGACAGCCCAGATCATACCGAATATATCCGGGAACGTATGCAGGATATCCGGAACATAATCGATCAATTAAGCTTATCCGAAAAAGCCAAACGGATCTTTGCTTGGAAATTCTTTGCAGGAGAGTCTTTCGCTGATTGGCCAGGACCAGAAAATAGGAAAGATTTATATGAAACCTATAAAAGTGTTTTCAATGCGGTGATGGATAAGAAAAATGGGAGGTTGCTGTTTTGATATTTGTTATCTCTTCCGTACTACAATTGTTCTTATATCGTAGTACGGAAGAGGGTTTTTAGCCTCTGCCCATGCGGGTTCGTCGCATGTTTGCGTTAGTAGGAAGGTTAGAGATTTTACTAACGGCTGGAGGCTTCTTCTCCCCCCCATATAAAATAATAAAAAACCTCAATTATAGTCAAATGAGAATACAAATTCCTTATTCATTGGATATATAGCAACAAGATCTTATCAAAACAATTCTGATTGATTATAACTATACCTCAAGCATAAAGTCATATTTAATAAATAATTCATTTATTTATAAGGCTCCAATTTATTTAAATACTCTTTCAATGTTATAACAAATCTTTCCTTATCTGCGTTTTTAAATGATCTTATTATATCCTGATCATCTGTAACAAAAATAGCATTATCTTCTTTGGAATTTAAATATTCTACTCCTGCAATTAATTGCATATCAGAAAAACTATTCCACTTTGGTTTTTTATTTTCTCTATCTTTTGCTATTTCTGATAATTTATTAATGGCCTCAGAACTTGCAGTAAGCAATCTTAATATTTTTTGTACAAAAAAATCTATAGAAACAGAAAAGTCTAATTGAAATTTATCAAAAATTTCAATATTCGCAAATTTTTCTTTTTCTGACTCTTTAACTACAGATCGAACCAAAGCTTCAGCTACATATTTATGAAAACGGCCCGAATTAAGATTCTTATTAAAATCTTTTCTTCTATCTTTATCTTTAAATACAGAATCCCAAGAAGTATTTTTCTTCAGAAACATATCGTCGAAATAATTTTGAACATTATCAATCAGAGTTTCAATTACCCAATCATAATATGTTTTAATTTCTGAAATTATCAAAGATTGTTCACTAATAAAATATTCTTTCGTTATATTGTAACTAATATGTATAATTTTTTCACCTAATTTATCTTCATTTACAAAATGAAAAAAATAATATGACAAAAAGGTGAATATATTAGGAAGAACATTACTGACAACTAAGTTGCCACATTCTTCATGCATTGTATTATTAACCAATAAATATAATGCCTTTCTACAGTCGTTATACGCTTTATCATCAAATTCTAAATGACGTAACAACTCAATCGCTGTAACAACCGAAAAGCAGATATCTCCATGTAACTTATATTTACATACTTCTTCAAAAGCATAAGTATGAACTATATTACGATAAGCATTAGTGTCTAACACATAAATAGTTTGCATAAAAAAACATCATTTTAATAAAGTAAATATAAATATTACTGCAACCTCCCATAATAAAAACCGTCCCCCCTCATAGGCAGGGGGACGATTAAGATTACTTCTTATGCAGTTTTAGCTGACGGTAATATCTTAGGCAGGTAATCCAAAGCTTTCCTATCCCTATCCTTAAAATACGCTTCTGCATTCTTTGGAATCCACTCCTCATCAACGTATTTAATAAAGATTGGAAGAAGCTCATTCTCGTATTGCCTAGCATCTAACTCCATACCATTTGGGAATTTATGCTTATACGGTATATACTTGTTGGCTAAATCTGGATAAAATTTCTTCAAGTAGTTAGAAAAGCATTTGCCTACACTTACATCCGGACGGATTTCTTTTCCGTCAAAGGCTTTGTTCGGAATCTCATACCCTACATGGTAAAACCGCCCATAAAGACGAACGAATAATTCATTGATCACGGAAAAGTACCCGCTATTGACACGATCCCAGTTATCATTAAATCTTACTACAAAGTTAGGAACCTCTGTACGATCAATAGAGAATGAGCCTGTTTTACGAATTGAAGGAATCACTACCTTAGTCACCCATTTACAAAATTTTTTTGCAAATGGTTTCCTACTTCTAAAAACGAGGGCGTATAAACCGCTTTCACTAATCAAATTAACTTTCCTGTTTTGACCTGCCCTAAGTATTACTGAGGTCTGCTTTTCATCATCGTCTAACGCAGTTAGTGCTTCACTAGGATTAGTTAAACCTAAAAGATTACATACATCGGAGGCAACAAACCAAGGCTCTCCATTAATTTCAACCGTTAAGATATCGGTTGAAGCATTAGAGATGGATGTTCCATCCATCTCATCATATTTGAATATCAACATATTCATATAAAAAGAATTTTTAAAATAATTATTTGCCCGATCACTCCTGATCAGTAACGCAAATATACAACTTTTTAGTTAACACACAAAAGACGATGACTATTTTCACAAACAATCATCGTCAAAATATTTATTTTAAAAATTCTTTCTTTTCTAAATGTGGTGCAAAGGTAGTCTAAAATTTGTATTGCGGAAATATTTCCGCAATAAATTTTAAGAATTAACATATCGACAATTATAAAGTCGCCCCACCTTCTCAGGCAGGGGGCCAATACTAATATTAAATCTATGAAACAAAAAGAAATCTACCAAATCCTATAAAACCCACCTATGCCAATATAGGGAGACAGGCCATTTTTTCCTATGCCATATCCAGCAGTAATACCGATTCCCCAGCGACGGAGTGGTTGTCGTTTCGTGATATACATTGTTTTCGGAAAAACATCAATACTATCAAGCGACGGACTATATCCCGATACCCAAGCATGGTAATGGTCTGTCAAGTACTCTTTCTGCGTGATCGGCATAGGCACAAGGATCGATTCCCTGATCGTATCGCCACCAAGCGTGATGTAGACAGGGAACAGTTCCGGGATCGTCTGTATCACGGTTTCATAGACAGGATAAGGGATGCTGTCTGTAATCGTATCAACGATAATGACGGTATCAATTCCCGGCGGGAGAGACTCGTGCGGACGGAAATGATAGCCGGACATGAAGCAAAGCAGGCAGAGCGAAAGAACTGCTATAACGTGCCAAACTTTCATAACAGATTCCACCCCGTTATAACATCTGGCATGTCTGCCTCTCTCCCATTCTCCACCTTGCTCATACCTGCAACAATCCGGATCATCTGTTCGCGGTCGTTAATATTGATAGGATCGTCAGCCTGGATTCCTGCGTAATCAGACACAGCCTCTATGTACTTTTCCGTATGGTTCTCTTTCGGCGGTGCCCATCTTCCTATCATCTTTCGAATCGTGTCCAGTTTATAGTTTCTATAGTAGTTTGACAGGATCTTAAAGACAGCCCTATATCCGTAGGCCATTGATTTAAACTGTTTAAACTCTTTGTCTGAACTTGTCTTTTCGCCTTGGAAGACATCGCTATTCCTTCTGATGTTTCCGGGGTTGTTGTTACGCAACCCTCTTGGTAATTCGTTCTTTTTCATACACTTTTTTAATTAATATCCATTCTGCGGTTCACGATCACCGCACTTCTTTCTCTCACATCTCTTCAGTGCAAGTTCAAGCTTGACATCCGAATAGCTCTCTTTCAAAGTAAAAAGCTCATCCTGTACCTGTCGAAGCCTTCCGGTTTGTTCTACAAAACGTTCTTCTTTTTCTGATAGCTGTTTTTGCAGGAACTCGTTATACTCACGTAAAGCCTTGAACTCCTCCACATCGGCATGAGCGTCCTCAATACGGGCGTTTGTCTTCCGGTTCGTATAGAAGCTAATCCCCCATTTTATCGCCTCGAATCCTCCTAACGTCCCGATTATTGTTAGTATATCGGTTAATTCTACATTCACTTTACACCTCCTTCCGTTTTTATTTGATCATCTTTGTTACGAGTTTTTTCATTGCCATAAGGCAGTGTTTGTTATTTCTTCGCCTCCAGTCTGTGATAGATGGGAGGCGGATTTTTATATTATTCGGCCTGTTGCCCCTCTTTTAGCGGTTCATCCAAAATTTTGACATACGTCGGCATCGTGAATTCGGAGAACATCCCATTGCGGTCTATGAAGTCAACACGTTGTTTGAGATATTGAAGTTCTTCATCAGTCAAAGCTATATCTGTTGTTTCTGTTATGGCCGCTGCATCAGTAAATCCGATATTGATTTGACCACTCCCCATATCCTTGATAACGATACGCTTCTGATCAACCTCCGAGATCGCTATCTTACTGTCTATCGATACTTTCAGTTCCATGTTTTTTCTCGTGTCAAACTGTGGTAACACGGTGTTGAGTATTAATACTCTGTCTTTCAATGTTAAATTCATCTTCTTATTCTATATATAATAAACCTGTTGCACTATCCCATTTTACATTATATTTTGTTCCAGATGTATCTAAATCATTAATCTGGGTTAACGTTGGTAAGAAACTTGCTTTTACACAAGTCCTAAATACCCATGAGGCATCAGATTTAAAATGTCTGACAAAAAAACTTATTTCCCGATAAGCCGTTGCATCAGGATTGTATTTCATTACAATAAATTTTCCGATATTACCTAAAATACCTTGATAAGTTCTTTGAATTTCCATACCTTGAGCTTCTCTTGCTGCAAACAGATTAACATAGTTATTATTCCACGATTTGTCGGTTAAATAAATGCTTGAAAAATTAGATGTGCCTCCATTGAGACTTATAGCATTTAACATTCTAACATTAACATCTCCACTTTGGTCAACTCTAAAATCTGCACTTTCTGGAACTAAACCTCCAGCCCAAAATCTTATAGAACTATTAGATGTGCCATATCCTGTAATCCCAGCTTGTCCATTTCTTAATAAAATGGCATCATTTGCTGTAATAGTCCCATTTGAAATCACGTTACCTGAGCTATCAACGCTAAATGTCGGATCAGTGGGTGGTTGCCCTTTCACCCCGGCTGTTCCTCCCGACCAAATACGGATTGTACCAGACGCCGACATTCCACCTGTGCTTCCAAAAGCGATCGCACCCGTAGTTATGAGTCCGCCATTGATCTCTGTTATTGTATTGTCATACTTTGAGGCAAGAACCCATTTAGAACCGCTATATCTATAGATATTCTCCCCATCCACCCATAAGTCATTTGTCCGCATCCCCGATGCTGGAGCCGTCGTTTGATAAAATACCCTTGCCTTGTTATTTGCAGTCAATTGGGCGTTGTTAGCTGCATTTGACGCATTCTCTGCATCCGTCAGGGCATCATTTATCCCATCATACAACGGTTGAAGGTTAGGACGGTCGGAAATGTTATTATAACCGGATGTTCCGGATTTGAATATCACAGGTCCGGTTATAGTCCCATTCACCAGATCAATCACCAATCGGGCTAACTTGTCCTTTATCAATCCTGTCGTGATCGTCTGGCCGGCAATCTCAGTGTATCCATAATTCGGAAGCCAAGAGCGTACGCCATCCTCCGGAGTATTGAGCACCCCTACCCAGAAATGATAGAACCCTGTTTCATCCTCTAACTTTATCTGCCGTTCACTGACATATATTGAGCCATTTGTTCCTTCTTTTGGACATTTGGCATAAACATAATAGGCAAGCGAATTATTCAGCCGGAAAGAAGCCGCCGGAATAGCCCATTCACGGATTTCCTCGCTAACGGTAAAGTGTACTAACTTTCCTGTCGTATTCTTGAAATAGTTGGCATCATTGTCCGCATTCGGAATAAACTTCATTCCTATAAGCTCCATCTGCTGGGAATTGGTACCGACGATAAGTTGCGCCGTATGCACGGCCAACGGCTTGATAAGTTCAGTGAAATAATCCCCTTCCGGGTCAAACATCATGCCCAAAGTTTCCATCACGTCCCGCCATGAACGTTTCGTATGTTCCCGAACCGGCTTAACCGCATCCTCAATCTCTTCCGGCACTTTATTCACATCATCCACCAGATCCTTAAAACCATTCGATTCAAGGAAATCGGACAAGGTAAGTTCATACCGGTATGAAGGTGTACCGTCTTTCTCGATATACCTTTTTATTTTGGTAACACGAATCTCTCGATCGATATCCAACTGTTCAGAATATACGCCAACCATCTGGCCACAGGCGATAAAGATGTTTTGCAAACGAAAAACAATTTCATCACATTTTCCTCGTAACTGGATGCGTTTCTCGCACTTGCCATCCAACCATGTTTGCGCCTCTTCCTGTAGCTGTAATGAAGCGTTATCCCTGTAGCTTTGCGGCATTTTCAGGCCGGTAAGGATAAACTTGTCACCGACAGAAAAATTAATGTCACCGGGGACTTTCAAGGCGTTTTCCTGGTCATTCTGCTTTAGTTTGAACTGTTTCAAGTCATTGTCCCAACTATCTTCAACGATTGCAAGGTCATAGCCAGCCAAGCCGCCATCCTGGAATGTAACGATCACTTCCACCCCGTCCAACAGGCAATCGGTAAGATTGAAATCCATACCGGCAGCTCTCAGAGTGTAATCGTCGATCTTTTCTGTTACGGCAAACTCTCCTTTCGGAAAGATATGGTCGAATTGCATGGACTTTTCTATCCGGCCGTACTTCTCTACATTCTTTTCGATAGAGAGCCGGCCATCAGGCAGAAGAAGATAATCAGCACCATAATCGGGACCGAGATTCTTGTCTGAACCGTATGGATAAAAAACCGTCACAGGTGGCGTATCATCAACAGCAGACACTTCCAGTTCGGTAAAACCCATTCCTTCGCCCTGTGCCAAGACAAGGCCGTTGCTTGAATACTCCCTCCTGCCGATATTTATTGTCTGGCCGGATATCCAGTATTCCGTATCCAATTCTTTAATGAGTTCGTCAAGTACCGTCCCGACTTTCTTATCTTTGAAAGAAAGGGTAACCATCCGGGATTCGATACAGGATCCGGCCACCCAACCAGATCCTGTACGGTTCATGTTTTTGACAAATAGGGTTAGCCAGTCACGGGCGGTACCGGTGTAATAGTCGAAGTTCTTTTTCCGCTCCGGTGTACCATGAAGGAAAAACTCTGCATCCAAAAGGTCGTATCGACTTGAATAGAACTGAACGGTATATTCCCAACCAAGAGATGTCTCCCTTTTCGTCACCTTCTCATTATGCCGGATCTTGTATTTTGTCCCTTCAAAGTCTATATAGTCGTTGATTTGAAGGTTTACCACATTTCGGGAAAGAAAATTCAGGGTAAGAGTGTCCTCACCCATAATCTCTTCGACCGTATAACTATTATCCTTCAGATAAACGTCACAAACTACCGTATTTCCGCGCTTTATTTCCATACTGCTAAATAACCTACTTATTTTTA
>ERZ791883.933-NODE-933-length-29510-cov-6.069054_pt1 | contig 29510 bp, 25 predicted proteins | sample MGYA00510160_ERZ791883 | MGnify/ENA primary metagenome ERZ791883 (study PRJEB30046, sample SAMN00792072) | human gut metagenome | study: EMG produced TPA metagenomics assembly of the A metagenome-wide association study of gut microbiota in type 2... | reverse complement strand
CCACCACCATTGCGCAGGCGCAACGGTCCCCCGCCCCTGCAGGGCGGACTTGGCCGCTGGCCTTTACCGGCGATGCAAAAGGACCTGGCTGTCAAGCCGGGTCCTGTCCATCGGCTGCTGACCGTTGACAGCTGACCGCTGGCAGGGCTGCTGCTCACCGCAGCAGCCCCTTTCTCTTGCCTCTTTTCCCCATTTGTGCTATGATAATAGCAAACAAACGTTTAGTAAAACAAACGAAAGCGGGGAGAGTCATGGAACAGCGAATCTATGGGGCCATTGATCTGAAATCTTTCTATGCCTCGGTGGAGTGTGTGGAGCGGGGACTGGATCCTCTGGATGCCTGTCTGGTGGTGGCGGACCGGAGCCGGTCGGACCGGACCATCTGTCTGGCGGTGTCCCCGGCTTTGAAGCACTGGGGGATCCCGGGCCGTCCCCGGCTGTTCGAAGTGATCCGCCAGGTGGAAGAAATGAACACCCTCCGTCGGGGATGGCTCCGGGGCCGACCTTTTTCAGGGAAATCCTTTCTGGCCTCCCAACTGGGCCGGGACCGGACCCTGGAGGTGGATTACATCACCGCCATGCCCCACATGCAGCGGTACATGGAAAAAAGCGCCCAGGTGCTCCAGGTGTACCTTCAGTTCATGGCCCCGGAGGACATCCACGTGTATTCTGTGGACGAAGTGCTCCTGGACCTGACCCCTTATCTGAAATCCGGAGGCTGGACTCCTTACGGCCTGATCCGGGAGATGATCCGCCAGGTGCTGAAGGAAACAGGAATCACCGCCACTGCCGGCATCGGCACCAACCTGTATCTGTGCAAGGTGGCCATGGACATTGTGGCCAAACACATGGAACCGGACCGGGATGGGGTGCGGATCGCTTCCCTGACGGAAAAGACCTACCGGCAGCTGCTGTGGGACCACTGCCCTCTCACGGATTTCTGGCGGATCGGGCCGGGGATCACCCGGAAACTCCAGCGGTACGGCATGTACACCATGGGGGCGGTGGCCCGGATGTCCCTGGAAGATCCGGACCTGTTGTACCATCTGTTCGGGGTGAATGCGGAACTGCTCATCGACCATGCCTGGGGTTGGGAGCCCTGTACCCTGAAGGATATCCGGGCCTATGAGCCCCTGAGCAGCAGCCTGGGGTCCGGCCAGGTGCTCCAGCAGCCTGCCACTGCGGAAACGGCCCGGCTGCTGCTGTGGGAGATGGCGGACCTTTTGGCCCTGGACCTGGTGAAGAAGCACCGGGTGACGGACCAGCTGGTGCTGACCCTGGGATACGACCGGTGCAACCTGGAAGACCCGGAGCGGCGCCGGTCCTACCGGGGAAAGGTGGCGGCGGACCATTTCGGCCGGCCGGTGCCCGTCCACGGCCACGGGTCCCGGAACCTGCCGGGCGGGTACACTGCTTCGGGCCAGGTGATCCGGGAGGCGGCCCTGGAGCTTTTCCACCAGGTGGCCGATCCCCAGCTGCTGATCCGGAAGATCTCCCTTACCGCGGAACATGTGAAGTCCCCGGAGGCCCTGCGGTTGCTGGGGGCCGAAACGGACCTGTTTGCCCGGGAAGAGACACCGGTGTACGCCCGGGGCCGGGAGGAGGAACTCCAGGAAACCATCCTGGCCATCCAGGACCGGTACGGGAAGAACGCCCTGCTCCGGGGGAGCAACCTGCTGCCCGGGGCCATGACCCGGGAGCGGAACGGCCAGGTGGGAGGACACCGGGCATGAAGCCGTATGAAGATATGCTGGATCTGCCCCGGCCCAGGATCTCCGGCCATCCCCGGATGGACCGGAAGAAGCGGGCGGCCCAGTTTGCCCCTTTTGCGGCCTTGAACGGTTATGAGGAACTGGTGGAAAAGGCCCTCCGGCGCCATGAGGCGGCGGTGGAGGCCCAGGTGGAACGGATCCGGGACCCGGAAAAACCATAATGTATTTTTATGCATAAAATGCAAATAAAAAATCTGTCCCTACGGCTCCATCTGTGTTATAATGTTCCTATTCTATAAAGGCTGGGCCCAGTGCACCAGTGAATGAGGGGTGGTCATGATGTTTAAAGTATTTATCGATGGCGGCGAAGGAACGACCGGTCTGCGGCTGGCCCAGCGGCTGAAGCAGCGGACGGATATCGAACTGCTCACCATCAGTTCGGACCTGCGGAAGAACCTGGATGCCCGGCTGGAAAAAATCGACCAGGCGGACGTGGCCTTCCTGTGCCTGCCCGATGCCGCGTCCCGGGAAGTAGCGGCAGCCGCCAAGGACTGCGACACCAAGATCATCGACACCTCCACGGCCTTCCGGTGCGACCCGGCCTGGGCCTACGGGTTCCCGGAACTGGGCCCCTCCTACCTCCATGCCATCCAGGAGAGCAGCCGGATCTCCAACCCGGGCTGCCATGCCACCGGCTCCATTGCCGTACTGGCGCCCCTGGTGAAGGCCGGGTTCATTGCTCCGGACGGGCTCTATACCCTTACGTCTCTCACCGGGTATTCCGGCGGGGGCAAGAAGATGATCGCTTCTTACGAAAATCTCCATGACAAGGAACTGGATGCGCCCCGGATCTACGGGCTGAACCAGCAGCACAAACATCTGCCGGAAATCCTGAAATATGCCGGACTGGAACAGTCTCCCATTTTCCTGCCCATTGTGGCGCCCTATTATGCAGGCATGCTGGTGACCGCCGGGTTCCAGATGCCCCAGGACCTGAGCCTGGCAGCGGTACGGAAGATGTATGCGGATTTCTACAGGGATCAGGCCTTCATCACAGTGGTCCAGAACGAAGAACTGCCCAAGATGCTGGGGTCCAACACCCTGGCCGGGAAGGATTCCCTGCGGATCTATGTGTGCGGCAACGAGGACCGGTTCACCGTGTCCGCTCAGTTCGACAACCTGGGGAAAGGGGCCAGCGGTGCAGCCATCGAAAACATGAACATCGCCATGGGCCTGGATCCGGAAACGGGATTGGAATTGTAAGGTGCTGCGGAGCAGCACCAGCTGGCAGTCACGAGTCATCAGTCACTGGCCGAAAGAGAGAACCCGTCCTTTGGGCCGGGTTCTTTTCATGCAGGGGGACGAAAATTTTGCGGGCGGCCGGGCCTGCCGCCCCTACGGAACCGGAAGCAAAACGGAACTGTGGGGCAGACAGGGAAAATACAGATCCACAGGGATGCCGTAGGGGGCGCAGGCCCGGCGCCCCGCCAACATACACAAGGAGGAACACCCATGGAATATTGGGATATCTACGACAGCAACAAACAGGTCACCGGCCGGAAAATGGTCCGGAACGACTGGCATATGAAACCGGGGGACTACCATCTGACGGTGCTGGCCCTGATCCGGGACGAACAGGGGAGGATCCTGATCACCCAGCGGAAGGCGGACAAGGAATGGGCTGCCCTGAAATGGGAAATCCCCGGAGGCGGAGTACGGGCGGGAGAAACTTCTCAGCAGGCGGTGCTCCGGGAAGTGGGGGAGGAAACCGGGCTCCATTTTGCTCCGGAAGAGGCCCGGTGCATCCATACCTACCGCAGCGACAGCCCGGAGGAACAGAACAATTATTTTGTGGATATTTATGAATTTCGAGGAGATTTTACCCGTGACCAGGTAAAGATCCAGGAAGACGAAGTGGAAAGCTTCCGGCTGGCCACCCCTGCCCAGATCCGGGAACTGGGAAAACAGGATGATTTCCTCCACTATCACAGAATCGAGGGATTGCTGACTATGGACATCAAAAAAATCACCATTGCAGGAGCAGGGACCATGGGGTATTCCATGGCGGATATTTTTGCCCGGAACGGGTATGAAGTGACCTTGTGGAACCACCGGCAGCCCACCCTGGACAAGGCCAGGACGAAGATCTCGGCGGCCGCGGCGGACAAGATCACCTATACCACCAGTATGGACGCCTTCCGGGGCCGGGACCTGATCGTGGAATCCATTGTGGAGGACATGGAGGCCAAACTGGCTTTTTACCGGGAAATGAGCCCCCTGGCAGATCCGGAAACCATCATTGCCACCAACACTTCCGGCCTGTCCATCAACAAACTGGCGGCAGCGGTTACCGGGCCGGACCGGTTCCTGGGGATGCACTGGTTCAATCCGCCCACCCTGATCCCCCTTATCGAAATCATCAAAAATGAGGAGACCCGGCCGGATGTGGCCAAAACCATCTATGACCTGTCCCTGGCCATCGGGAAGAAACCGGCCCTGGTGGAAAAGGATGTACCCGGGTTTGCCGCCAACCGGATCCAGCTGGCCGTGCTCCGGGAAGCCCTGGCTCTGGTCCGGGACGGAGTGGTCAGCGTGGAAGGGGCCGATGCGGTGATGAAATACGGCCTGGGCTTTCGATGGGCCTGCCTGGGGCCCCTGGAAACCGTGGATTTCGGGGGCCTGGATGTGTTCTGCCACATCAGCGAATACCTGATGCCGGATCTGGAAGATTCCCATGAAGTGCCCGCCCTGCTGAAGGAAAAGGTGGAAGCCGGGGATTACGGGGTGAAGACCGGGAAAGGCTTCTATGACTATGCCGGGGACAAGGCCCGGGAAGCCACTGCCGCCCGGGACAAAAAGCTCCAGGCGGTGTATGACGCCCTTTACGGAGGAAAGGCATGACAGGCCCCGTCCCCGCCCACTGCAAGGTCTGCCGGGGAGAATGCCTGAAGAGTGTGGAGTTCCTGGTGGGGCTGCCTCCGGAAAAGGTGACCACCCTGCTCCGCCGGTCGGTACGGCTGAAATTGGCCAAGGGGGAGTACCTGTTCCACGAAGGGGAACCCTGTGATGCCATCTACATCATCCACCAGGGCCGGGTGAAACTGTGCACCTACGACCAGGACGGCCTGGAACGGATCGCCGGGATCTTTGTGGAGCATGATACCATCTGGGAAGGGGTACTGGTGCCGGACAGCCGGTATTCCGCCTCGGCCATTGCCATGACGGGGGTGGAGTGCTGCAAACTGGCCCGGAGGGATTTCGAGGAGGCCATCCAGGAACCGGAAGTGGCCATGCGGATCATCGCCCTTTTGAGCAAGAAGCTCCACGACGCCAACCGGCGGAACCTTTTAAAGAGCATCGCCGACCCCAAGGAACGGGTGGCCGGGCTGCTGCTGTACCGGTACCGGCGGCAGACCAGCGACACCATCACCATGCGCCTGGAGGAAATGGCCGGCAGCCTGGCCCTCCGGCCGGAAACCATTAGCCGGAAGCTGAAGGAACTGGAACGGGAAGGGTACGTAAAAAAGACCGGCCAGAGCAGCATCAAGGTCCTGGATCCGGACCGGCTGATGGAGCTGGTGAATTATTGACCCAAATCAAGGAACCTTTTTTCAAAAACACATACAATGAGACCCATCAAGAGGCGTACGAACTGTGACCCCTTTGATGGGGTCTTTTTTTATCAGGAGGTATTATGATCCAGGGACGTATCCATTCCATCGAAACCTTCGGGTCCGTGGACGGGCCCGGAACCCGTTTCATCATCTTTGTCCAGGGCTGCAACATGCGCTGCCTGTACTGCCACAATGTGGACACCTGGAAATGCGGCCAGGGGGGCCAGCTGAAAACCGCTGACGAACTGCTGGACCAGGCGGAGCGCTACCGGCCCTACTGGGGTCCGGAAGGGGGCATCACCGTCAGCGGAGGGGAACCTCTGCTCCAGATGGATTTCCTGCTGGACCTGTTCCGGAAGGCCAAAGCCCGGGGCATCGGCACCTGCATCGACACGGCCGGCCAGCCCTTTACCCGGAAGGAACCTTTCTTCAGCCAGTTCAAAGAGCTGATGGAGGTAACGGACATCCTGCTGCTGGATGTGAAGCACATCGACCCGGAAGCCCATAAAAAGCTCACCGGCCAGCCCAATGACAACATCCTGGACCTGTTCCGGTATCTGTCGGAAATCCAAAAGCCCATCTGGGTCCGGCAGGTGCTGGTGCCCGGATGGACCGACGATCCAGGGTCTCTGCAGCGGACCCGGGAATTCCTGGACACCCTTACCAACATCCAGCGGGTGGAAGTGCTGCCCTACCACAACATGGGCCTGTACAAATGGGAACAGTTGGGGATCCCCAACAAGCTGAAGGACGTAAAGCCCCCCACCCAGGAAGAGGTGGACAAGGCCCGGAAAATCCTGGGGGCAGTATAAAATAAGTTAGTCTAAGCAAACTTGACTCCAGTCAAGGTTTTAAAATGGAAAAACGGCTATGATTAAGCCATGAAAAACGAACCAACGGGAACTCAAAAAGGAGGAACTGTAATGAACAGCATCAATCAGAATGTTGCATGGAGAGGTTTTAAAGGCGTGAAATGGACGGACGATGTGGATGTCCGGGATTTCATCCAGAACAACTATACCCCTTATGACGGGGACGAAAGCTTCCTGGCAGGGCCTACGGAAGCCACCAACAAACTGTGGGGCAGAGTCCAGGAACTCCAGAAGGAAGAACGGGCCAAAGGCGGCGTATTGGACTGCGAAACGGAAGTGGTCTCCAGCCTGACGGCTTACGGCCCCGGCTACATCGATGAATCCATGAAAGATTTGGAACAGGTGGTGGGCCTCCAGACCGACAAGCCTCTGAAACGGGCCTTCATGCCCTACGGCGGCATCAAAATGGCGGAAGAAGCTGCGGAAACCTACGGGTACAAGGTGAACCCCAAGTTCCACAAGATCTTCACCGAATACCACAAGACCCACAACCAGGCTGTATTCGATGCCTACACCGCTGAAATGCGGAAAGCCCGCCACAGCCATATCGTAACCGGTCTGCCTGATACCTACGGCCGGGGCCGGATCGTGGGGGACTACCGGAGAGTGGCTCTCTACGGCATCGATTTCCTGATCAACAAGAAAAGCGAAGACCTGGACAACTGCGGCTGCGGGGTCATGACCGACGACATCATCCGGCAGCGGGAAGAACTGGCGGAACAGATCCGGGCTCTGAAACAGATGAAGGAAATGGCCAAAGTCTACGGCTATGACATTTCCGCTCCTGCCAAGAACGCCAAGGAAGCCGTCCAGTGGCTGTACTTCGGCTACCTGGCTGCAGTAAAGACCCAGAACGGGGCTGCCATGAGCGTGGGCCGCATCTCCACCTTCCTGGATATCTACATCAGCCGTGACCTGGCCGAAGGGACCCTCACCGAAGAGGCGGCCCAGGAACTGATCGACCATCTGACCCTGAAATTCCGCATGGTGAAATTCGCCCGGATCCCCTCCTACAACCAGCTGTTCTCCGGCGACCCGGTATGGGCTACCCTGGAAATGGCCGGCATCGGCATGGACGGCCGGCACATGGTCACCCGGAACGACTACCGGTTCCTCCACACCCTGGAAAACATGGGGCCTTCTCCTGAACCCAACCTGACGGTGCTGTATTCTTCCGCACTGCCGGACAACTTCAAGAAATACGCCGCCCACATTTCCATCACCACTTCTTCCATCCAGTACGAAAACGACGATGTGATGAAGCCGGTATGGGGCGATGACTACAGCATCTGCTGCTGCGTATCCGCCACCCAGACCGGGAAGGAAATGCAGTTCTTCGGGGCACGGGCCAACCTGGGCAAATGCCTGCTGTACGCCATCAACGGGGGCAAGGATGAAAAATTCCTGACCAAAGACGGCAAACACATGCAGGTAGGGCCGGAATATGCACCCATCACCTCCGACGTGCTGGACTACGGCGAAGTGATGCACAAATTCGACCTGATGATGGACTGGCTGGCCGGGCTGTACGTGAACATCCTGAACCTGATCCAGTACATGCATGACAAATACTACTATGAAGCGGCAGAAATGGCCCTCATCGACACCGATGTGCGCCGGACCTTTGCCACCGGCATCGCAGGCTTCTCCCATGTGGTGGATTCCCTGTGCGCCATCAAATACGCCAAAGTTTCCACGGTCCGGGATGAATCCGGCCTGGTGGTGGACTACAAGATCGAAGGGGACTTCCCCAAATACGGCAACGATGATCCCCGGGCGGATGAAATCGCTGTATGGCTGCTGAAGACCTTCATGACCAAGCTGCGGAAACACCACACCTACCGGAATTCCGAAGCCACCACTTCCATCCTGACCATCACTTCCAATGTGGTGTACGGCGGCGCCACCGGTGCCCTGCCTGACGGACGGAAAGCCTACACCCCGTTCGCTCCCGGTGCCAACCCGGCCTACGGCGCAGAACAGAACGGCCTCCTGGCTTCTCTGAACTCTGTGGCCAAGCTGCCTTACGAATATGCTCTGGACGGGATCTCCAACACCCAGACCATCGCTCCGGAAACCCTGGGCCACAATGAAGAAGAACAGAAAGCCACCCTGGTACGGGTGATGGACGGCTACTTCGACCAGGGAGCCCACCACCTGAACGTGAACGTGTTCGGCGTGGACAAGCTGATCGACTGCATGGAACATCCGGAAAAACCGGAATATGCCAACTTCACCATCCGGGTATCCGGCTACGCGGTGAAATTCATCGACCTGACCAGAGAACAGCAGCTGGACGTAATCGCCCGCCGCGCTCATCAGAAGATGTAATGTTTTAGTAAGAAGGGGCTGTTGCATGAGCAACAGCCCCTTAGTCGGAAGTCCGAAGTCTGAAGTCGGAAGCCTCAGGACAGGATCCGTCTGGCTGGACGGATCCTTTTGATTCTGTAAAACCAGAATCGCAATCAATCTGAGAGATCATTTCGTCCAAAGGTTCTACACATTCAAAAAATTTGCCTGCAAATTTAACATTCGGCTCCAGACTTCAGACTTCAGACTCCAGACTTGAGCCGGTTACCTGCAACTGTTCTTAATCAAGTTACAAAAAGCCCTTGACTTTCCTAGTGAAGTAGTGTAGAATCAGAACCATCAAAATCACATACCTTCATCGAGAGCAGCAGAGGGATTTGGCCCTATGAAGCTGCGGCAACCCCCGGAAGGGAAGGTGCCAATTCCAACAGGGATCCCCTGGCAGATGAAAAGCGAGCTCAGTCATCGAAAACACCATCTGCCCAGCAGGTGGTGTTTTTCTTTGTGTGGCTTTCGGGAAGGCGAAAAGGAGAGATGTTCATGAAACTGAAGAAATGGATTGCAGCAGCCGTATCCGTCCTGGCCCTGGCCAGCCTGGTCAGCGGCTGCGGCAGCGACAAAAAGGCGGCCGCCCCGGCGGAAAAGAAGACCATCACTGTAGGGATCACCCCCGGGTATTCCGAACAGGTCATGGAAGTGGTAAAGAAGGAAGCGGAAAAACAGGGGCTGAAGGTGGAAATCAAGACCTTCTCCGACTATGTGACTCCGGACCAGGCTCTGGCCCAGAAGGACATCGACCTGAACTCCTTCCAGCATGAACCCTTCCTGCTGGCCTTCAACAAAAAGAACGGCACCAAACTGGTGAGCATCGGCAAGACCTACCTGGCTCCCCTGCGGCTGTATTCCACCAAGATCAAAAACGTGGCGGACATCAAGGACGGGGACAAGATCGCCATCCCCAACGATCCTTCCAACGGAGGACGGGCCATCCTGATGCTGAGCAAACTGGGTCTCCTGAAAGTGAACCCGGATGTGAAAGCTACGGAACTGACCGTCAATGACATCACCGAAAACCCGAAACACCTGCAGATCGTGGAACTGGAAGCCGCCCAGCTGCCCCGGAGCCTGGATGACACCGCCGCTTCCATCATCAACGCCGGGTATGCCAACTCCGCCGGTCTGTCCACGGACCTGGCCATTGCCAAGGAAGACAATACCAGCCCCTATGTGAACATCATTGCCGCCCGGGAAGAAGACAAGGACAACCCCACCTACAAGAAATTCGTCCAGATCTTCCAGAGCCAGCCGGTGAAGGACTACATCCTGGAAAACTGCAAAGGCAACCTGGAACCGGCCTGGTAATTGAGAAAGAAGGGAACGGCAGTGAAACTTACGGAAGAAGAACAGAAATACGCCGCTCATCTCCAGCGGTTCATCCAGTGCGCCACCGTGTCCAACGCCAATGTGGACAAGGTGGACTGGAGCCAGTTTGAAAAACTCCATGAGGCCTTCCGGGAATTCTATCCCCACATCTACCGCCTGATGGAGCTGGATGAAGTGGGCCAGGCGGGGCTCCAGTTCCATCTGAAGGGAACCGGCAGCGCAAAGAAGCCCCTTCTGCTCATGGCCCATCAGGACGTGGTGGAAGTAGGGGATCGGGGCCAGTGGAAATTCGATCCCTTTGGAGGCGAAATCATCGACGGCTGTATCTGCGGCCGGGGCACCACCGACTGCAAGCACCAGCTGCTGGCGGAAATGGAAGCGGTGGAAGCCCTGCTGGCAGAAGGCTGGCGGCCGTCTTACGACCTGTACCTGTCTCTGGGCTACAGTGAGGAAGTGTACCTGGAAAACGATGTGGACGGAGCGGAAAAGCTCACCCGGCACCTGGAAGAGAAGGGGGTCCGGCTGGGCACCGTAGTGGACGAAGGGGGCGGCCTGTTCCCGGTGGGGGACAAGCTGGAAGCCAAAATCGGAGTGGCGGAAAAATCCCCGGTGAACTTCGAGATCTACGCCACCTCTCCCGGAGGCCATTCCAGCCGTCCCGGGAAGGGGACAGCCCTGGGGACCCTGGCCAAAGCCATTGTGGCCATCGAATCCCATCCTTTCCCATACCGGTTCACTCCCCTGACCCTGGCCCATCTCCAGAAAAGCGCCAAACTCCAGGATGCCGGCCGCCGGGCCATCTATGAAGACCCGGAAGGCCACTGGCAGGAACTGTGCCAGTTGGCCCAGGAAGATCCGGCTCTGGATGCCCTGCTCCACACCACCATCGCCTTCACCATGGCCGAAGCCAGCAAGCAGCCCAATGTGCTGCCCAGCCGGGCGGCGGCCCAGATGAGCGTCCGGGTGCTCCAGGGGGATACGGTGGAATCCTGCGAAAATTACTTCCGCCAGTTCCTGCCGGAAGGGGTGGAAATCCGCCATGTGTCCGGCAAGGACCCGCTGCCCGCTTCCGACCCCCAGAGTTATGGGATCCAGGTGGCGGAAAAAGTGCTGAAAGGCCAGTATGGGGAAAAAGTGGACGTGGTGCCCTTCCTGATGCTGGGAGGCACCGACAGCCACTATTACAAGCGGATCGCCGACAATGTGATGCTGTTCTCCGGGTATCTCCGGGACAGCCGCTGGGGCGCCGCCCACCAGGTGAACGAAAAGATCCCCGCTGATGCCCTGAAGGCCAGTGTGGACTTTTTCAAGGAATTTTTACGGTCTTACTGATATGGAACTGACGTACCAGGTGGATCGGGACCATGCCGGATGCTGCGTCCGCCAGGCAGCCCGGGGTCCCATGCACCTTTCGGAAAAACTCTGGCGGAAAATCAAATGGAACGGCACCATTACCGTGAACGGATCCCCGGTTTCCAGTCCTTCCCACAGGCTGGAGGCCGGGGACCGGCTTGTTTTCCAATGGGAAGAAACGGCGGCGGTGATCCCGGTCCATCTGCCTCTTGCCATTTTGTACGAGGATGAGGACCTGCTGGCGGTGGACAAGCCGGCCGGCATGCTGATCCACCCCACCTGGTCCGGGGCCCGGGATACCCTGGTCCAGGCGGTGGGAGGGTATTTCCGCCAGTCGGGGCAGAAATGCGGCATCCATCCGTTGTACCGGCTGGACCGGGATACCACGGGCCTTCTGCTGGTGGCCAAATCCGCTTTTGCCAAACACGCCCTCACCCGCAGCCACCAGGAAATCTACCGGGAATACCTGGCGGTGTGTGAAGGGGATCTGGCAGAACCCCGGGGCCGGATCCACCTTCCCATCGGCCGGGTGGCAGAAGGGGTGGACCGGTGGATGGTCCGGGAAGACGGACGGCCGGCGGTGACTGATTATGAGATCCTGGCTGACAGAAGGGACCATACGGTGCTGAAGATCCATCTCCTTACCGGAAGGACCCATCAGATCCGGGTCCATTTCGCCCACAAGGGGCACCCTCTGGTGGGGGACCCGGTGTACGGCACAAGGGACCCAAGGATTGCCCGCCAGGCCCTCCACGCCTGGACCGTCCGGTTCCGCCACCCCAGGACAGGAGAAGAAGTGTTCCTCACGGCCCCGGTGCCGGAGAATATGAAGGGGCTGGCAGGAAGTCAGGTTTGTACGGCTTTTCTCCCTCAAAATATGCTATAATTGCTTAATAAGACCGTAAGGGAGATGGAAACAATGAGACGACAGAAAGGCCAGGACATCATCGAATACGCCCTGATGCTTGCCATCATTGTGGGTTTGGGGTGGATGGTCTATTCCCATGCGGCTGACGGAGGCCTGCCCAGCTCCATCAATTCCGTCTTCAACAACGCCAGCGCTCTCCTGGGAGAAGCTTCCAAGAAAAAACTCCCGGCCGCCACCACGGCGAAAGATATCATCGAACGGCTCCGGCAGGGACGGTATGAGGGGCTGGCGGATGTGCTCCAGGGGAAACCTTCCAAAACCCTGGTAATTGCTTCGGACAGTGCCGCCGGACAGGAACTGGCCCGGAAGCTGAACATCCAGACCAAAGAAGGGGATGGCTGGTTCGCCAGGGTCCAAACCGATGGGGTAACGGTGTTTTCCTATTACTCTGCAGAGGCAAACAAGGGGATGACCTTCAGTCAGCTGGCAGCGGATTACCAAAAGAATACCAAAACGTATTATGAGGCATCTACAGGGGAAAATAAAGCTACGGTAAGGATCACGGAAGGGTTGTTCAACGGCCAGGGGAAAAGTGCCGTAGGTTCAGGAAAGACCGTCTTTAACAATGTCAAAGGCTACGTGGGCCCCTCTCCCAGCGGCAGCGGGTTCATCATCGATCCTACGCGTACCAAAAAATTGAAATAGAAACGGCCGTTTGCGTCAACTTCTTGAACAAACCATGAAAAAACCTGCACCTGTGTTGACAGGGCAGGTTTTTTGCTATAGATAAAAAGGTGCAGTACATATGCAGGAGGCTTGACAGAATTGAAAACTATGGACTGGAAAAAAATCATGGTGACCCTTCCTCTGCTGGCTCTGGGCCTGCCCGCTGCAGCCGGGGCGGAAGCAGCTTATTCCCAGACCGCCAGCGTCAGTTACCGGGCCGGCGACGGGACCCGGCAGGAAGCGTATTCCGGGTACGAAATGGCCGTGGAGGGCAGCACCCTGACCCTGGACCTGAAAGGCACCGCTGCCGGGGAAAACGGCTGGAGCGTGGAGAACCTGGACCCGGCCATGGTGCGGCTGGACAGCCAGACCGTGACCCAGATCCCGGATGCCCAGCCCAAACTGGCGGCCACCAAACTTTGTTTCACCGCCCTGAAGCCGGGAAAGACCCAGTTCCAGATCCGGCAAAAGGGCAGCCATCCCGCCCAGGCCCTGGAAGTCCACCTGACCGTGGACAAGGCCAAACAGATCGCCAGTGTCAATTTCACCCGTCCCGAAGCAAGGGAAAACACCGGAGCAGCCCTGGAATCCCCGGTACCGGCCAAAGCCAATCCCTTCCGGGAAACTCATGAAGGGCATCTGATCCGCAGCGGATTCACCGGGGAAGCCTATTCCGACAACATGGTCCTGCTCCATCTGGATCTGGGGATGACCCGGAAAGACGTGGAAAAACTGGCCCGGAAGATGGACTGCAAAGTCCAGTATTACATGCCCATGCTGAACATGGCCGCCCTGGAACTGGACAAACCGGTGAAAAATTCCCAGGAAATGCGGCAGGTTTTGGAGAAACTGAACGGAACCACCGGGGTCATTATGGCCGACGTGGATCGGGTGATGGGGCTGGACTGAGAAAAAACAGTGCAGAGTGCAGAGGGAAGAGTGCAGAGAAGGACGGCGGGACCGGCTGATCGAAGGAGAGGGTGGGACTCCAACGGTGTAGGGGCTCCCCATGGGGAGCCCGTCCCGGCCACCGGTGTTTTTTTTTCGTAAACCTACGGATTGGACGTATACCTATCGGATGAAGAAACAGGAACGAACGGGTTTGCCCTCCCGGCGGAGAGTCTTCGCGGGTGTATGGGGATAGAAGTTTTTGCCCTCTGGGCGGCCGGGACGGGTTTGCCTGCGGCGAACCCCTACGTCGTCGACCTCGAAGCATTGTTATCCATATGGTAGGAATTCTGGATAACAGAAACAGCTGCCCTTCTCCTTGGGGAGAAGGGCAGCTGGAGAAAGAAGGGAAATCATATGGAACCATTCAAAAGGCTGCTTTGTACGGGCCTGGCAGTATTCTGTTTGGGGAGCGGTCTGGCTTCTGCCGCGGCTCCGGAACCGGCTGTCAAGCCAACGGGAGCAGCAGCTTCAGCCGGGAAAACCGTGGAGCTGACGGAATTGAAAAATACCGGCACAAAGGCCATACGGGATCCTTTGGCCGGGGCGGACCCCAAGATCCTGGAAAAGTTCTGCCTGGTAAAGGGCGGAACCTACAAAAAAGTGACCGCATGCCTCCAGGGGCTGGACAAAAGCGCCACGGGCCTTGATCCGGCGGCCCGGCTGCCTTCCTTCGTCCAGTGACAAGAGACCAGTGACCGGGGGTGTGAATTTTTTCACACCCCCTTCGTATTTTATTTCAGCGCTTCCGCAAATTCTCTTCCGTACTTCCGGCACAGCTCCTGGCTGGCCTGGTCCGGAGCCCACTGGCACCGGAGCCCTTCGTTGACCAACTGGAACCCGGCACCGCCCAGCAGTTCCGTGATCTGTTTCACCGCTTCTCCGCTCCAGCCGTAGCTGCCGAAAGCAGCGGCCTTTTTGTTCTTGAACTTCAGGCCCCGGATCATTTCCATAATGCCCCCGATGGAATACAGGAACCCGTAATTGATGGTGGGGGACCCTACCAGGATGGCCTTGGATTTGAACACTTCCGTCACGATGTCGTTTTTGTCATCCACTGCAGAGTTGTAGATCTTCACCTTCAGGGTGGAGTCCGCTTCCATCAGGCCTTCGGCGATGCATTCCGCCATCCGCCGGGTGGAATTCCACATGGTGTCGTAAATCAGGGTCACCTGGTTTTCCTGGTAATTCTGGGCCCATTCCTGGTAGGCCTTGACGATCTGCAGGGGATCATCCCGCCAGATCACCCCGTGGCTGGGGCAGATCATGCTTACCGGCACGCCCATCTTGAGGATCTCGGCAATCTTCCGGGTGACCATGGGGCTGTACAGGTTCAGGATGTTGGCGTAATACTTCATAGCTTCCCGGTACAGTTCCCCCTTGTCCACTGCATCATTGAACAAGGTTTCGCTGGCGTAGTGCTGGCCGAATCCGTCGTTGCTGAACAGGATGTTCTCCCCGGTCATGTAGGTGAACATGGTGTCCGGCCAGTGGAGCATGGGAGCTTCGATGAACACCAGCTGAGAGCCCCCCAGGTCCAGGGTGTCCCCGGTCTTCACGGTGACGAAATTCCAGTCCTGGTGGTACAGCCCCCGGAGAATGGCTTCCCCTTTCTGGGTGCAGTAGATGGGGGTGTGGGGAATCTCCCGCATCAGGGCCGGCAGGGCACCGCTGTGGTCGTTTTCGTTGTGGTTCATCACAATATAATCAATGGCCTTCAGGTCGATTTCCTGTTTCAGATTGGCCACGAATTCTTCATCAAAAGGCTTCCAGACCGTGTCCATCAGCACCGTCTTCTGATCTCCCCGGATCAGATAGGAATTGTAGGAGGAGCCTTTTTCCGTAGAATATTCATGGCCATGGAACTCCGTCAGTTCCCAGTCGATTTTCCCAACCCAGGTGACTTTATCCGTAATTTTCTTTCCCATATGAAACATCTCCTTTGGCAGCAGTCTGTTTTTCCATGGTTCAAGTATACATGGAATAACCGGGAAAATCCGTTGTCAGTACAACAAATAAGAGAGCAGCAACCCCCTCTGGTATCTCTGGCCCATATGGGGTACAATACAGATAATACTTGTCCATTTGCCCGTGTCCAATTTTCTGCAATTGAAAGGTGGTATTTCCATGAAAATCAAACGTGTTCTGGCCATCCATGACCTTTGTTCTTTTGGGCGCTGTTCCCTGACGGCGGCCATGCCTGTACTGTCCGCCATGGGACACCAGGTGTGCCCGTTTCCTACGGCTCTGTACAGCAACAACCTGACTTACGGGAAATTCGTTTCCCGGGATCTGACGGACCTGATGGCCGGGTACCGGGACCAGTGGAAGCAGCTGGGGCTCTCTTTTGATGCAGTCTACAGCGGCTTTTTGGCAGGGCCTGCCCAGGTGGAACAGGTAATCGCTGCCATCGAGGACTTTGCCGGGGAAGACCGGATCGCCGTGGTGGACCCGGCCATGGGGGACGACGGGAAGCTGTACCCGGTGTTCGATGCTTCCATGGTGGAAGCCATGAAGAAACTGGTGGCCCATGCCACTCTGATCACCCCCAACTATACGGAAGCCTGCCTCTTGACAGATACGCCCTGGAAAGACGCAGCCCCCACTGACGATGAGCTGGAAGCCCTCTGCGACAAGCTGCTGGCCCTGGGACCCAAACAGGTGGTGATCACCAGCGTGCCCTGCGATAAGGACCATCTGAAAATCGTCAGCAGTGAACCCAACCAGCTGTTCCCGGAAGCCTATGAAGTGAAGAAGCTGCCCTTTGCCACCTGCGGTACAGGAGATGTGTTCACCAGCACCCTTTTGGGCTATGTGCTCAATGGCAAAGATCTGAACCGGTGCGTCCAGGAAGCGGCGGATTTTGTCAGCTATGTCATCGACACCACTCTCAAAGCCGGTACCGACCCCAAAGAAGGGGTGGTCCTGGAAGGATGCCTGTGGAAGCTGCTGTTCCCCCAGTCCAAGAACTGCACCACCTGCATGGCGTAAGGGAGTGAAGGAAAGAGGAGGCTGTTGCTCTTGCAACAGCCTCCTCTTTCGGTTTATAATAAAGATTGGTGAAAAAATGTTTGCTTTTGGCTGAAATTCTTTCCAGTTGGGAGAAAGGGGGAGGGGCATGGAATTTGTGAAGAAGACACCGGAGGAGAAGGAGGCCAGTTTCCGGCTGCTCCAGAAAATGTATGCTTCAGAGCCCATCAAGCCCCGGACCCCGCCCGAACCGCTGCCCCCTTTGCTCCAGCAGCTCCGGGCCATGGAAAAGGACGACTCCAGCCGGTATGAGACCACTCCGGAACTGTTCGTCCGCCAGGGGAAACTGGCGGCGGATTACGAGGATGACACAGTGTACGACCTGCCGGTGCTCCATTACTATCCCACCTACCGGGTGCTTACGGACAAAGAGCTCCGGGGGTATTTCGGCTGGCGGACCCGGCTCCGGCATCAGCAGCTGGAACGGACCTCTCTGACCTATGCTTTCCTTTATATATACGAACTGCTGAACCAGATCGGGGTGGAAAATCCCGAGGACGGCTATGAAAAGCTGAAGGCTTTCGGGGAAACCTACGGCCTCCTGGACGACCGGATCCTGCCCTATCTCCACCAGTGGCTCCGGGATTACGTGCTGTATTACCAGCTGAATTCCGCCCTGCTGCCGGAAACCCAGCGGAACCGGCAGGATGAAGCCTATCTGGTGCTGGATGACTGGGAAAATGCCACGGACCAGGAACTCTTCGACGCCCTGGACCTTTTTTCCACCTACCATATGAGTCGGTCCAAACTGTACAAACAGAAACCGGAAGACACCGTGCGGCTTTTGGGCCGGATCTACCGGATGATCCAGGGGTACTGGAAGACCCACCGGAAAAAATCTTTTTTGGAGGAACATGTGGGAGGGCCCGGCTACGAATGGCTGGAGCTGTTTGCCAACGCCGTATTCCTCCGGAAGGAGGACAAACGGGATTTCACGGTGGTGGTGAATCCCCTGTGCATCTACCATGACCGAAAGGGCATCTGGACCTTCCGCCATTACGTGTACACCTCCAAACAGCTCCGGAAGCTGGGAAAACTGATGAAGACCCTGGACGGCCTCCTCCGGGAGGAACTGGACTTCCCTCAGCCCCTCCAGCAGCCCCTGTCCTACAAATGGCTCACCCGACTGGTCCACCAGGGGGTGGAAGAGGACCGGAAGGAACAGAAGGAAGCGGAAAAACGGAAAGTGGTGTTCCATCTGGATCAGCTGGACCAGATCCGCCAGGATGCGGCGGTGACCCGGGACAGACTGATGACGGAAGAGGAACGGCGGGAGGAAGCTCTGCCTTCCCTGGAGGACAGAACGGAAGCCCCGGCAGCACAAAAGGCTCCGGAACCTCCGGAAATGGCTCCGGCCCCGGCAGTTTCCGGTCAGGAAGCTGCAGGACAAAGACCGGAATCCGGCAAAATCTCTCCGGCCTCTGGAGAAGCATCCCCGGAACCGGCCGAACCGGCCCGGCCCTGGAATCTGACAGAAGAGGAATACCGCTACCTCCACGACCTGCTCTATGGGGAAGACACCTCCTGGACCGGGGCCAAGGGGCTGATGCCTTCTATTTTAACAGACAGCATCAACGAAAAATGTTACGAAGAATTCGGGGATACGGTGCTGGAAGCCGGGGACCCGCCTTCTGTGATCGAAGATTATGCGGATGACCTGAAAGGAACGATAGAACCATGACGCTGAAGATACCCAAACGGATTGCCCGGACCCTTATCAGCTCCCTGAAAGGGGGCGTGGTGCCCCGGATCGGGCTGCCTTACATTACCGTAGGCCGGAAGAACGAAATCGACGCCCTGCTCCACGATGTGGACGTGATTGCCGACGGGGGCGCTTCTTTCCGGTTCATTGTGGGCCGGTACGGCAGCGGGAAAAGTTTCCTGCTCCAGACCCTCCGGAACTATGTAATGGAAAAGGATTTCGTGGTGGTGGACGCCGACCTGTCCCCGGAACGGCGGCTCCAGGGCACCAAAGGACAGGGACTGGCCACCTACCGGGAACTGGTCCGGAACATGGCCACCAGGACCCGTCCCGAAGGAGGCGCCCTGCCTTTGATCCTGGACCGGTGGATCAACCAGATCCAGCAGCAGGTGGTGACGGAAACGGGCCTGGCCCTTACAGACGGCCGGCTGAATACCCTGGTGGAACAGAAAATCGGCCAGGTGATCCAGGCCCTCAATGAAATGGTCCACGGGTTCGATTTTGCCCGGCTGCTGACTTTGTACTACCGGTCCTATCGTCAAGGGGACGAAGCCACCAAGGCAAAGGTGATCCAGTGGTTCCGGGGAGAATTCCATACCAAGACCGAAGCCCGCCAGGAACTGGGAGTGAACATCATCATCTCCGATGAAGACTGGTATGAATATCTGAAGATCTTCGCTCTGTTCCTGAAGCAGGCCGGTTACGCCGGGCTCCTGGTGTGCATCGACGAACTGGTGAACATCTACAAGATTCCCCATGCCATCACCCGGCAGTACAACTACGAAAAGATTCTCACCATGTACAACGATACCCTCCAGGGAAAGGCCCACTACCTGGGCATCATCATGGGAGGCACTCCCCAGTGTATGGAAGACCCCCGGCGGGGAGTGTACAGCTATGAGGCCCTCCGGTCCCGGCTGGCGGAAGGCCATTTTGCCGGAGAACACAAGGACCTGCTGGCACCGGTGATCCGGCTCCAGCCTCTTACCAGCGACGAAATGCTGGTGCTGGTGGAAAAACTGGCGGAGATCCACGGGGTGCTCTACGGCTATGCCCCGAAAGTGACCCAGGAAGATCTGGTGGCCTTCATCCGGATCGAATTCCAGCGGATCGGGGCGGATTCCCACATCACTCCCCGGGAAGTAATCCGGGACTTCATCGAGGTGCTGGACATCCTGTACCAGCATCCGGAACTGAAGGTGGAAGCCCTGCTCCAGTCCGACAGCTTCCAGTATGCCCAGAACGCCGTGGAAGGGGAGGAAACCGCTCCGGAATTTGCGGAGTTCACCGTATAAGAAAGGATTGCCATGAATATCTTTGACCGGTATGCACCTTTTGTCCAGGATTTCATCTACAGCCAGGGGTGGTCGGAACTGCGGCCCATCCAGGTGGCGGCCGGAGATGTGCTGCTGAACACGGACCAGAACCTGCTGCTTACTGCTTCCACCGCCTCCGGGAAGACCGAGGCGGCCTTCTTTCCCATCCTGTCCCTGTTTGCCCAGAATCCGCCCAAAAGCGTGGGGTGCATCTACATCGGTCCTCTCAAGGCCCTGATCAATGACCAGTTCCTCCGGCTCCAGCCTCTCTGTGAAGAAGGGGGCATCCCGGTGTGGCACTGGCATGGGGACGTTTCCCAGTCCCACAAGGCCAAAATGATGAAGCATCCTTCCGGGATCCTCCAGATTACCCCGGAATCCCTGGAAGCCCTGCTGCTCCACAAACACATGGCCATTCCCCGGCTGTTCGGGGATCTGCGGTTCGTGGTCATCGATGAAGTCCATTCCCTGCTCCGGGGGGACCGGGGAGGCCAGACCCTGTGCCTGATCCAGCGGCTGTCCCGGCTGGCCGGGGTGAATCCCCGGCGGATCGGGCTGTCGGCCACCCTGGGGGATCCGGAAAAGGTGGGGGAATTCCTGAGCCTGGGCACGGGCCGGAAGACCCTGATCCCCCAGGTGAAGGCCCCGGGGACCAAATGGCGGCTGTCCATGGAACATTTTTACGTGAAAGACGCCCAGGCCGGGGAGGACCGGGCGGACCTCCAGGCCCTGCCGGCACTGGATGTGAAGACCGACCAGGCTCCGGCCCAGGCGGACCCGGGACTGGGATACATCTTCGAGCACACCCGGGGGAAAAAGTGCCTGGTGTTCGTGAATTCCCGGGAAGAATGTGAAGGGGTCACCACCAGCCTCCGGCAGTACTGCGAGCTGAACCATGAGCCGGACCGGTTTTTGATCCACCACGGGAATCTGTCCGCCTCCTACCGGGAAACAGCGGAAGAACTGATGAAGGACGAGAGCCGGAACCTGACCACCGTCACCACGTCCACCCTGGAACTGGGCATCGACATCGGCCGGCTGGAGCGGGCCTTTCAGATCGATGCGCCCTGGACGGTGTCTTCCTTCCTCCAGCGGATGGGACGGACGGGCCGGAGGGACCTGCCTCCGGAAATGTGGTTCGTGATCCGGGAGGACGAGCCGGAGATCCGGGCTATGCTGCCGGCCACCATCCCCTGGAAGCTGCTTCAGGGAATCGCCCTGATCCAGCTGTACCTGGAGGAAAAATGGGTGGAACCGCCCCGGCTGGACCGGCTGCCCTACAGCCTTTTGTACCACCAGACCATGAGCGTCCTGGCCAGCAATGGGGAAATGTCTCCGGCGGCTCTGGCGGACCGGGTGCTCCGGCTCAGCTATTTCCACCGGATCAGCCAGGAAGATTACAAGGTGCTCCTCCGGTATCTGATCGCCGAAGACCATATTGCAAGGACCGAACAGGGGGGCCTGATCGTGGGCCTGGCCGGGGAACGGGTGATCAGCTCCTTCAAATTTTACGGGGTGTTCCAGGAAAACGAGGAGTTCACCGTCCGGTGCGATTCCCAGGAACTGGGCACCGTGGTGGCGCCCTCTCCTCCGGGAGAAAAGATTGCCCTGGCCGGTCATGTGTGGCGGGGATTGGAAGTGGACCGGAAACGCCATGTGATCTACTGCGAACTGGTTAAGGGAAAAGTGCCCGCTTATTTTGGAGAATGTCCCGGGGATATCCATACCAAAGTGCTGGAGAGGATGCGCCAGGTGCTCCGGGAGGACCGGTCCTATCCTTATCTGATGAAAAACGCCGTGGCCCGGCTCCAGCAGGCCCGGTTCACCGCCAAAGCCTCGGGCGCAGCGGAAAAGCCTCTGATCCAGTTGGGAGGAAAGATGTGGTGCCTTCTGCCCTGGCTGGGGAGCTATGGCTTTTTGGCCCTGGAACGGTTCCTGAACCTGAAATGCGCCCAAAAACTGGGGCTGAAGAAGCTGGATCCCTTCCGTCCCTTCTTTATGCAGTTTACCATGGAAGCGGACGAGGAGACTTTTTTCCAGGTGGTGGAGGAAGAAATCCAGAAGGAAATCGATCCCCTGGAACTGGTCTACCCCCATGAGGTGCCGCTTTTTGACAAGTATGATGAATATCTGCCGGAAGAACTGGTGAAAAAAGGCTTTGCCCTGGGGGTCCTGAACCTGGAAGACGTGCGGAAACGGGTCCGGGAGTGGAGCCACACAGGGCATGGAATGACAGAATGATGAATTTGTGGGGAAAGGGAAGAAATCATGACAGAAACCAAGAAGTCGGCCCATAAACCGGGCCTGGACATGCTCCATGGCTCCATTGCAGACAAACTGTTCTATTTTGCCATGCCCATCGGGCTCATGGGGCTCTTTGAGCAGCTGTTCAACAGCGCAGATGTGTTCCTGCTGGGGCATTTTGTAGGGAAGGACGCCATGGCAGCCGTAGGGAACAACATGCCGGTGATCGGCCTCCTGGTGACCCTGTTGATCGGGATCTCCCTGGGGGCCAATGTAACCATTGCCCAGTATCTGGGAGCCGGGAAGCAGGAAAAAGTGGAAGAGACTGTCCAGACCGCCATTGTCATGGCCCTGGGCCTGGGGGTGCTGCTGACGGCGGTGGGGGAACTGATCGCCCATCCGGCCCTGAAGATCCTGGCGGTGCCGGAAGAGGTCCACGATCTGGCGGCCACCTATCTGCGGATTTTCCTTTTGGGGATGCCTTTTTTGACTTTGTACAACTTCGAAGCGGCCATTTTCCGCAGCTGCGGAGACGGGAAGACCCCGCTCTACAGCCTGGTGGCGGCCAATCTCCTGAACATCACCCTGGACCTTTTGTCTGTAACCGTGTTCGACTGGGGGATTACCGGGGTGGTCAGCGCCACGGTACTGTCCTTTGCGGTGAATTCCGGGATCCTGTTCGTGCTGCTGTGCCGGACCCCTCAGCCCATCCAGCTCCAGCGGCACAAGATGTGGCTGAACGGCCATGAAATGGGGAAAATCCTCCATATCGGGCTCCCTGCCGGGATCCAGGGCATGGTCTTTGCCATGAGCAATGTGGTGATTCAGTCTTCCATCAACAGCCTGGGCACCGCGGCCATGGCGGCGGCTGCCGCTTCCGTAATCATCGAATTCAACATCTACTGCTTCGTAAACGGGTTCAGCCAGGCCACCACCACCTTTGTAGGCCAGAACTACGGGGCACGGAAGCTGAGCCGGTGCTTTGCCACCACCAAGGCGGCCTTCTGGGTGGAAGGGCTGTTCCTGCTGTGCATTACGCTGCCCATTCTGTTCTTTGGGGAGCATATCATCGGCTTTTTCAACCATGACCCGGAAGTCATCCAGCTGGGGATGCTGCGGCTGTGGTGCGTGGGGGATATGCTGTATCTCAACGGAGTGGTGGACATTATGTCCGGGGCCCTGCGGGGATACGGGTATTCTCTTCCGCCGGCCATTGTGGCGCTGATCGGTATCTGCGGCGTGCGGCTGGTGTGGATCTATACGGTGTTCGTCAACCACCGGGACTATCTGACCCTGATCATGGCCTATCCGGTCAGCTGGCTGGCCACCACGGTGGTGCTGGCGGCGGTATACTATCAGTGCCGGAAATACATCCTGAAGTCAGCACTGGCGGGGAAAAGTCTTTAGCAAAAATTCCTGCCGGTCTTTTAAAAGAGCCTGTGTAGCAGCCGGGATCAAGTGATTTCTAAAGGAGGATGCTATGAATACATTATCATGGAAAATCGCATTGGCATATATCGGTGTTATTGTGGGGGCCGGCTTATCCAGTGGGCAGGATCTGCTCCAGTACTTTCTCTGTTTTGGGAAAACCGGATTGGTGGGGGTGGTGATCCTGGGCATTTTAAACGCCTGCTTCGGGAAAATCATGCTCTCCTTTGGCTGCTATTACCGGGCGGACAGCCATGCAGAAGTCTTTTCCCAGATTGCCCATCCCATCATCAACCGGCTCCTTGACGGCGTTCTCATTGTGGGGAGTTTTGTCATGGGGTTTGTGATGGTTGCCGGGGCCGGAGCGAACCTGAACCAGCAGTTCGGCCTTCCCCTGTGGGTGGGGGGATTGCTTTGCTCCCTGCTCATTGCCATTGTGTCTTTTCTGGATTTCGATAAGATTACCGGGGTCCTGGGCATCTTTACTCCGGTGATGATCGTGATGATCCTGCTGGTGGCGGTTTATTCCTTTGTGGGAAAATCCTATGACCTGGATATGCTGGATCAGGCGGCCCGGACCATCCAGCCGGCCATCGGGAATGTCTGGCTGTCCGTCATCAACTATTATGCACTTTGTGCCATGACGGGAGTATCCATGGCCTTTATCCTGGGGGGATCCGTGGTCCGCATCGGGGTTGCGGCCAAAGGCGGATCTTTGGGAGGCACGCTGATTGGCATCATTGTCCTGGTGGCCGCAGCTTCTCTTTTTGTCAACATCGATCAGATCAAAGAGGCGGATATGCCCATGCTGTCCATCGTCAACCATATCCATCCCTGGTTGGCCACCCTGTATGCCGTCACTGTTTTTGCGCTGATCTTCAATACGGCCTTTTCTCTTTATTATTCCATTGCTCGCAGATTCAGCAGCGGCAGTACCCGGAAAATGCGGATCATCATGCTGGCCATTGTGGGAGCTGGGTATGTGTGCAGCTTCTTTGGGTTCAAGAAACTGATCGGAATCATGTATCCCATCCTTGGATATATGGGAATCGTACTGCTGGCGGTGCTCCTGCTGGCCTGGGTCCGGGAACACAGCAACATCATTGCGGAAAAGTTCTTCCGGCGTAAAATGATCCACATTTCTTTGAAAAAACAGGCCCCGGACCTGGATGTCAGCCGTAAAGAAACCGAACTGTTCCGGAAACTGGGGGAAGCCAGCCCTGCGGATACGGACGAACTGAAAAAGGATATCCATGAAGCAGCGGCCAAAATCCTTGAAAATCAGGATGATGTAAGAAAATACGTAAAGGAAAACATCTCTGTCAATGATGAGATGCTGAAAGAAACCATCCGGGAAAAGCTGTCGGAAAAGCAAGAAGTCCCGGAGGAGAATCCTCGGGGGAAATGAAATGGGAAATCTGAAAAAACGGATGCTGTGAAAAAAGGGGTTGTTGCACGTCCTGTGCAACAACCTCCTTTGTTCAGTCCAGATTGTCGTGGACCGTGGTATTTCTTCCTTTTTTCTTGGCGGCGAACATGAAACGGTCCGCCCGGTCGATGATGGATTCCGGAGTATCGCCTTCCTGTACGGCGGTAATGCCCAGGGACATGGTGATGTGGAGGGGAGTCCCTTCATGGTCAACGGAAACCTGGGATACCAGCTGGTGGAAACGGGCGGCCAGGGGAACAATGTCCTCTTTTTTGCCAATGGGGCAGATGCCGATGAATTCCTCGCCGCCCCAGCGGCCTACAGTGTCTGATTCCCGCATGGAACCGGTGATGGTTCGGTCAAAGGCCTTCAGCATATGGTCCCCGGCCTGGTGGCCGTACTTCTCATTGAAATCGTGGAAATGGTCAATGTCTGCAAAAAACACCGCAAAGAGCCGGTGCAGCCGGGAAAATTCTGAAAAACGCATTTTCATCAGGGCTTCCAGGAACATCCGGTTGGGCAGGCCGGTGAGGGAATCGTGGTAGGCTAGGGAACAGAGGTTTTCCACAATGGAAGTTTCTTTTTCCAACTGGCTGACCTTTTCAAAAATTTCCGCCACCAGTTTGATCCGCCCGTTCTTATCCGGCAGGGGGATGAAATGGACTTTCAGGACCCCTATGGTTCCGTCTTTTTGGGTGAAAAGCAGTTTCCGGGAAAGGGCTTTTTTCTGGTCCATGCAGGTTAGGATGGGGCAGTAGGTGTCGCACAGGGGGGTACCCTGTTCATCCATGTGGTTCAGGGTGGTTTCCGGGCAGTGACAGCCTGTCATTTCTTTCTTCGTATAACCTGTTATATGTTCGGCTTCTTTGTTCCAGTATATGATGGTCCGGTCCGGTCTGACCAGGTAAATGCCAAAAGGGGCCAGTTCCGCCAGTCTGCAAAAATCCGCTGCTTCGATCAATGTACCAATCCACTCCTTTCCCTTTTTATGGGTGTGCGGCCGCTTCTATAAAGATACAATCACTTATATAGTATGCCTTTGGGTGGAGAATTGCAAGGGATGCAAAGGGAAGGTTTACCATGGAAGCTGTTTTTAAGGAGGTTTTTTATGATCATCAACATAAGCATGAGGACGGATATCCCGGCTTTTTACACCCCCTGGTTCCTGAACCGGCTCCGGGAGGGGTTTGTTCTGGTCCGGAATCCTTACCGGCCGGAACAGGTCACCCGCTACCGGCTTTCTCCGGGGGTGGTGGACCTGATCGGATTCTGTACCAAAAATCCGGCGCCCATGCTGAATTATATGGAGGCACTGGAGCCTTATGGCCAATACTGGTTCGTGACCATTACGCCTTATGGCAGGGACGTCGAACCGGGAGTGCCTCCGGTGGACCAGGTGCTGGAAAGTTTCCGGAAACTGTCACGGATGGTGGGGGTCCGGAGGATCGGCTGGCGGTATGATCCCATATTTTTATCGGACCGGTATACCCTGGAATTCCATGAAAAAGCCTTCGCATATATGGTCCGGGCTCTGGCAGGATATACCCAGATTTGCGTCATCAGTTTCATTGACCTGTATCCCAAGGTGATGCGGAATTTTCCGGAAGCGGTGCCGGTGGTTCGGGAAGAACGGATTGCCCTGGGCCAGTATATGATCCGGACAGCCCGGGAAGCCGGGATGACCGTACGGCCCTGCGGAGAGGGCAGGGAACTGGAGCCTTTCGGGGCGGACTGCCGGGGATGCATGACCCTGGAAATCCTGGAAAATGCCCTGGGAGAAAAACTCCGGGCGCCCAAACTCCGGGGAGCCCGGAAAGAATGCAGCTGTCACATTACCTGCGACATCGGAGCCTATGATACCTGCGGCCATTTCTGCCGGTATTGTTACGCCAATACCAGCAGGGAAGCGGTAATCCGGAACCGGAAACAGCACGACCCGGCATCTCCCTTCCTGATCGGCCACAGCCAGCCCGGGGACCAGGTCCATGAAGCCCGCCAGGAAAGCTGGAAGGAGTGGGAGAGGAGTTTATTTTGAAAAGGGGTGATGCATGTGTATGTTGTTACACATGCATCACCCCTTTTTGCTTTTATCCCACTTGTTTCTTCATCCACTGATGGGGGACGCCTTCTTCCGGTTCCACGGGCCCGTAGGCTTCATAGCCCAGGGTTTTGTAAAAATGCTGGGCCCGGACCTGGGCGTGGAGACGGATTTCCGTTCCTCCCAGTTCCTTTACGGCTGCCTCGGTGCCTTTTACCAGAAGGCTGCCGGCGCCTTTGCCACGGAACCGCTTTTTTACGGCAATCCGTCCCAGGATCCAGATTCCCGGTTCCTCGCCGGGGAAGAAACGGCAGACACCCACGGCTTCTCCCTGGTCATCCCACAGGAGACCGTGATGTGAGGCCTGATCCTGGCTGTCGAATTCCTCCTGGAATCCCTGTTCCTGGCAAAAGACTTCTTCCCGGAGGGCCTTGGCCTCCGGAGGCAGTTGGGTGTAGGTGGTAAATTTCATTATGAGATTCTCCTGTTCATTGATGATTTTGCGGGCGTCCGTGGCTGCCGCCCTCTGTCTTTGTTAGATTTTCGGGGGAGTCCTGCGGGGTACCCTGGTCAGCTGGTGGATTTTCTGCCGGAACATCAGGTTTGTCCGTCCAGAATCAGGCGGGCCAGGGCTTCATCCAGCAGCCGGACCGGATCCGTCAGCTGGAAATTCAGCCGGGAATAGTAATAATATTCCTCTATTATACACCAGAACAGACAATTTATAGGAAGATATTTTGGCATATACCACTGACGGCGTCTGTCTGTTTCTTTTACCAGGTACAGTGTATAATAGAAGAAATGCTATGATACAAGAAAGAGAGGAATCAATGCCTTGGCTGCTTCGCAAATCAACATGCTGGAAGGCTCTTTGACAAAGCCTTTGTTCCAGTTTGCCATCCCGGTGGCTCTTATCGGGATCCTCCAACAGATGTTCAATACGGCGGACATTATGGTCCTGGGCCGCTTTGTAGGGAAGGAGGCCCTGGCGGCAGTGGGGAACAATGCTCCGGTGATCGGGGTCATGGTCAATCTGTTCCTGGGGATTTCCCTGGGGGCCAATGTGCTCATTGCCCGGCGGCTGGGAGGAAGGCGGCTGAAGGAAGCCTCCCAGGCCATCCACACCACCGTGCTCATGGCCCTTCTGACCGGGCTGTTCATCCTGGTGGTGGGGGAAATCCTGGCCGGACCTCTCATGGTCTGGATGGGCGTGCCGGAAGAGGTCCGGGCTGCTTCGGAATTTTACCTGCGGATCTATCTGCTGGGCATGCCGGGGATGACTCTCTACGACTTTTTGTCCGCCGTATACCGGAGCCACGGGAATGTGCGGACCCCGCTGCTGTCCCTTATCACCGCCAGCCTGGTGAATATTGCAGGGAATTTCCTGGCAGTGTTCCTGGGGTTCGGGCTGGCTGGGGTGGTGGTGGCTACCGCCGTGTCCAATTACGTCAGTTCCGGGCTGCTGCTGCGGATGCTCCGGTATGGACACGGGGTGCTCCATTTTTATCCGGGAGCCATCCGTTTGCGGCTGGATGACATCCGGGAAATCCTCCGGGTGGGGGTGCCTGCCGGGATCCAGGGCATGGTGTTCAATCTGTCCAATATGGTGATCCAGTCCGCCATCAACAGCGAAGGGGCCCTGGCCATGGCGGCTTCGGCTGCGGCCTATGTGCTGGAAATCAACACCTATCCCTTTATCATCGCCTTTGGCCAGGCCATTACCACCTTTACCAGCCAGAACTTCGGGGCGGGGAACCTGAAACGGTGCCGGAAGGTGCTGGGCCGGGGCCTGACGTTGAACTTCCTGTTCACCTGCGTTTTGATCGGTCTGGTGTTCCTGGTGGCCCGGCCCTTCCTGGAGATCTTCGGACTGGAGCAGGAAGCGGTGGATCTGGGGGTCATGCGGATCCATCTGATCATCGGATTCTATTTCCTGTCAACGATTTACGAAAGCCTGTCCGCCTCCATGCGGGGGTTCGGCAACTCCCTGACCCCGGCCCTGGCCATGCTGGTGAGCATCGTGGGCACCCGGCTCCTGTGGCTGGCCACCGTCTATGCCGCCAACCCCACCTACCGGAACATCATGTACTGCTATCCCCTGAGCTGGCTGGCCGCCGATGTGCTGATCGGTGCCCTGTTCTGGAGAGACTGGAAGCGGGGGAAGCTGGGAGGGACTGGAATAGGGCAGAGTGAAGAGTGCAGAGCAGGTTGGCAGCGGCCGGAGGAACCTTTGCTTATCCGTAAGGGCAGCAGGCCCGGCCGCCTGCTGAATAGGCCCCAATGGACCGCACGGCCCAAAAAGTCCGCCCCGGGAGGGGCATAAGCAGGCACCCGACGCTTCAGCGGCGTTGGTGGTCGCTTATGCCGCAGCTGGGGACCGTACGCAAGCACGGTGGTGGGGGTATCGGCGGCAGCCGATACTTTGCAGGAACGATGGACAGCAGCAGTACAATAAAATAGGTGCACAGCCAAAAGTCCGCCCTGCAGGGGCGGGGGACCATCCGCAAGGATGGTGGTGGGGGCATCGGCGATAGCCG
>ERZ791883.930-NODE-930-length-29568-cov-5.098126_pt1 | contig 29568 bp, 19 predicted proteins | sample MGYA00510160_ERZ791883 | MGnify/ENA primary metagenome ERZ791883 (study PRJEB30046, sample SAMN00792072) | human gut metagenome | study: EMG produced TPA metagenomics assembly of the A metagenome-wide association study of gut microbiota in type 2... | reverse complement strand
TGGCGGGTGTTATTCTCCGCTCGACGTGTCCCGACATGGCGGCGTCCGTTCCGGCCGCCTTTTCGATGTGCAATACGACATAGCCCATAGTGGTAGTAGTTTTTGGTGGTTGATAGTTTGGTAGTAGTTGCCGCCGCCGGGGTGTGCAGAGGGGCGACAGCCCCTTTGCCTTATTGGGGCATTTTCAGCGTTGCGAAGCAAGGCGGAAAGAAAATGCCCTAATAAGCTATGCCTTTTGTAAAAAGGCGCGGGCGCGGAGCGGCCGATCTGTGGGCGACGGTACCGGCGACTTATCCGTCCGCAAACTCCGGGAGCATTACGACCGACCGATATTCGGCGGCAGGATGAACGGTGAAAAGAGCGATGACGCCCGGCTGCCCACTGCCCCTTTGCGCCCGGAGAGATCCCGTCTAATCTCGCAGGGCGCATCGGGGCGGTAGGGCAGTTCTACTCCCCGTTTCATTGGGCAAGGCTGTATTTGTCGGCGTAGATGCCGGCCATTTCGTCGAAACCTTTGGCCAGCATATCGTCCGTTACCTTGGCGTAAATCTGGGTGGTCTTGATATTCGTGTGTCCCAGCATCCGACTGACAACCTCAATGCGGATACCTTGCGCCAGCGCATTGGTCGTGGCGAACGTATGCCGCGCCATATGGAACGTGATTACTTTGTCGATCCCGACCTCTGCTGCTATTTTCTTCAATACTCGGTTGCAATAGGCGATGTCGGGAATGGGCAATACGAGATTCGTCCCTGCAACTTCGCGCTTGTAGCGGGCGATGATGCGCTTCGTAATGCCGCACAATTTGATTTTGAACGGCGTGCTCGTCTTTTGCCGCTTCTTAACAATCCATAAATCCCCGTCGAATGAGCGTTGAATCATCTCCTGCGTTAACCCCTTGACGTCGGCATGAGCCATTCCCGTAAAACAGGAAAAGACGAACATATCGCGCACCTTGCCATAACCGTCGAACGTGAATTTGTGGTTCATCAACGCCTGCAACTCGGATTCGATCAGATAACCTCGCTCTTTGGTCGTTTTCTTCGGATGATAGTCGGCAAAGGGATTCCGGGCGATAACGCCGGCGTTGTGGGCTTTCGTCACGATCATTTTCAGCGGCTTTGTGTAGATGCAGACGCACGACGGGGTAAGCCCTTTCTCACTCCGCAGATAAAGGTCATAGTCGGTAATGAAAGTTTCGGTCAACTCTTTCAGCGGAATATCCTCCCGATGCAGTTTCTCGGAAAGGAACTCGGCTAACCGTTTACGCACGTTGTCGTATTTGCGGTAAGTGGACTGTGCCCGGTCTACGCCGACGTGCTGTTTGAAATCGCGGTTGAACTTGTCGAGAGCTTCCAATAGAGTTTCGTACTCCTCGCCCATACCGAGGTAAGCGGACTTCACCCGTTCGGCCGTGACATAGGCATCGCGATCGGAGATACGCTGGTAGTAGTGGAGCAACTTGGCCTTTATGCGGTCTAACTCAACATTGATCCGCTTGGCCTCGATACTCTTCCCGGCAGCCTTGTTCGCCGCGGAATCCCAAAGCGGGAGTGGGATGGTCAGACGCGACGATACGAAGGTGCTTTTGCCGTTGACTGTGAGCCGGACATAAATCGGAACGCAACCATCTTTTGCGCGTTGTTTGTTGACGTAAAACAGAATCCGAAAGGTACTTCTCATAACACATAACTTTAAGGGTTGCAAAATTAATTCGTCATGAGTCCCTTGTCAAGATGTAGAGTTGTGCAATACACAGCATAATAACCAATTGCGCAAAAACAAGCAGACAAAACAGCAGAGTAGTCGGTTAACAACTCCGGTTAACGATCTGTTAACTCAACTCCTGCGTTTTGTTGCTTCGGACCGCTTGATCGTCGAAATACAAAATATGGCAGCAATAAGCATATCGAACTATCCGACAATTAATTAACCTCAATCTGCACTCTATCGCTCAGTTAATCCCGTTTTCCGCTCAAAGAGGTCTTTGCAGACCTCTTTTTTCGTTGGTGGTGGTAGGGAGGGGGCAGGGCGAGCTTCGAACCCACATCCGGCAGATAACAGAAATGCTCCGGCGAATGGCAGGATACCTATATCTGCATGGCGGAATGCCCCGACCACCCCCGACCGCTACCGGACTGCCGTCCCGCCCTCGCCGGCGACAGGTTCCGTCCAAACGGAGAACCGCCGGATGCAGGCTCTGCGGGCCGCCTCCTGACAGGCTTCGGCCTCCTGCGGCGTCAGCTCGTGAGGGGTTCCCACCAGACGGCAGCCGTTCCCGGCGACGTTCGTCCCGAAGGCCGGAGCCACGAGCGTCTGGAACCATGCGCAGGCCGCAGTGTAACGTCCGGTCCCGGGATTCAGGTGGTATCCGTCGCGCGTCAGGTCCAGCGAGTCGCACAGCGCCGTGTTGCGCAGGTCCTGAATCGCCGTGCCCGACGGGACGACCACTTCGACGGAGGTCTCCCGCATGAGTTGTTCGACCGAAGAGACGATTCCCCGGTACATCAGTTGCTGGTTCTTCTCGTATCGTCCGAAATCCCGGTGCTGCGAATTGCGGGCATAGGCCCATGTCTGTTGCCAGGCGATGCAGGCTCCGGCATTGGGGCAACACCATCGCACGATCTCGACCAGCCGGCCGAACCAGGGCTGATAGGTCGGATAGATGCCCGATTTGCCCGACGCCTGTTGCAGTACCACGACGTCCCACCGTTCGTCGGCGATTCCGTCCAACAGGGTCGCTTTCTTCGAAACGGTCTCCCAGCGGTTGGACGTCGACTTGTAATAGATATACGCAGGGGCGTTGCCGGCATATTCCCGGCAATGGCGTTCGAGCGAACACCCTGCTATGTAGAGACGCCCCAGCACGACGTTCCGGATGCCGGCAGCCTCCAGCAGCTCGGGCAGATACATCATGCCGTCATCGGTGAAACTGTTGCCGATGCCGAGGATGCGCAGCGTGTCGGGCTGCTGCGGGATGGGGTAGTTGGGGAACTTTTGGGCGAACAGGCTGACGCAGACGAGAGACAGTCCTACGGTCAGCAAAAGGCGCAATGTGCGTTTCATAATCGTATGGTCGGTTTATCGGGTTTGTTGCAGATGGGTGATGCGCAGCAGCCGGTCGAATTCGGACCGGGACAGCGTCGTTGCGACCCGCACCGTTTTGCTGACGCCCGGTACGAGGTCGAAATAGTTGTCCTCGAAATGTTCGTTGCCGTCGAGAGCGAGCCAGACGGCGCGGACGAAACGGTCGCTCGAGAGCGTAATTTCATAACCGTCCGCCGCAGGTCCGACGCTCCATCGGATGTCGGCTTCGGGCAGCTCAAGCTCTTTTTGAGAGACGAAATATCCGATGTTGGCGTAGCGGCGTCCGTCGGTCGTGAATTCCGCGACGACGATCGCCCGATTGCGGGCGCAACCGTGCAAAAGTCCGGAAATGTCGGCCGAATAGACGTTCCGACTGGCATTGGGTGCGACGGTTAGGCTGCGGGTGTTTTCCGAGAGGAGGGCGCCGTCCATGTCCATGACCGTTATCCGGAGTTTCCCCCGGACCGTTTTGCGGCGGTCCGACACAAGGCGGACATTCAGCGTGTTTCCCTCGGCAAGGGGCGATACGAGGATGTCGTCGAAGGCCGGGCGGGCGAAATAATGTTGCGCCTTCCAGCGGCCGTACCAGTCGCGGCTGGCCCACGAAGCCACGGGCCAGCAGTCGTTGTGCTGCCAGAAGAGCGATCCCCAGCAGTAGGGTTTGTCGCACCGGTGCGCCTCGATGGCGGTCTTGATGGCGTCGCCCTGCAAAACGTGGCTCATGTAGAGGAACGTGCGGAAATCGCGTGCGGGCCAGTATTCGTCTTCGAGGTATTGGCGGATGCGCATGTTGGCGAAATCGCCGCCGCGCTGGTGGGCCATCATCACCTCCGATTCGATGTCCCAGTCGCGCTCTTCGGGGGCGAAACGCAGGACGGAGGCGTATTCGGGGAACGACTGGAAGCCGTATTCGCTGAAGAAGCGGCTGCGCGTGGCGTTGTAGTCGGCGATCGGTGCGCGGCTGTGCCACACTTTCCAGAAATGCGTATCGCCTTCGCTGTTTTCGCTCGTGCCTTCGTGACGCGACCAGGGCGACGAGGGGTGGTAAGGCGTGCCGGGCGAGCAGGCGGCGACGGCTTCGGGCAGCACTTCGTAGTATTGGCGGCGGAGCTGGTCGCCGATGATCCGGTCCCATTCGGGATGCCCCTGTTTGGCGTACCGGGTGTTCCATCCCCAGCCGAACCACGCTTCGTTGCACTCGTTGTTGCCGCACCATACGGCGATCGAGGGGTGATTGCGCAGACGGCGGATGTTGTCTTCGGCTTCGAGCCGGACGTTTTCGAGCCATGCCCCCTCGGCGGGATAGACGCTGCATGCGAACATGAAATCCTGCCATACGAGGATGCCCCGTTCATCGCACAGTTCGTAGAAAACATCGTCTTCATAGACGCCTCCGCCCCAGACGCGCAGCATGTTCATGTTCACGGCCGCGGCGTCGTCGATCGTCTTCTCGTAGACGGCGCGCGTGACGCGCGGCAGGAAGACGTCGCAGGGGATGTAGTTGGCTCCTTTGGCGAAGAGCGGCTCGCCGTTGAGTTCGAAGTAGAAGGTCGTGCCGTCGGCGACCTTGTCGCGCACGAGACGCAGCGAGCGCAGCCCGATGCGGGTGGTCCGGCTGTCGGAGGCGTCGCCCGCCGCAACCGAAGCCCGGAATTCGTAGAGATGGGATTCGCCCAGTTCGCGGGTCCACCAGAGTTTCGGAGAGGCAATGTCGAGCGGGACGGTTACCTTGTTGATTCCGGAGCGCAGCGGCGCCGTGACCGAGGCTTCGATGCCTTCGCCGGGGGATGCAACGGTGACTACGGCTTCCGCCAGGTCACGGGCGGAGGCGATTTCCACCTCGACCTCGACCCGGGCGCGCCTGGCCGTAACCTCCTGCTGGCGGTAGAAGACATCGCTGATGCGGGCGCCACTCCAGCCCTCCAGATAGACCGGACGCCAGATGCCCGAGGTCACCAGGCGCGGACCCCAGTCCCAGCCGTAGTGGTAACCCGCCTTGCGGGCGAAGACGCTGACGCGTTTGTCGAAAAGCCCGCCGTTGGCCGACTGATCGTTGACGGCCTCGTAACGGTAGGGCAGCGAGTCGTATTTGGGCAGGTCGACCTTGATCGGCGAGTGGAAATAGACTTTCAGAGTGTTTTCGCCCGGACGGAGCAGCCGTTTGACCTCCGTGCGCCAGCGGCGGAACATGTTGTCGGCGGCGAGCACCTTCTCGTCGTTGAGGTAGACGTCGGCATAGGTGTCGAGCCCTTCGAAGACCAGTTCGATCCGCTCGCGGGCGAGCAGGCCGGCGTCGGCCTCGAAATGCGTTTCGTAGATCCAGTCTTCCTTGTCGACCCACTGTACGCCGCGCTCGTTGAGGCGGAAATAGGGGTCTTCGATGATCCGGTTGGCCATCAGGTCGGTGTGCACCGTGCCGGGGACCGTGGCCGGATACCAGTTGTTGAGCCGCGCCTGACGGAACTGCCAGTCGTCGTGCAGGTGTTGACGGACGGGGGCTGCGGCAGCGGCGAGGGCCATGCAGAGGGACATAGCGGTAAGGATTGGTTTGAAGTTTTTCATAAGATGAAGGGTAGATCAGTATTTGATGAGCATCTGGGAGATGTATTCGCGGTATTCGATCGGGGTCATGTTTTTCTTTTTGGTGAAGATGCGGATGAAATTCGACTTGTTGTTGAAGCCGCAGGCGTAGCAGATCTCCGAGGCGCTGAGCGTCGTGTTGGCAAGCAACTGGCAGGCCTTGGAGATGCGCATGTTGTTGACGAAGGTGATGTAGGAGATGTTCGTGCGCTTCTTGAAAAAGTGCGAAAAGGCCGATTCCGACATGTTGACCAACCCGGCCACGTCGGTGAGCCGGATGTTCTGGCAGAGGTTTTTCTCGATGTAGTCGCAGACTTTGGCGATGCGGCGCGATTTGGAGGTGTGGACAATGTTCTTCGAGTCGCAGAGATTGCTCATAAGCACCTTGCGGTTGGCCGTGGCCAGCGCGTTGAGAATGTCCAGAAAAGCGGTCGCCGACTGAAATCCCTGCATGCGCGTGAGTTCAAGAATCCGGTCCCGGACGCTCAACTGTTCGGGACCTGTGAACGAAAGCCCCTGCCGGGAGTCGAGCAGCAGTTGCCGGATGGGAAGAAACAGGCGTTTGTTGACGATCGGGAAGTCGATCAGGTCGCCCGAGAACTGGATGGTGATGACGTGGTTGGTTTTCAGGGGCGATTTCCACACGTGCGGCACATAGGGACCGGTCATCACCAGGTCCAGCGGGCCGAAATCCTCGGTGGAATCGCCCACGATGCGCGATCCCCGGGTGTTCATCACCAGATTGATCTCGTATTCCGGATGGCAGTGGATCGGATAGTCGAAATGCGCGTTGGGGTGGTTGAGGATGATGAAAAGGTCCTCGTTCGTGATCGGGGTGATCTCCTGCTGTATCTCTTTCATGTCCGGTAAGGGTTTCAGGTCCGGTACAAAAATAGGAATAATTCAGAAAGCTCCATGAATAATTCAAAAAAGTATACTTGTTTAACCGACTTATACAATCCGGTAAATTTTCGGGTACATATCTTTGCATTAGTAAAAAAATCCTAAAACGACTTACATGAATTCGATTGCGATTAATTTTGTCGACTGCGCGATTATCGTCCTTTACCTTATATTTATAATATGGTGGGGATTGCGCAACGGCAAGAGTTCCGACGCCGGGTCCTATTTTCTGGCCGGCCGCACGATGCCGTGGTGGATCGTGGGTCTGTCGCTTTTCGCCGCGAGCATCTCCAGTACGACGCTCATCGGCCAGTCGGGCGACGCCTACCACACCGGAGTGGCCGTGTTCAACTACAACCTCACAGGTGTCGTGGTGATGGTGTTTTTCGCCACGTTCCTGCTGCCGCTCTACATCCGTTCGGGGATATTCACGATTCCCGAGTTTCTCGAACGACGCTTCGACAAGCGGTCGCGCTACTACTTTTCCGGAATCTGCATCGTGGGCAACATCTTTCTCGATGCGGCCGGGGCGCTGTATGCCGCCGCGCTGATCATCAAGTTGTTGTTCCCGGAGGCGGACTTGCAGCTCATCATCATCATCTTCGCCGTGCTGGCGGCTTCGTACACCATTCCGGGCGGTCTTTCGTCGGCGATCAACGCCGAGCTGATCCAGGCGGTGATTCTGATCGTCGGGTCGGTGATCCTGACGGGAGCCTGCTTCGCCAACGGCGGGTTCGACTACCTCGCGTCGCTGTTCGAAAGCGGCGACATGAGCGTCAGACTGATTCGCCCGCTGACCGATACGGCCACGCCCTGGCTGGGGCTGATCGTCGGCATGCCGGTGCTGGGCATCTATTTCTGGGCCAACAACCAGACGCTCGTACAGCGCGTGCTGAGCGCGCGGAGCGTCGACGAGGGCCGCAAAGGGGTGATGTTCGCCGGAGCGCTGACGCTGGCCACCCTGTTCATCATCGTCTTTCCGGGCGTTATCGCCCGCCATCTCTTCCCGGGCATCGAGAAACCCGACATGATCTATCCGACGATGGTGCTGCGCCTGCTGCCCACGGGGTTACTGGGGATCATGCTTTCGGCGCTGCTCGCCGCGCTGACGTCGACGCTGAGCGCCATTCTGAACTCCACGTCGACGCTCTTCACGATGGATTTCTACGCCAAGATCGACAAGCGGGCCGACGAACGCAAGCTGGTGCGCGTCGGCAAGCTGGCTTCGCTGGTCATCATCGTGATCGCCGCCCTCTGGGCTCCGCAGATCGGACGTTTCGGTTCGCTGCTCAAATATTACCAGGAGATGCTCTCCTACATTGCGCCTCCCGTCGTGGCGGCTTTCCTGATGGGCGTTTTCTCGCGCCGCGCCAACGGGCGGGGAGCCTTTGCGGGGCTGATCGCCGGACTGGTCGTCGCGGCGGCGATGCTCCTCTGGCGCACGGAGATCTTCGGCGGGATGCACTTTCTGTTGATCGTGCCGTTCCTGCTGGTCTTCAGCCTGTCGGTGATCTGGGCCGTAAGCCGTACGGCTCCCGCGCCCCAGCCCGACAAACTGATCGACACGACCTTTTCGGCGGCGGATTTCCGGGCTGAAACCCGCTCGCTCGCGGAGGTTTCCTGGTGGCGCAACTACCGCGTATGGGGCGGGGTGCTGCTGGTTCTGTGTATGCTTATTCTCATAATATTCCGTTGATATGAAACTGAAGAAATACGAAAAAAATCCGATCATCGCTCCCAATCCGGCCAATGCCTGGGAGAATCTCGTAACCTGCAACCCGGGGGTCATCTACGACGACGGCCGGTTTTACATGCTCTACCGCGCCGCCGGCGACGACAAGGAACATGTCATCCGTTTGGGGCTGGCCGTCAGCGAGAACGGCTTCGACTTCCGCCGTGTCGGCGATTCGCCGGTATTCGGTCCCAGCGCGGACGGTCCCGACGGAGGGTGCGTCGAAGATCCGCGCATCGTGAAGTTCGACAACGAGTTTTACATTACCTACGCCTACCGCGCCCATGCCCCCGGGCAGTACTGGACTTTCGCGCACGACGTGGTGCGTCTGCCCCGATGCGGAGCTTATGCGCCGGCCGCCATGGCGCAGAATCTGGGAAATACGGGGCTTGCCGTGACGACCGACTTCCGGAATTTCCACCGGCTGGGGCGGCTTACGTCGCCCGTGCTCGACGATCGGGACGTGATCCTTTTCCCGGAGAAAATCGGCGGGAAGTTCGCCATGATGCACCGTCCCAAACAGTTCGTGGGCGAACATTACGGGGTGAAATACCCTTCGATCTGGCTGAAGTTCTCCGACGACCTGCTGGCATGGGAGGACAAGCCCAGCCATCTGCTTATCGCCGGCCGCGAAGGAACCTGGGAGGAGAAGATCGGCGGAAGCACGCCGCCGATCCTGACCGAGGCGGGGTGGCTGACGCTCTACCACGGGGTAGCCGACGGAGGCACGGCCGAATACCGCGTCGGGGCGCTGCTGCTCGACCGGGAGAATCCGCTGCGGGTGCTGGCCCGGACGCCGGAACCGATCCTCGAACCCGAATTTTTCTATGAAACCGAAGGTTTTTACAGCCATTGCGTCTTCCCGACCGGCAATGTGGTCGTCGACGGCGTGCTGTACGTCTATTACGGCGGAGCGGACAAATATGTAGGCGTTGCAACCTGCCGGCTGGAGGAATTATTAAATTATTTGACGGAGAAATGCCGCTGCGAATAGCCCATTTGCGCTTTGTTTTCATAAAAGTATAATCAATCAGCGATTTTCTAAAACAGTTCTTCCGTAGCAGCATGTTACTTTGCAGTGTCCGGTGCAGTTCCCGGAACCGCCCCGGACCGTATCAATAAACTACTCTAATCTAAAACTTATGAAAATGAAATTTTACCTGATCGTTCTCTCCCTGCTGGCGGTCTGCCTGTGGGGGACGGGAGACGTCCGCGCCCAGTCCGCATCACGGAGCATGACCGTGACGGGCAAGGTCGTGGATCAGAACGGCGCCGCCGTAACGGGCGCGTCGGTTGTCGTCGTCGGCACGACGAAAGGAACCACAACCGGGGCCGACGGAGCCTTTTCATTGACCGGAGTGGCTTCGGACGCCCGCCTTGCCGTCAATTTCATCGGCTATAAAACGCAGACGGTGGAGGTCGGCGGCCGCACCTCTTTCAACATCGTGCTGGTCGAGGAGGCCACGGCCGTGGACGAAGTGGTGGTCGTGGGTTACGGACAGGTCAAGAAGAGCGACCTGACGGGTTCCGTGGCCTCGGTCAAGGCCGAGAAACTCACCGACATCCCGGCCAACTCGATCGACGGGCTGTTGCAGGGCCGCGTGGCCGGCGTGCAGGTGGTCAACTCCTCGCAGGACCCCGGCGCCTCGTCGACGGTCCGCATCCGCGGCAACTCATCGCTCAACGGTTCGAACGCTCCGCTGGTGGTCATCGACGGATTCCCCTGGGGCGATGCCGGCGACCTGAAACAAATCAACCCGCAGGACATCGTTTCGATGGAGGTGCTCAAGGATGCCTCGGCATCGGCCATCTACGGTTCGCGCGGCGCCAACGGCGTGATCCTCATCACCACGCGCAAGGCGCAGGAGAACGTGACGCGCATCACGCTGCGCCAGCAGACGACCGTTTCGGGATTCAGCTCCGAGCTGAACCTCTGGCGCGATCCCGTGCTGATGGCGATGCTCTCGAACGAAAGCAGCATCAACGCCGGACTGACGCCGACCTACATCGGTGCGACCAATGCCAACGGCGTCTATTATCCCTCGATTGCGGAGTTGCAGACGACCTGGACGACCAACACGCGCTGGGACGACCTGGTCTTCCGCCCGACGCCCGTGTCGAACAACACCACCGTACAGGTGCAGAGCAGCAACGACCGCACGATGTTCCAGGCCAGCGCCAACTACTACCTCGACAACGGCATGTACATCGAGGACACCTACCGCAAATACGGCGGTAATTTCTCGGTCGAGCACAAGCTGCTGGACAACCTGCGCATGAAGGCCAGCGCCAACATCACCAGCAACAAGCGTCACAACAACGGCGGACTGGCCTACTGGCGCAACCCGATCTTCCCGGTCTACGACGACAACGGCGATTACTGGCTGTACGGCGCCCAGGACTATTCGCATCCGCTGGCCCTGACCAATTTGCAGAAGAACGATTCGAAGGGGTTAGACATCATCTCGTTCGCTTCGGTGAACTGGGACGTGCTTCCCTGCCTGAACGTCATGGCGCAGTTCAACTACAAGCACGGCGAACAGATCACCGACAAATATTTCCCGAAGAAGTATTCCGAGACGGGCGTGTTCAACGACGGTTACGGGTCGATCGACAACTGGAAGGACGACAACATCGTTTTCGAAGCCTACGCCACGTTCGATCGGACTTTCGCTGAAAAGCACCGGCTGACGGTGATGGGCGGTTACTCTTACGAGAACTACCAGTCGCGCAGTTCGTCGCTGGCCGCCAAGGGATTCATCAACGAATCGCTGGGTAACGAGAACCTCGCCGCGGGCGATTCGGAGACCTATTCGATCGGCAACGGCTCCTACAAGACCGAGCTGGTGTCGGCCCTCACGCGTATCAACTACACGTTCGACAACCGGTTCCTCTTCACCTTCACGGCCCGCGCCGACGGTTCTTCGAAATTCGGCTCCAACAACAAGTGGGCCTTCTTCCCCTCGGGGGCGTTCAGCTGGAAGATGCACGAGGAGCGGTTCATCCGGAACCTGAACGTTTTCGACGTGCTGAAGATCCGCGCCTCCTACGGTATTTCGGGCAACCAGGGCATTTCGGCCTACCAGACGTTGAGCCGCTACGGACAGCACAAGTATTTCAACGGAGGCAAGTGGGTGACGGCCATCGGACCCGGCTATCAGTCAGGTTACACGGGGCAGGACGGCATCTATGCGCTTTGGAGCGGCATCCCGAACAAGGGTCTGAAATGGGAGACCACCGCGCAGGTCGACCTCGGACTGGACATGTCGTTCTTCGGCAACCGTCTGAACGTGACTTTCGACTGGTACGACAAGCGCACCTCGGACCTGCTGCGCGAGCGCAACATCGCGCCTTCGTCGGGTTACGACAAGATGTGGGTCAACGACGGCGAGATCCGCAACCGCGGCATCGAACTGACGATCGACGGCGTGGCGTTCCAGAACCGCGACTGGCGCGTGGGCGGCACCTTCGTCTTCTCGCGCAACCGCAACAAGGTGCTCAGCCTCGGAAACGCCGTGCAGACCGGTCTGAAAACCGACCTGCGCACCGGCATGCAGTATGAATATTACGGCAACCAGAGCGAACAGTTCCGCGCCTATACGAATATCCTCGCCGTAGGGCAGCCGATGTACGTCTTTTACGGATACAGGACCGACGGCATCGTGCAGTCGCTGGCCGAGGGCCTGAGCGCCGGTCTTTCGGGCGACGACGCCCAGCCGGGTGAGTTCAAGTATGTGGATATTTACGACGGCGACGGATTGGAGACCGTCGACGAGAACGACATGTGCATCATCGGCGACCCGAATCCCGACTGGATGGCCTCGCTGGGCATCGACGTTTCGTGGCGTCGTTTCGACTTCAGCATCTTCTTCAACGGCGTCTTCGGCAACGACGTGCTGAACACCAAGCGTTTCGACCAGCCGAGCAATATGCCGATGCGCTGGACGACCGACAACCCGACCAATTCCTACCCGCGGCTGAACGCCAACCGCCAAACCAAGCTCTCCGACTGGTGGGTCGAGGACGGTTCGTTCGTGCGCATCCAGACCATGACGCTGGGATATTCGATCCCCTTCTCGAAGAAGGATGCGGCACGCAAGATACGCCTCTACGTCAGTGCCGACAATCTCTACACCTTCACCGGCTTCGAGGGCTACGATCCCGAAGTGGGGATGACGGGTATCTATTCGGGCGGCTATCCGCGCCTGCGCAAATGGACGTTCGGAGCCGACTTCACCTTCTAAACATTGCCAACCATGAAAATCAAACACCTTATACTTGCGTTCGGGGGAGCCTCTCTCCTGGCGGCCTGCAATCTGGACGAGTATCCCTACGGCTTCTACTCCGAGGACAACTTCTACAAGACGGAGGCGGACGCCGAGTCGGCCGTAAACTATATCTACGACGCGATCAATTACATCGAATATTCGCGTTCGATCGTCTTCCTGGGCGACATGAACACCGACGACATGGAGCCGAAAGGCGACGCTGCGGCGGCCAACAAGGAGCTGGACGGATGGAAGATCAACAATTTCAAGACCAACACCACGCTCGGCAATTTCTACAAGTACTCCTACATCACGATCAACCGTGCCAACGCCGTGATCAAGAAGGTACCGGGAATGAACATCGACGAGGGTCGCAGGAACCGCTTCCTCGGCGAGGCCTATTTCATGCGCGCCTATTCGTATTTCAACCTCGCGCGCAACTTCGGCTGCGTGCCCGTCCACACGACGCCTGTCGAGACGCTCGAAGATACGGCCGTCCCCGCCGCCGAGTCGCTCGACGCCATGTGGAAGCTCGTCATCGAGGACTTCAAGACCGCCGGTACGCTGCTGCCGTTCTTCGCGGCGCCCGAAACGGGCCGTGCGGACCGCGCCGCGGCCTACGGAATGCTGGCCAAGGCTTATCTCTACATCGCATCGGCCAAGGAGCACGGCGTGCCCCAGTACGCCGCCATGTCGCACGACGTGGACGAATACTATGCCGAGGCGGTGAAATACGCCGGACTGGTGGTCGACAATCCCGAGCAGACGGTCTTCCGTTTCGACGACAACCTGCTCGATATTTACGACGTCGAGCAGCCGACCGGACCCGAGCATATCTTCATCATGTCGATGGACCGCACGGGAGAATCGGAGGGGCAGTATTCGAAGATCTCGAAGATGTACCTGCCCTATGTTTCGGGAGCCACGATCTATCTCAAGCAGGGCGATTCCGACCAGATGGTCCCGACCCACGACGGCTGGGGCGAGTACCGGACCGCGCTGTCGTTCTACGATGCGTTCGCCTCGGGCGACCGCCGTCACGACTGGCTGATCGTCGACAAGGTGTACGACGCCGCGGGCAATGTGGTGGCTTCGACGGCCGACGGCAAACTGAACTATCCGTTCTGCCGCAAATTCATCGACCCGAATTTCTCGGGAGACAAAACCTCCACGCGTCCCTACCTGCTCCGCTATTCGGACGTCGCATTGACCTATGCCGAAGCCGCCGGACCTACGGTCAAGGCGTATGAACTGGTGAACTTCATCCGCAACCGCGCCGGGCTGGGCGATCTGGAGCCGGGGCTGGACAAGGAGACGTTCCGGGAGCGCGTGATGGACGAGCGCCGTTTCGAACTGGCTTTCGAGGGGAACCGCTGCTATGACCTGCGCCGCTGGAACCGCCTGCACACGGACATCGCCGAAGCCAAGGGACAGGGGCTGAGCGCCGAGCAGATGGTGTTCTATCCGATCCCGTCCGTCGAGTCCGACCTGAACCCGAATCTTTAACCTTTTAAGAAAACGCAGAATTATGAACAAGCTGAAATATTTGCTGAGCGCTTTCGTCCTGCTGTGCTTCGCATCCTGCAAGGACGATCCGTGGGAAGATGTCGCCGACGGCGGCTGGAACCACGAGCGGTCGATCATCGACGTCAAGTTCGAGGGTCAGGCCGGAACGCCGACCATCACGGAGACCGATTCCGAAACGGGCGTCATCGAGCTGCAACTGGCGTCGGACATGGTCGCGGACATGTCGAAGGTCCGGGTCGAAACGCTGACGCTCTCCTATAAGGCCACGGCCAATGTCGCCTCGGGCGGGACGATCGACTTCACGAAGGGCGATCCGCAGATCGTCGTGACCTCTCCCAACGGCGAGTCGCGCACCTATACGCTCGAAATGACCGAGTTCACGGAGACGCTGACCGGGACGTATACGATCAGCAACCTCTGGGTCTACGGAGGCACGGGCGCCGCTTACGACTGTACGAAGCTCTACAAACCCGCCGACAAGTCGTGGTGCTGGAACGGCGAAGGCCGGGGACCCGCCGCCGAGATGGACAACTATCTGGTGTTCACGCTCGGAGAGATCCTCGCCGACGGCAATACGACCGGAACCTGCATGAACTGGGCCGGCGAGGACGCCAAAAACTGGGACTGCGTCTTTGCCGGAGCGTCGAACCCCGACACCGGAAAGCCGGTGGACCTGACGCAGTTCTACCGTCAGATTCCCAAGGGCGAAAGCACCTGGCTGCGCAACTATTCCGACGGGACGATCACCTTCACCGATGCCGACGGGAACAAGACCTCCTGCACGCTCGTGCCGAAGGGCACCTACCAGATGCCCAATGTGCCGCCGATTCCGCTGACGCTCGAATCCGAGGCCTTCAAATTCAACCTGAAAGGCACGGAGGACTGGAACAACACCTACAACGATTACGGGGTCTTCGCCCGCAATCCGGTGACGTATTACATCGAGATCGTGAAGCAGCCGGCCGGTTTCGAGGTTCCCGAGGCGTCGAAGACGATCGAGGAGCCGGTCGATCCCGAACCGGAACCGGAGCCAGATCCGGAGGAGACCTCGCTCGCCGGAACCTACTCCGTAGGCCGTCTGACGGTCTACGGCGGTTCGGCCGACCCCGCGTTCGTCAACCCGGTGGACAAGAGCTGGGTGTGGGACGATTCGATCAGGAAGGAGTCCGACAACATCCTGACAATGACCGCCACGGGCACCGACGACGCCGGCCGTGAGACGGGCGAGTGCGAATATCTGCCCGGTGAGGACGGCGGATACTGGAATTACATCCTCAAAGCCGACTATAACAAGGAGGGGACGGGCGCTCTCGACCTGACCAAATATTACGGCCTGCTGCCACACGGCAAAAGCGCCTACGTGTATGACGCCGAAGCCGGAACCGTGGTGTTCACCTCGGGAATCGTCTCCATCACGGCGAAGCTCCTGCGGGAGGGGGATTACAGCTACGGCTCCTCGACGCTCAGCGTTCCCGGAATCGCCTTCGACTTCGCTCTGCCCGGGCAGACGACGCAGGGGGCCTATCCCTGGACCGATTACGACCGGTTCGCCGTCGGACCGCGCAACTACGTGATGCTCTTCAACAAGCAGGCGGAAGCCGGCGAATGATCCGATAATGTCCGCATGCAGGTCCGGCCTGCATGCGGACTTATAACCGATGCCTATGAAAAACTTCGGAAACCTTCTGCTCGCATGCATGGCGGCGCTGCTGGGGGCCTGTGCGGGAGAATCCGCCGGGAAATGCGACGCCGTGGTGCGTATCGATGCCGACAGCGTCGTCAATCGCGGCTATATCGGCAACGGGGTCCAGTGGGACCCTTATGCCCTCGATTACGGACAGGGCCGCGTCGAAATCAGCGATGCCGACTGGGCGAAACTCTATGCCCGGCTCGATTTCATGCGGCCGGCCTTTATCCGCGTGATGATCAACACGACCTCGGTCGTGCGCGACGGACGGCTCGATCGCATGCGCGGATTCGAACACCTCTCGCACATACTCAGCTACTGCCAGTCGCGCGGCGTGACGGTGATGTTCGGCGACTGGGGCGGATCGCTCATGGACGCCCGGGCCGGGACGGTCAACTACCCGCTGCTGGACCACGCCGCGGCCTATGTCGCCTGGCTGGTCGGCGAAAAGGGCTATGACTGCATCCGTTACTACAACCTCGTCAACGAGCCCAATGGTTTCTGGTCGGCGGCCGACGGCGATTTCGACCTGTGGGCGAAGGCCGTGAGTTATTTCCGCGGGCGGCTCGACGCCGAGGGGCTTGCCGGGAAAGTGGAGCTGGTCGGTCCCGACGCCGCGATCTGGGGCCCCGAAGAGGCATGGTGGGTGAGCCGCAGCCGCGATGAGCTGGGCGAGGGTATCGGCCTGTACGACATCCACACCTATCCGTCGAAATGCACGGTCAACTCGGGGGAGTACACCCGTATCCTGGAGGCTTACCGCAGGGAGGTTCCCGCCGGGAAGAAGATCGTGATGGGGGAGATCGGCTTCAAGTTCGTCGAGCCGGCCGATTCGCTTTTGCAGGCCGAGAACCTGCGCCGGGCCGCAGCGCATCCGAACGCCTCGACGGACGATTCGCAGATGTTCGTATACGACCCTATGTACGGCACGGACATGGCCGATGCGTTGTTCCAGACGATTCATGCGGGCTATTCGGGCTGCATCGCGTGGATGCTCGACGATGCGATGCACTTCAAGGAGGCGCCCGACAAACTCAAGATATGGGGTTTCTGGAACATCTTCGGCGACGAGATTTTCGGAGCCGGCGAGGAACGGGTGCGCCCGTGGTATTATGCCTGGTCGCTGCTGTGCCGCACGCTGCGGCCGGGAAGCGACTTCTTCGCCGCCGACGTGCGGGGTGCCGCCGGGATCAAGGCCGTCGCCGCCGTGAAAGACGGACGGCGCACCGTCGCCGTCGTGAACGTGTCGCGCGAACCGCGCCGCGTGCGGATCGAGTGTCCGGGCTGGGAGCGGTTCAGGCAGGCAACCCGCTATCGCTACGGCGAGGGGCTGATGCGCACGGAGGGCGACCACACGCTGTTGCCCGACGCCACCGGCCTGCGGATTGATTTCCGCTCCGGCGCGGAGTACGATATGCCCGGAGAGTCGATGATTTTACTGACCGAACAAAACGATTGATTATGAAAAGATTTCTGACACCCGCGCTTGCCGCGGCCGTACTGTTCTCCGCCTGCGATGCGGGGCAGGCCCTCCGGGTCGAAGTGACCGACCGGGTCATCAGTTCGGATTACGTCGGCAACGGCGTCGAGTGGGACCCTTACGACGAAGCCGAAGCGTGGGGCGCGGAGGTGAGCGACGCCGATTGGGCGAAGCTCTCCGAACGCCTCGATTTCATGCGCCCGGGTTATGTGCGCTGCATGATCAACAGCCCCTACCGCTATTACGATGCCGCGACGGGCCGTTACGACCGCATGCGCAACCTCGCGTCGCTCCGCCGCCTGCTGCAATATTGTCAGGACAACGGCATCACGGTGGCCTACGGTGAATACAATCCGCCGACGTGGGCGATGAAGGATTCGCAGCAATGGGTGGAGATGTCGGTCGATTACCTGAATTTTCTGGTCTGCGACCTCGGGTTCGACTGCATCCGCCATTTCATCATCTTCAACGAACCCGACGGCAACTGGGCCTCGACCGATGGCGATTACGACCTGTGGCGCTCGATGGCGCAGCGTTTCGACGCCGAAATGGCCCGGTATCCGGACCTGAAACGAAAGGTGTCGCTTGCGGCGCCCGACGTGGTGATGAGTTACAAAAACCCGGCGTCGGAGTACGACACGGCGGGATGGGTGGCCCGGAGCGCGCAGGACCTCGGCGCGCAGATCGGCATCTACGACGTGCATGCCTATCCCGGCCAGCACGAGGTGCGCAGCGGGGCTTACGCCGAAAAGCTGCGCCGCATCCGCGCCGAAGTTCCGGCCGGGAAAAAACTGATTCTCGGCGAGGCCGGGTACAAGTACTCGGCGCCGGAGGATTCGCTGCTGAAAGCCGAGTACGACCGTCGGGTCGCCGGGCATCCCTTCACCAAAGGCTCGGACTGCAACATGCTCTGCTACGACTATTTCTACGGGCTGGATATGCCGCTGCTGGCGATGGAGGTGATGAACAACGGCCTTTCGGGGGTGGCGGCGTGGATGCTCGACGACGCCATGCATTCGAACGGCGATTCGGGCCGCACGGAGGACGTGAAGATCTGGGGAATGTGGAACATCCTCGGCGAGGAGGTCTTCGGCGACGCTTCGCAGGAGGAACTGCGGCCCTGGTACTACACCTGGTCGCTGATGTGCCGTCATTTTCCCGCCGGGTGCGACATCCTCGCCTGCGAGGTCCCGCAGCGCGAGGGGCTGCGCGTGGCGGCAGCCCGCAAGGATGCGGCATACAGCGTCGCTGCGGTCAACTTCTCGCAGGAGCCGTGCACCCTTGAGATTGTCCTGCCCGGAGACTTTGCCGGAGGCGTTCTTTACCGTTATACGGAGAGCGACCGGGCGTGCGACGCAAACGGATTTCCCGCGCCGTGCGAACGCGGCATTGCGGGGAAGCGTTTCCGCACGACGGTTCCCGCCGAAAGTTTCGTTCTGTTGACCAATGTCGAATAATCAAATACCTGAAACCATGAAAAGAATTCCGTTTGTGTTATTGGCGCTGCTGCTTTCCGGCGTGGCGTGCAGCGATGACAGCGAAGGGCCGAAAAAGGAGGGGGAGAGCGATCCCGTGACCCTCACGCTGTCGGACCCGAATGCCACCGAAGAGACCAAAGCGCTCTATTCGAACCTCTGGGCCATCCAGAGCAAGGGGTTCATGTTCGGTCACCACGATGACCTGATGTACGGCCGCACGTGGTACGGCACCGAAGGCGGTTCCGACACGAAGGCCGTCTGCGGCGACTATCCCGCCGTATACAGTTTCGATTTTGCGGAGCATATCGACGATCGCCACGCTTCGGACCCGGATGCCCAGGCGCTGCGGCTGCGCTGCTGCCGGGAGGCTTACGACCGCGGCATGGTGCTCACGTCGTGCATTCACATCAACAATCCGCTTACCGGCGGCGATTCGTGGGACAACTCCAGCAATCGGGTGGCCGCAGAGATTCTGACGGAGGGCAGCGCCACGAATAGGAAATTCAAGGAGTGGCTCGACCGCCTGGCCGACATCGCACACAACCTGCGGGGCAGCGACGGCAAGCTGATTCCCGTGATTTTCCGCCCGTTCCACGAACATACGCAGACCTGGTCCTGGTGGGGCGCGTCGTGCACGACGACCGAAGAGTTCGTCAACCTGTGGAAATTCACGGTGAAGTATCTGCGCGACACGAAGGGCGTGCATAATTTCATCTACGCCATCTCCCCGCAGATGGACAGCGCGAAGACCGTCGATGACTTCTACTTCCGCTGGCCGGGCGACGAATGGGTCGATTTCGTAGGCATGGACTGCTATCAGGGTATCAACAATGCGGTTTTCGTGACGAATCTGAAAGCCATTTCGAAGGTTTCGCTGGCCAAACTCAAGCCGTGCGGCGTAACCGAGACGGGCGTCGAAGGCTTCACGGCGACCGACTACTGGACCACGAACATCCATGCTCCGCTGACGGGACGCCGTGTGAGCATGGTGGTGACGTGGCGCAACAAGTACGACCCGATGGAGAGCGGGACACACTATTTCTCGGTGTTCCCCGGGCACCCTTCGGAGCGTGATTTCGTGAAGATGTACAATCAGGAGAACTCTTTCTTTTGCAGCGACCTGCCCGATATGTACACCCCGGCGGAAAATGTGACGGTGCTGTAATTTGCGAAATATCAATATGCCTGCAAGGGGTTGCCTTTCCGGAGGCAACCCCTTGTTCGGTACGGCAGAGGGGAGCGGCAGGCTTCTTCAACCGGGACCCGGCGAACGTCTTTCCCGAAGGAGCGGAGCAGGCCGGGGAATGGACCGATGGATCGGGGCAGCGGGTCGGCGGACCCGTCAGGCGGAATATTCCCGAAAACAGCCCCCGAAAAGTTTCGATAAAAAACCAGTCGGTTTCGTTTCGAATCCCGGAATTTTTTCATAGATTTGTAATCGGACGGCCCGGGGACCGCCCGGCCGGATTCCGGCGCAACGATTAAACCGAAAAAATATGGAGCAGTACATTTTGTCATTGGATCAGGGAACGAGCAGTTCCCGCGCAATCGTTTTCGACCGCAAGGGGCAGATTTGCTCGATGGCCCAGCGGGAGTTCACCCAGTATTTCCCCAAACCGGGATGGGTGGAGCACAATCCGCACGAAATCTGGTCGTCGCAGGCTTCGGTGATCGCCGAAGCCATCGCGGCCATCGACATCAACGGGCTGAACATAGCCGGAATAGGCATCACCAACCAGCGCGAGACGACGATCGTGTGGGACCGCGAAACGGAGGAACCGGTCTACAACGCCATCGTGTGGCAGGACCGCCGGACCTCGGAGTACTGCGACTCGCTGAAGGCCGAAGGAAAAACCGAGTGGATTCGCGAAAAGACGGGCCTGATCATCGACGCCTATTTCAGCGCCACGAAGATCAAATGGATTCTGGACAACGTGCCGGGCGCGCGGGAGCGGGCCGAGAAGGGTAAGCTGATGTTCGGAACGGTCGACACATGGCTGATCTGGCGGCTGACGCGCGGCGAAGTGCACGTGACCGACCCGAGCAACGCCTCACGCACGATGCTGTTCAACATCCGCACGCTGCAATGGGACGAGGAGTTGCTGAAGCTGTTCGACATCCCGGCGTCGATGATGCCCGAGGTGCGCTCGTCGAGCGAGGTTTACGGAGCGACGAAAACCACGATCTTCGCCCACAAAGTCCCCATCGCGGGCATCGCCGGCGACCAGCAGGCGGCCCTGTTCGGACAGATGTGCGTCGAGCCGGGATCGGTGAAAAACACCTACGGCACGGGCTGCTTCCTGCTGATGAACAGCGGCGAAAAGCCCATCGCCTCGAAAAACAACCTGCTGACGACCATCGCCTGGAAGATCGGCGACAAGGTCAACTACGCCCTCGAAGGGAGCATCTTCGTCGGCGGATCGGTGGTGCAGTGGCTGCGCGACGGGCTGGGGATCATCCGCTCCTCGTCGGAGGTGGAGGCGCTGGCGTCGTCGGTTCCCGACACCGGAGGCGTCTACTTCGTGCCCGCGCTGACGGGACTGGCGGCCCCGCACTGGGACCAGTACGCCCGGGGCGCGATCAGCGGCATCAGCCGCGGAACGACGGCTGCGCACATAGCCCGCGCGGCGCTGGAGGGCATCGCCTACCAGACGCTGGACATCGTGGGCGCGATGCAGCGCGACGCCGGAGTCTCGCTGGTGGAACTGAAGGTCGACGGCGGGGCGGCGCGCAACGATCTGCTGATGCAGTTCCAGGCCGACCTGCTCGCGACGAAGGTCATCCGTCCCCGCGTGACGGAGACCACGGCGCTGGGCGCCGCCTACCTGGCGGGGCTGGCCGTGGGGTATTGGGAAAGCGTCGGGGAGATCAGGAAGCAGTGGCAGGCGGAGCATATTTTCGAACCCGCGGCCGACCGCACGCAGATCGCAAAGGCCGTCGCCGGCTGGGAAGACGCCGTGCGGCGGGTTTTGCGCGAGAAAAACGACTAAAACGAAAGCGGATATGGAAATTAGCTTGTTCACCAAATGCCTGTTCGAGTTCATCGGAACGCTGGTGCTCGTACTGCTGGGCGACGGGGTGGTCGCATCGACCGTCCTCAAACGATCGAAAGGTTTCGACGGCGGCTGGATCGTGATTACGATCGCCTGGGGACTGGCCGTGATGTGCGGCGTGCTGATCGCAGGGCCTTATTCGGGCGCGCACCTCAATCCTGCGGTCTCGGTGGGACTGGCCGTGGCGGGGTCGTTCCCGTGGGCGTACGTCCCGGGATACGTCGCCGCGCAGCTGCTGGGCGGATTCTGCGGCGCCGTCGTGGTCTACCTTTATTATAAGGACCATTTCGACGCGACGGACGACCCCGCGGCGAAGCTGGGCGTCTTCTGCACGATGCCCGCCATCATGGACAAACCGCGCAACCTCTTCTGCGAGGTGGTCGGCACGTTCCTGCTGGTGTTCGTGATCCTGGCCATCGGCAACGAGCAGAACACCCCCGAAATCGGGATGGGAAGTCTGGGAAGCCTTCCGGTGACGATGCTCATCATGGCCATCGGCATGTCGCTGGGCGGCACGACGGGCTACGCGATCAACCCCGCGCGCGACCTGCCGCCGCGGCTGGCGCACGCCCTCCTGCCGATCCGGGGCAAAGGAGGCAGCGGATGGGATTACAGCTGGGTTCCCGTGGCGGGACCGCTGCTGGGCGCCCTGGCGGCCGGACTGATCTACGGCTGCGTCTATTTCTGCGGATAAAGACGCCCGGAAACCCGAATCGTTCGGGTTATCCGGGCGCGAAACGGAAGGAAGGCGCGCTGAAGCAACCGGCCGCTTTCTAAAATCCGTTTTTCAAGCGGGTGCGGACCCACCTGCCGACCTCATCCTTCGAGTTGCGCACCGCACTGCCGCGAACGGCGAGTCCGTCGGGGACGGTCGACCGCGGGCAGAATCTGCGGATGTCGGCCTCGCTGTGTCCCATGCCGCTGCCCTCGTGGGTCATAAACGGCACGACGGTCTTGCCCGCCAAGTCGCAGGAGGTGAGGAACGTCGCCACGGGAGGCGCTATGGTCGCCCACCAGCAGGGCGAGCCGACGAAAATCACGTCGTACTGCGAAAGGTCGCCGACGGGGTTTTTCAGCGCGGGGCGCACCCCGGCTTCGATCTCCTTTTTGCCCTGGTCGACCACAGCCCGGTATTCCGTGGGGTAGGGCGTCGCGGGAACGATCTCGAACAGATCTCCGCCCGTGGCCTCGCTGATCTGCCGCGCCACCTCACGGGTGTTGCCGCTGTGGGAGAAATAGGCCACCAGCACTTTTCCGGAGGGCTGCTGCGCCCCGGCTCCCGAAACGGCGAATGCCGCCATCGTCGCCAAAATAAGTCTCTTTTTCATCGTTCTATCCATTTACACGGTTTCACACCGCAAAAGTAGGGCGGACGCCGGGCGCCGGGCATACCCCGATTACGGTTCGTCGTACCATAATTACCGATTCGGGGCGGAAGGCGGAGCAGGTATCGAAAAATCCGCTAATTTTGCGACAAACAAAACTATTTCAGCATATGGGCACGGTGGTCAAATACGACAACATCTTCCAGTACAACGAATCGCGCGGCGTGGAGACGCTGCATCCGCTGGTGAGCGTCATCGACTTTTCGAAGGCGGAACCCATTCCTCCCGGCCATTACCGCCACCGCTTCGGATTTTACGCCGTTTTCCTCAAGGACGTGAAGTGCGGCGATTTGCGCTACGGACGTAACTACTACGACTATCAGGAGGGAACGCTCGTATTCATGGCTCCGGGACAGGTGGTCGAGGTGGAGGTGAAGGATAAGCCGCAGGTTCCGCCCAAAGGCCGGGCGCTGCTGTTCCATCCCGACCTGCTGCGCGGCACCTCGCTCGGGCGCAACATCGCGGGCTACACGTTCTTCTCCTACGAGGTGAACGAGGCCCTGCACCTTTCGGAGCAGGAGCGCCAGGTCGTGATGGACTGCCTGCAAAACATCCAATCGGAGCTGAAACATGCCATCGACAAACACAGCCGCACGCTGATCGTCTCGAACATCGAGCTGCTGTTGAATTACAGCACACGGTTTTACGAACGGCAGTTCATCACGCGCAACAACGTCAACCGCGACATGCTGGCCGGATTCGAGCGTCTGCTGGGCGACTATTTCGCAGGAGACCGCCCCGAGCGGGACGGCGTGCCGTCGGTGCGCTGGTGCGCCGAGCAGCTGCACCTGTCGGCGAACTATTTCGGCGACCTGGTGAAGAAGGAGACCGGGAAATCGGCGCAGGAGTACATCCAGCTCAAGGTGATCGACATCGCCAAGGAACGCATCTTCGACCCCGGACGCTCGATCAGCGAAATCGCCTACTCGCTGGGATTCCGCTACCCGCAGCACTTCACGCGTCTGTTCAAGAAGGTGGTGGGGTGTTCGCCCAACGAATACCGGACCGCAAACTGACACAAAAAACCCTTCCGCGGCGCGGAAGGGTTTTTCACACACAAACATTAACAATACAAACAATGCAATGGCCGAAAATCCTCGTTTCATTGTTTTCGGGACAAAGGTCGCGCAAAATTCCGGGACCCGCAATCGCCATTAGTAGGTATTTCGGCCCCGGACAATGCCCTTCACCCTGCCGTTCAGGGAAGTAAAGGCGCTTTTTTATTTTGTAATTCGAAATAATGCACTATCTTTGCATGCGAATTCCAACGAACAGGACGACCGTCCTGTTTCTGAAAATCACATTCAACGGAAATAAACTATGCAAGATCTGAAAGCGCTGGAAGGGAAAAGCCTTGCCGAGTTGCGTGAGATAGCCAAAGCATTGGGTATCAAGAACGTTATGATTAAAAAGCGCGAACTGATAGAGAAAATAGCCGGGACGGACACCCCGGAGGAGGCTCCTGCGGAAAATGAGGCCGGAGCGAAAGGGGAGGTTTCGGAAACCGCCGCAGAGCCGGCGCAGGAAGCAGCCCCGCAGACCGCCGCGCCGAAGACCAAGGCCCCGCGCGGACGCCGTCCGCGACTGGCGAAGAACGAAAACGCAGCCCCGCAGCCGGAGGCCGCGGCAGAGCCGGAACTCCCGATGGAGACGAAGCCGGCGACGGCTGCCGAACCGGAAGCCGCAGCGGCTCCTCCGCAGGCCGAAACGCCCGCGGCAGAGCCGGCGAAGGCCGAACCCAAACGCCGGGGCCGCAAGCCCAAAGCGCAGGCGACGCCGGAGGTGCAGGCGGTGCAGGAAACGGCGGTCCCTGCCGCCGCGCAGGAGACCCACACGGAACAGGCTCCCCGATACATCGAAGAGGAGGTCATCACCAAGGACGACTTCGCAGGGGAGATCGAAGGCGAAGGCGTGCTGGAGATCATGCCCGACGGCTACGGATTCCTCCGCTCGGCCGACTACAACTACCTCAATTCCCCCGACGACATCTACGTTTCGCCCTCGCAGATCAAACTCTTCGGACTGAAGCCCGGCGACACGGTGAACGGCGCGATCCGCCCCCCGAAGGAGGGTGAGAAATACTTCCCGCTGGTGCGCGTGAACGAAATCAACGGTCTGGCCCCGGAGTACATCCGCGACCGCGTGCAGTTCGAATTTATGACGCCGCTGTTCCCCAGCGAGAAATTCTGCCTCACGGGCAACGGCCACAACAACATGTCCACGCGCATCGTGGACCTCTTTTCCCCCATCGGCAAGGGCCAGCGCGCACTGATCGTGGCCCAGCCCAAGACGGGTAAGACGGTGCTCATGCAGTCGATCATCAACGCCATCGCCGACAACCATCCCGAGGTGTACATCATCGTACTGCTGATCGACGAACGCCCCGAGGAGGTGACCGAAATGGCCCGCAACTCGAAGGCCGAGGTCGTGGCCTCGACTTTCGACGAGCAGGCTTCGCGCCACGTGAAAGTGGCCGAAATGGTGCTCGACAAGGCCAAACGCATGGTCGAGAGCGGCCACGACGTGGTGATCTTCCTCGACTCGATCACCCGTCTGGCCCGCGCCTACAACTCCGTGCAGCCCGCCTCGGGCAAGGTGCTTTCGGGAGGTGTCGACGCCAACGCGCTGCACAAGCCCAAGCGTTTCTTCGGCGCAGCCCGCAACACGGAGGAGAAAGGTTCGCTGACGATCATCGCCACGGCGCTGATCGACACCGGTTCGAAGATGGACGAAGTGATCTTCGAGGAGTTCAAGGGTACGGGCAACATGGAGTTGCAGCTGGACCGCAAGCTGGCCAACAAGCGCGTATACCCGGCCGTGGACGTGATCGCCTCGGGAACCCGCCGCGAAGACCTGCTGCTGCCGCGCGACGTGATGAACCGCACGTGGGTGCTGCGCAAGTACCTCTCGGACATGACGCCCGTCGAAGCCATGGAGTTCCTCCAGAAACAGATGGGACTCACCGACACCAACGAGGAGTTCCTCGCCACGATGAACCACTAACCGCACGGAGCGCAAACACCGGGTACAGATGAAAAGGCTGATTCTGACGAGTTTATGTCTTCTTTTCGCCCGCGGGGCGTTCGCATGGGGACAGAAGGGGCACGACGTGACGGCGTATATCGCCGAATGCCGTCTGACGCCCGAAGCGGCAGAGAAGGTCCGCAAGGCGCTCGACGGCTACTCGCCCGTGTATATCGCCAACTGGCTCGACTTCGCCAGCTACTGGCCCGAATACGCCTATTCGAAAACCTGGCACTACCTCAATATCGACGAAGGCGAGACGCTGGAGAGCATGTCCCGGAATCCCGGGGGCGACGTGCTGACGGCGGTGACCCGACTCACGGAGAAACTCAAGTCGGGACGCCTCACACCCGAGGAGGAGACGCTCTCGCTCAAGATGCTGATTCACCTGGTCGGGGACATGCACTGCCCGATGCACCTCGGACGGTTGAGCGACCTGGGCGGCAACAAGCGGCCCGTGCGTTTCTTCGGACGCGACACGAACCTGCATTCGGTCTGGGATACGAACATTCCCGAGGCGGTCCACAAATGGAGTTACAGCGAGTGGCAGCAGCAGATCGACCGGCTGACGGACGAAGAGGCTGCGCAGATCGCCGCCGGAGAGCCGGCCGACTGGGTGAAGGAGACGCACGAAATCTGCAAGGAGATTTACGGCTTCACCCCCGAAGGGACCGATATTTCGTACGACTACCTCTTCAAGTACACGCCCGTCGTCGAACGGCAGTTCCTGCGCGGCGGACACCGCCTGGCCCGCCTGCTGAACGAGATATACCGATAACCGCATCCGCGCAAGACAAAGCCGCCCGCCGTCGAAAGACCGGCGGGCGGTTCGTTTCCGGAGCGCCGAATCAGTAATTCAGGTAGAAACATCCGTAATCCGGCTACTTCGGAAATCCCGTTTTCGAACTATCTTTGCATCGTGAACGGAAGGTTCCGGATTCCGGAACCCGGCGAAACGGAAAATCGAGGACGATCATGGAATACAGAATTTTGGGCAGAACGGGCCTGCGCGTGAGCGCCGTCGCACTCGGCTGCGAGGGCTTCATCCACAAAACGCCGGAAGAGGTGTGCGCCGATTTCGACTTCGCCATCGGACACGGCGTCAACTTCGTCGACATCTACTCGCCGAACCCCGAACTGCGGACGAACATCGGCGCGGCGCTCGAAGGCCGCCGCGGGGACTTCGTCATTCAGGGACACCTCTGCACGACCTGGGAGAACGGGCAGTACCTGCGCACCCGCGACCCGGAGAAAACCCTCGCGTCGTTCGACCTTCAGCTGCAACAGCTGCGGACGGACTGTCTCGACATCGGCATGATCCACTACGTCGACGCCGAGGCGGATTTTCACCGCGTCTTCGGCGGGGAGATCATCCGAATCGCGCAAAGGCTCCGGGAGGAGGGGCGAATCCGCCATATCGGCATCAGCAGCCACAACCCCGCGGTGGCCCGGATGGCCGTCGAAACGGGACTGGTGGACGTGCTGATGTTCTCGGTAAACCCCTGCTACGACCTGCAACCGGCCGGCGACGACGTCGAGGCCCTGTGGGCCGAGGAGAGTTACGCCGGCGCGCTGCGCAACATCGACCCCGACCGCGAACGGCTCTACGAACTGTGCGAAAGGACGGGCGTGGGCATCGACGCCATGAAGGTCTACGGCGGCGGCGACCTGCTGAATGCGGAGAATTCCCCGTTCGGGAAGGCCATGACGCCGGTGCAGTGTATCGAATACGCCCTGACGCGGCCGGGCGTGGCTTCCGTGATGGTCGGATGCAGGACGCAGGACGAAATCCGGGCCGCACTCGACTGGTGCGGCGCATCGCCCGCCGAAAGGGACTATGCCTCCGCAATGGCCGGCATGGAGCGGTTTACCTGGGAAGGGCATTGCATGTACTGCGGCCATTGCGCCCCCTGTTCGGCGGGAATAGACATCGCGACGGTCCATAAATTCCACAACCTCGCCGTGGCGCAGGGCGAAATCCCGGAAACCGTGCGTGAACATTACGCCGCGCTCACGCACCACGCATCGGAGTGCATCGGGTGCGGCGCATGCGAAACGCGCTGCCCGTTCGGCGTGGAGATCGTAGCGTCGATGCGCCGCGCGGCGGAACGATTCGGCTATTGACCGCAAATTCGGAAAAAATGGGAACAGACAACGCAAACAAGGACCGGCAGGCCATAGACCTGCTCTTCGCCGAGAGATGCTCGTGCGTCGTGCGCAACGGCGACACGATCCGGATATTCCGCGAACGGGGCGTCCGGGACCTCTGGAGGCTGCTGCACGAGGAACCGGAACTGCTCGACGGCGCGTTCGTGGCCGACAAGGTGGTCGGAAAGGGCGCCGCGGCGCTGATGGCCGCGGGCCGTGTGAGGGAACTCTTCGCCGACGTGGTGAGCCACGCGGCGCTGGAACTGCTGAACGGAGCCGGGATTCCGGTAAGTTACACGGTCGCCGTGCCCCACATCATCAACCGCGCTGGAGACGGCATCTGTCCCGTGGAGCGGCTCTGCGCCGGAGCGCGGACCGCCGCGGAGTGCCTGCCGCTGATCGAAGGGGTTCTGACGGCCGGCAAGGGCGCGCCCTGATTCCGGCGAAGGGCGGAAAGAACCGTCCACAGCCTTCGTCCGCAAGCCTGCGGCGGGGGAGACCGAAAAACAAATCAAATACGGAACAATGAACAAGATTCTTTCGATTTTACTGGCCTGCACGGCTGCCGGCGCCGCATACGGCGCACAGGAGACCGGGCAGGCGGCGAAGAACGTCGCGATCGACTCGGTGGTGGTGACGGGGGCGCGCTACGCCTCGGACATCCGCCACCTGCCGATGTCGGTGGCGGTCGTGGACCGCGACGAAATCGTCCGCCGGCAGGAGGCATCGGTGCTTCCGCTGCTCACGGAACAGGTTCCGGGGCTGTTCGTCACGGGACGCGGCGTGATGGGTTACGGCGTCTCGGACGGCGCGGCCGGAGGCATCAGCCTGCGCGGCATCGGCGGAGGGTCGGCGGCCCAGATGCTCGTGCTGATCGACGGGCATCCGCAGTACATGGGGCTGTTCGGCCATCCGATCGCCGACGCCTACCAGTCGATGCTCGCCGAGCGGGTCGAGGTGGTGCGCGGACCGGCGTCGGTGCTCTACGGCTCGAACGCCATGGGCGGGGTGATCAACATCGTCACCCGCCGGCAGCGCGAGGAAGGCGTGAAAACCGACCTGAACGTGGGCTACGGCTCGTGGAACACCTTGCAGACCGAAGCAGCCAACCGCATCCGCAAAGGCCGCTTCACGAGCGTCGTGACCGGCTCGTACAACCGCACGGACGGCCGATGCGGACATACAAATACAGGCAGATACGATTAGTCAGCTGCAT
>ERZ791883.927-NODE-927-length-29587-cov-6.733137_pt1 | contig 29587 bp, 28 predicted proteins | sample MGYA00510160_ERZ791883 | MGnify/ENA primary metagenome ERZ791883 (study PRJEB30046, sample SAMN00792072) | human gut metagenome | study: EMG produced TPA metagenomics assembly of the A metagenome-wide association study of gut microbiota in type 2... | reverse complement strand
ACCCTCCGACCCTGACGCCGTAGGGGCGCGCCGCAGGCACGCCCTTCCCGGCCGCCGGTTTTCCTATATTTCCAGGAACCCGCCTTGCGAGTTCCTTCCATCGGCTAGTGACTAGAGACTGTAATCCCATATCCATTTGCCCCCGGCAAAGGGTTTCCATCAACGTGAGACGTCCGGCCCGCCCGTTGTCCATTCTATATCCGCCCTTTTCAAGGGCGGGGGACCGTTGCGCCTGCGCAATGGTGGTGGGTTAGCAGCCCACCGGGCTGCGTCTCCCTTCAAAAAATTTTGCCTGCAAATTTTCTCCATCAGCGTGAAACTGCAAAGCGGCCCTGCCGCTTTTCCCCATACACCGGGGCTGCCCTGCCAGCCCCCAAAGGAGGTCCTGCCATTGAAAAAAAACATCATCCGCTACTGCATCACCGCCCTGGGATGCCTGCTGATGGCCCTTTCCATCAACGCCTTCTTCGTCCAGCACCATTTCCTGTCCGGCGGCATCTCCGGGGTATCCATCATCCTGTACTACCTGACCGGCTGGCCCCCGGGGATCACCAGCCTGATCTTCAACATCCCCCTGTTCTACATAGCCTGGAAATACATGAGCCGCCAGTTCTTCATCGACAGCGTCATCGGCACCGTGCTGTTCTCCCTGGCCCTGGACGGCACCGCTTTTGTCCAGGCCTACGTGAACATCCCGGACAAGCTCCTGTGCTGCATGGCCGGGGGCGCCCTGGGCGGCCTGGGCGGAGCCCTGGTGTACCGGTCCGAAGCCTCCACCGGCGGAGTGGACATCCTGGGCTTCCTTACCAAAAAATACTACAACATTTCCGTAAGCACCACCAACTTTCTCTTCGACTGCTGCGTCATGCTGGCCGCCGTGGTGTTCCTGGGGCTCACCCCGGTGCTCTACAGCCTGGTGCTGTTCTTCATCACCTTCAAGGCCACCAACCTGTTCATGGTGGGCTTCGACTACAAAAAACAGGTGATCATCGTATCCACCCACGCGGACGAAATCAGCCAGCGGATCATGGACGAAGTGAACCGGGGAGTCACCATCCTCCACGGGGAAGGGGGCTACACCCGCCGGCCCCTCCAGGTGATCCTGGTGGTGGTGAAGCTCACCCAGCTGGCCCACCTGGAAACCATCATCAAAGAAGTGGACCCTATGGCCTTCGTAACCATCCAGGACGCCAACAACGTGTTCGGCAGAGGCTTCACCCAGCCCAACCTGGATCTGGAAGAAGAGCGGAGGCTGAGGAAGTAGGGGCTGCTGCGCTGCAGCAGCCCTGTCAGCGGCCAGCGGCCGATGGTGGCCGGATGCCGGGCATCCGGCTTTGAACCTATGGCCCTCTGGGCGGCCGGGATGGGCTCGCCTTCGGCAAGCCCCTACAGCGTTGGGGTCAGGGGATCACTGCGGCGATCCTGGGAACGGGGTTGTCAAAGGATCCGTTTCCCTGACCGTTGTGCCCCACCCCGATTCCAGCCGACCCTTCGATGAAACCCGTTGTCCCCCCCCCCTCCGACCCTGACGCCGTAGGGGCGCGCCGCAGGCACGCCCTTCCCTGGCCTGCTATTTTCCTATATTCCCAGGAACCCGCCTTGCGGGTTCCTTCCATCGACTAGAGCCTGGAGACTGGCTCCCGGACTTTTTCCGCACATTCCATGAACTTTTCCACCATGCTCCAGGTGTGGCCCTCTTCTTTCCATCCGAAACAGATGGGATAACTCATTTCCTTCCCCAGGGGCACCTCCACCAGATCCTTCCGCTGGTCCGGCTTCAGGAACCCTTCCACCAGGTAATCCGGAGAAAAACACACCCCTGCCCCGGCCACGCACATTTCCAGCAGCAGCTCCAGGTTGTGGGACTTCACCTTCTGCCGGGGCTGGAACTTCAGGCCCTTCAGGTACCGGGCCACCAGATACCCTGCCAGGTCCGCCTCGTCGGTCCGGAGGAAAGGACAGGCCTGGAGCACCCGGGCATCCCGGGTTTCCTGCAGCTTCCGGATCACCTGGTCCGTCCCTGCCCCATACTGCCGCTCCAGCAGCTTCCGGTCTGCCAGCAGCCGGATTTCCTCCTGCTGGATCACCCGGGTCCGGATCCCGGGGATAGCTTCAGGGAAATAGGCCACCACCAGGTCCGTCCCCCCTTCCTCCAGCTGCCGGAGCAGTTCCGCGTTGCTGTCCTCCCGGATCTCCACTTCCATCAGAGGATACCGGGCCTGGAATTCCCCCAGCACCCTGGGCAGCAGGATATGGCCTCGGGTATAGGCGATTCCCACTTTCAGCCGGCCCCGGTCCCGGTGATTGATGTCCTGGAAAGCCTGGCCCAGGGACCGGTATTCCCCCTGGAACCGCCGGGCATACTCCAGGAACACCTCCCCTCCGTAGGTCAGCTGCAGGGGCACCTTCCGGACAAACAGCCGGCACCCCAGCTCCTTTTCCAGCGCCGCGATCTGGCCGCTGAGAGTCTGCTGGGTAATGTACAGCCGGTCCGCCGCCCGGGAAAAACTGGCCTCCTGGGCCGTCATCAGGAAATACCGGATGGTGTTGAAATTCATGGAACTCTCTCCTTTCATATTATCGTCTTTTACCTGTATTATATACTTTTATTAACAGTTTGTATACGATGATGAAAACTGGTACACTGCAGGTATCCAAGGTTGCGAAAGGAGCCCTTCTTATGGAAAACCGCGTCCTGCTGCTGTTCTGTCTCATCCTTCTGGCATTCGTCCTGTTCCAGGGTCCCCTGCTGGGTGCCCTGGTCCTGGGCTTCCTGCTGTTTGCCGGCTACGGCCTCCATCAGGGCCACAGCCTCCCTCATGTGCTCACCATGGCCTGGGAGGGGGTCCTGAGGGTCCGGACCATTTTCCTGGTGTTCCTGCTCATCGGCCTCCTCACCGGGGTGTGGCGGTCCGCCGGCACCATTGCCTACCTGGTCACCGCCGCCGGCCAGCTGATCCATCCGGCGCTTTTCCTGCTCCTGGCCTTCTGGCTCAACTGCAGCATTTCCTTTTTGCTGGGCACCAGCTTCGGCACCGCCGCCACCATGGGGGTGATCACCATGAAAATCGGCATCAGCCTGGGGATCCCGCCCCTGTTTACCGGGGGAGCCATCCTGTCCGGGGTGTATTTCGGAGACCGGATGAGTCCCGTTTCCACCAGTGCCCTGCTGGTGGCCGTCCTTACCGGTACCAACCTGTACCGGAACCTGCGGAACATGGCCCGTTCCACCCTGGTGCCCTTTGTCCTCTCCAGCCTGTTCTACCTGTCCCTGGGGTTCCTGTCCCGGCACCAGGGACAGACTGCGGCCCCTGCCGCCGCCCTGGCCAGCCTGTACACCTTCACCCCCCTGCTGCTGCTCCCTGCCCTGAGCATCCTGGTGCTGAGCCTGCTGCAGGTGCCGGTCAAGACCAACCTGGCCGTAAGTATCCTGCTGGCTTCCCTGCTCAGCCTGCTGGTCCAGCACATGTCTCCGGCCGCCCTGCTCCAGGTGCTGGTCTGGGGCTACCATGCTCCCGATCCCTCCCTGGCCTCCCTGACCGATGGAGGCGGCATCCTGTCCATGGTCCGGGTGGGGGCCATTGTGTGCCTTTCCTCCTCCTATGCCGGGATCTTCAAAGGCACCGGCCTCCTGGACGGGCTCCAGGAACGCTGCCTGGGCTGGGCCCGGAAATGGGGCTGCCAGACCGCCGCCACCCTCACCGCCCTGTTCACCTCCCTGATTGCCTGCAACCAGTCCTTCACCATCCTCCTGACCCACCAGCTGTGCCGGAAACTGCCCTGGACCCCGGAAAAGGCCGCCCTGACCCTGGAAGACACCGCCGTCCTCCTGGCCCCCCTGGTGCCCTGGTCCATTGCCTGCGCGGTGGTGCTGGAATCCGCCGGAGCTCCCGCCGCCTCCATTCCCCTGGCCTGCTACCTGTATCTGGTGCCCCTGTGGAATCTGTGGACGGAAAGACCCGGCTGACAGGAGAAAGGCCCTGTCAGCGGCCGGTGGTGGCCGGATGCCCGGCATCCAGATTTGAACGTTTTTGCCCTCTGGGCGGCCGGGATGGGCTCGCCTTCGGCAAGCCCCTACGCCGTTGGGGTCAGGGGATTCTATCCGGTCGACAGGACCAGATCCCCGAAGGACCGATGCAGGCGGGCCGCCCGTATGGCCGGCCCACGTTCGCCGATCTGACGGAAGACCTCGTTGTCCATCCCACCCTCCGACCCTGACGCCGTAGGGGCGCGCCGCAGGCACGCCCTTCCCTGGCCTCCAGTTTTATACAATCAAAAGGACCTGGCTCATCCGGCCAGGTCCTATCCTGAAGCTTCCGACTTCCGACTAAAAAAGGGACTGTTGCACATGCAACAGTCCCTTTTTTTCCGTATCTTATTTAAACATATTGATGAACACCATCAGGATACCGGAGTTGCAGAAGTCCACGAACATGGCCCCTACCAGCGGTACCGCGAAGAATGCCCGGGGAGCCGGACCATAGTTGGCGGTGATGGCGCTCATGTTGGCCATGGCGTTGGGGGTTGCGCCCATACCAAAGCCGCACACGGCGGAAACTTCAACAGCCGCATCGTAGTCCTTGCCCATGGCGTTGAATACCACGAAGGTGGTGTACAGAGCCATGAACACAACCTGTACAGCAGCGATGATGGCCAGAGGGCCGGCGATGTCGAACAGTTCCCAGATCCGCAGGCTCATCATGGCCAGGGACAGGAAAATGTTCAGACCCACATCCCCGACGGTGCCGATTTCCTGCATGGGAACAGGCAGCCCCTTGCAGTTATCGGAGATGTTCCGGATGATGGCAGCCACGATCATGGATCCGATGTATCCAGGGAACGTCAGGCCAACGCTGGTGAAGAACTTGCTGACGATGGTCCCGATACCCATGGCAACCAGGATTTCGCCGGTAGCCAGCATGAAGTTTTCCGGAGTCATGGCCAGGGTGGCATTTTCTTCCATGCTCTGGGCCTTTTCATTGGCCCCTTCCTGGTCTTCCTTGGTGCTGTGCAGATGGTATTTTTCCAGCAGACGGTGAGCCACAGGGCCGCCCATCAGGGACCCGGAGATCAGACCGAAGGTAGCCATGGCGATGGCCACGGTGGTGGCACGGTCAACCCCGATTCCTTCCAGCATGGGACCGAAAGCCCCGGAAGTACCATGGCCGCCTACCAGAGGAATGGAGCCGGCGCACAGGCCCAGCAGGGGATGCAGGCCGGTAACCTTGGCCAGGGACACCCCGATGATATCCTGGAAGGTGATCAGTACGGCGCAGATGATGGTCAGGATCAGTACGTCACGGCCGCCTTTTTTCAGCAGGGCATAGCTGGCGCTGAACCCTACGCTGGTGAAGAACATGTTCATGAAGAAGCTCTGCTGCACCGTATCCAGTTTGATGGCACCGGTGCCCGCTTCGAACAGAGCCAGGTTCAGCAGAGCGAACAGCACGCCGCCGATAACCGGGTTGGGGATACAATAGGTTTGGAGAAATTTGATTTTCTGTTTGAGAAATTTACCCAGATAATAGAGTAAGATACCTACAGCCAAAGTTTGGTAAGAATTCAAGGCAAACATTTATTACGTTCCTCCTTTAAGTTCTGTTTTTTCCTACAAGGGTAACCAACACTTCCTCAAGCCGCGACCAGCTGCGTCCCCCCTGCCGGGACTCCCCCATCAGCTGTGCCAGTCCGACCATGCAAGTCTGTAAGGATTCATTCGTAAAATAATTGCTGTGCTGCATGGCCAGCTTCACCGCATAAGGGTGTATCTTCAGAGTGGATGCAATCGCGTCCTGTCGAGCACCTTTTGCCATCAGTTCCTTCACCTGGAGAAGCCGCCGCAAAGAGGCAAAGAGCCGGGATACGATCCCCGTGATCCCTTCGCTGCCGCTGGTGGTCCGTTCCTCTTTCAAGAGAGTCAGCACCTTATCCAGCTTCCTTTCTTCCACCGCATTCCCCAGAGCAAAGCCGGAGATTTCCGGCAATTGCGAGAACATCCGGGCCACATCCTCCTTCTGCCAGATCTTCCGGTCCCCTGCGTACAGGGCGATCTTGGCGATCTCCTGCTGCAAAAACAGCAGGGGCACCGTTTCCGCCGCCGATACGTATTCCTGGATCAGATTCATGGCATCCGGAGCGAACCGGGCTCCATAGGCCTCCGCCTGGCTCCGCAGCCAGGGCTGGAGCTGGTACGCACGGACAGGGGCACATTCCACCACCGCCGCCTCCCGGCTCATGGTCTTGTAAAAAGACTGCCTTTTGTCCAGCTTGGTGCACAGGCAATAGACGTAAGAATACTCCGGCACATCCTTCAGCAGTTCCGTGAACTGCTCCAAAGGCGTGGCCGTTTTCTTCCTGCCCTTCCCTGCCGGCTTCCGTTCCTTCTTTTCCTTTTCGCCCAGCATCCGGGGGTCCTCAATGACCACCCAGTTGCCGCCCCCGAAAAAAGGGACGCTGTTGATGGCTTCCCGCAGTGCTTCCAGTTCAAAGTCCTTTTGGAAATTCCAGACCGCCGGCTCCGCATCCGGGGCAAAAGCCCGCTGGCGGAACGCCTGGCCCACGGCTTTCTTGAAGAACTCCTCCTCTCCCCAGGCGATGACAACATGGGGACACGCTGGATTTTTCCGCAGACTTTCCAGAAATACATCAGCCGTTGTATTCACATCGATCCACTCCTAGAAAAAATCTTGTTGCCAGCGATAACTATACCATACAGGACCCCTGCCGTCAAAAACCACCTTGATGGCGCCTCCCGTGTCCGTCCGGGCCACCGGGATGCCAAGCCCGTCCAGCCGTTCCAGCACCTCCCGGTGCGGGTGGCCGAACCGGTTCCCCCGGCCCGCCGAGATCACCCCCAGCCGGGGCGAAACCCCGGCCAGGAACTCCGGACAGGAAGAAGACCGGGAACCATGGTGAGAGACCTTCAGCACATCACTGCGGACAGCCCGGGCCGCCGCCCTCAGCTCCTCTTCCCCGGCAGCATCGCCGGTAAAAAGGACACTGTAAGGACCGGAAACCAGCCGGACAATCCCAGAGTTCTCATTCTCCCCTCCTTCCTTATATTCTGTGGGTGCTTCTACAATTTGTATTATACTCTTTTTTTTGCATATTTTCTGGTTTGTTTGCATTTTGTATACAATTTTTCTGTTTTGTCTAAATTGTTCCAAAGATATCAGTTTTGCTACTGTTTTGGTGGGGAATCCATCAGCTCCTGTCAAATCGGGGGCAGGGAGGGCCAATGCGGAGATGGGGAACCAGTGAGAAAGGCCTGCTGCTCCCCCGGCATGATCCAGATGCCCGTGACTAAGAATCAGAAGATCCACTTTATCAGCTCCCAACCACCGGAGAAAAGGAACCAGGATCCGTTCTCCCGTATCATACTGTCCAGGCAATCCCCCTGTATCCACCACGATGATTTCCCGTTCCGGCGTAACAGCCACAGCACAGTCCCCCTGCCCTACATCCAGAAAATATACCGTAAATGGCTGGGATTGGAACCTGGGCAGAGCCAGTACAGTCACCAGTCCCAAAGAAGCAGCGGCTATGGTTCCTGTTCTCAGACGGGACCGGAATGGCTGGAACCACCCTATTTCCAATACAGACAGAACCAGCAAAATATACAGTGGCCACAGCCACCAGGATACTTGACCCGTAACCAGCTGGGTACCCGGCAGTCTGGCCAGGCTGTTCCCCATCCAAAGAGCCGTTCCCAGCAACTGAGAAACGCCGGCCAGGATAGGCCTTGCGGGAACAATCAGTCCCATACATCCCAAGACCGCGCCAACAGCACTTCCTGTAAGACACAGAGACAGCAAGGGGACCAGAAGTAAATTGGCCCACAGAGAAACCGGAGACAACGAATGGAAATGTTCCACCAGAAATGGCAGACTCAGCAATTGAGCACTGATGGGTACAGCCAGTCCCTGTGCCAAGGGGCGGGGCAGAAAAACACCCAATTTTTCAGCAACAGACCTGCGAAGAGTCATTAAGCCAAGGGCTGCCGTAAAAGACAGCTGGAATCCTGGATCCCGGCACCACCAGGGCTTCCAGGTAAGAAGCAGGATGGCAGCCAGTCCCAGGAAGGCCGTGCCTCTGGCCCGACGGCGGCCTGCTCTGCCCAAGAGGACTCCCATTCCCAGAAGCACCGCCCGACACACCGATGCCCGCAGCCCGCAAAGTACTCCATAGCCCAATAGCAGCACCATAATCAAGGGAATGGCGGCCTTCCGGGGAATATGGAACAAACGGGCGCCTCCTGCAAGAATCCCCATCAGCAATGCCACGTGACTGCCGGATACGGACAGCAGATGGCTCAGCCCACAGCGTTGGAACATCCGGAGTGTCTCAGACGAAATCTGCTGGCTGCCTCCCAGCATCATTCCTTCCAGCAGGGCACTGTCTTCCGGAGCCATGGAATGGCGCAGCTGCTGCCTCAAGGCTTTGCCCAATTTGTAGATCCGGTCCGTCCATGTCAGATTCTGGGACAGGATCCGGCAGTCCCTTCCGTTCACCTGGAGTCTGCCCCCTTCTCCCCGTATGGCTGCCCCTACTTCCGGCATCTGAACTCCCGGATTATAGAACCCATCAATCGGTTGGAGAGGACCTGTTGCCTGGACAACCCCATACTCTGGTTGGAAGGAACCAGCCTTTCGGACAAAGACCCGGATACGGCCCCGTTTTTCTTCCATTAAAAAAGTCATGCTTCCCTGTCGGCTTTTTTTGACTGTCCCTGGGACAATCCTGCCTGTAAATGTATCTCTCTTGGACAGGACAGATGTCATCCGGGCTGCTGCGGTCTCTTCCATACCACTTCGCCACGCTCCTGTGCAAAACATACAGCCCATGCACACCCCTATCCAGACTTCCTTAGGGAGTTCTTTTTTGCGGATAAATACAATGAAAACTCCCAAAAAGACCAGTCCTGTAACCCACACCAAAACGGGAAGCCATTTGTCCAGACCTACCCGGACTCCGGCAGCGTAGGCCATGCTGCCTGCCAGTACCGGATCCATCTTACACCTCCACCAGGGCCCGCAGCCGCTGGAATTTGGATGGCCCAATGCCGGAAACATTCTGAAGATCTTCCGGGCTGCGGAAAGGCTGCTGCCGCCGATATTCCACAATCCTTCTGGCCAGCGCCGGCCCTATCCCCGGCAGTCCGGTCAGTTCTTCCACACCTGCCTGGTTCAGGTTCACTCTGCCTGCAGCAGCCGGTGGCGGAAGCCCTGAATCGGCTTCTGCTGCAGGATTGACAGTCCCTGTACCTGGGGTTTCACCCCCAGTTGGGTCAACGGTTCTGGTCTGTACCGGTTTCCTGGCACTTTTTTTCAGGAGCGGGACGTTCACATGACTTCCATCTTTGCACTTTTTGGCCAGATTTACTCTCGTCAGGTCAGCTTCTTCCGTAGCTCCGCCTGCCTCAGCCAACGCTTCCTGATACCGGATGCCAGGTTTTACCTGATACAGTCCCGGTTCCCTAACCGCCCCGCTGATGTAGATGGTAATGGTTTTTGATTTATCAGCAGGAACTGTAACGCTTGGCCTTTCAGACGGTATTTCCGCTGCTTCCGGAACCGTTTCCCGGGTGGCCCAAAAGCTGCCGCCCACACAAAGGGCCACCAGCACCACCACCACCGCCCATTTCTTTTTCTCCCATGGATCCATCATTTGCTTCTCCTCCTCAAAAAGATTCTGTAGGGACCCTTCTCCGCGAAAAGGAAAATTCCTTCCTGAGTGGAAAAATCGGGTGGTGAATGGACATTTCTCGTCTTGCATTCCTCCTCCATCTCCGTTACACTGGTACCATAAACAATCGAGGTGACAATTTTGGAACGGGATTATCTGGTTACGGACCGGCCCATGAAGGCCCTTTTTGTTTTTTCCCTCCCCATGATTCTGGGGAACTTCTTCCAACAGCTGTACAACACCGTGGATTCCGCCATTGTGGGGCGGTATGTGGGCGAACAGGCCCTGGCGGCAGTGGGGGCATCCTATGCCCTGACCACCGTGTTCATCAGCATCGCCATCGGCGGGGGCCTGGGAGCCTCAGTGCTGGTAAGCCGGTTTTTCGGAGCCCATGCCTATGACCGGATGAAAGAATCCATTTATACGGCATTTGTGGCCTTTCTGGTGCTCAGCACTGTGCTGGGGGCTTTCGGGTATGTTTCCAGCCGGCAGATCATGGCCTGGCTGAAGACCCCGGCAGAATCCCTTGCCTTGGCGGATGTGTACCTGCAGATCTATTTCCTGGGGCTGCCCTTCCTCTTTATGTACAATATCATCTCCGCCACCTTCAACGCCCTGGGGAAATCCCGGTACCCCCTGGTGTTCCTGATCTTTTCCTCCCTGCTCAACGTGGGCTTGGACATCTACATGGTCCGGAACCTGGGCTGGGGGGTGGCGGGGGCTGCCTGGGCCACCCTGATTTCCCAGGGGATCTCGGCGGTGCTTTCCTATGGCGTGTTCCTCCGGCTGATCCGGCCCCTGGGACAGGCCCCCCGGTATTTCAGCCTGAACCTGTTCCGGAAAATGGGCTCCATTGCCCTCCCCTCCATCCTCCAGCAGTCCATCGTATCCATTGGCATGATGCTGGTCCAGAGCGTGGTGAACAGTTTCGGGGCGGCGGCCCTGGCGGGATTCTCCGCGGCCATGCGGATCCAGTACTGCTGCACCGTGCCCATGAGCGCCATCGGCAACGCCATGAGCCCCTACACCGGCCAGAACCTGGGGGCAGGACGGAAAGACCGGGTGATCGAAGGGTACCACAGCGCCAACAAGCTGGTGGTCCTCTATGCCCTGGTGATCCTGGTGGTGCTGGAAGGGTGGAACGAACCCATTATCCGGTTCTTCCTGGGGGACAAAGCCTCCCCCACCGCCCTGGCCACCGGCACCTCCTTTTTGCAGTTCGTTGGGTTCTTCATCAGCCTCATCGGGTTCAAAATGGCAGTGGACGGAGTGCTCCGGGGAGCCGGGGACATGAAGCTGTTCACCCTGGCCAACCTGACCAACCTGGCCCTTCGGGTGGTGATTTCCGTAACCCTGGCCCCCCTGTTCGGCATCCAGATGGTATGGATGGCAGAACCGGCAGGCTGGGCCGCCAACTGGGCCATTTCCTATTACGAGTACCGGACGGGAAAGTGGGAAGGGAAGGTGAAGGTGTGAAAAAAGCCGCCCCTGAGGGTGGCTTTTTTGTCAACGGTCAGCGGCCGGTGGAAGCCGGATGCCTGGCATCCGGCTTTGAACGTTTTTGCCCTCTAGGCGGCCGGGACGGGCGTGCCTGCGGCAAGCCCCTACGCCGTTGGGGTCAGCGGATCACCACGGAAAATCCGGGAAACGGGATTGTCGGGGAATCCGTTTCCGGGACCGTTGTTATCCACTCCGATCCCAGCCAGGCGACCCTTCGATGAAAACCGTTGTTCCCCCATCCTCCGACCCTGACGCCGTAGGGGCGCGCCGCAGGCACGCCCATCCCGGCCGCCGGTTTTCTCCATTCAAAAAGGACCTGGACAAAAATCCAGGTCCTTTCCTTTGGCCATTGACCCTTGGCCCGCGACCAGCCTGCCTCCGGCAGGTCTTTATTTCTTCGGTGCGGCTTCGGGATGATTCTTTAAATAGGTGTCGTTCTGGGCGATTACGTCCAGGAACACCAGGGGTTCTTTCTTTTCGTTCCGCAGGCCGTGGGACTGACCGGGACGGGCGATGGTCACATCCCCTGCCTTCACCACCGTTTCCTTGCCGGTGCCGTCGGTGAAGATTCCTTCCCCGGATACGATGATATAGGCGTCTTCATTGAAACCGTGTTTGTGGCAGCCGATGGAGGAACCTTTTTCCAGGGTCAGGTAGCAGATTTCCTTGATGGCGGAATCCGGGGCGGCCTTGTCCCGGGCAAAGGCGAATTTCCCGTAAGCAGTGCCCTTCCCTTTGGCTACATCCTGTTTGTCAAAGGTGAACAGATCGCCTTTGTGGTACACCTGTTCATCAGGTTTGAAAGGAGAATCCGGGGATCCGGCGGCAAACACCGTACCGCCCATAAGGGTGGCACCCAGAGTCAGCAGCAAAGCCAGTTTTTTCAGTTTCATGAAAACCCCTCCTCATAAAATTCAAAATAATTGCATATTTATTGTAGCACTTTGTCCGGTCAGCGGCAATGGGTAACGGTAAAGGGGCAGCGGCCGGGACGGGCTCGCCTGCGGCAAGCCCCTACAGCGTTGGGGTCAGGGGATCATCACGGAAAATCCGGAAAACAGGGTTGTCGGGGAATCCGTGGTCAGCGGCCGGCGGAAGCCGGATGCCCGGCATCCGGCTTTGAACGTGTCTGCCCTCTGGGCGGCCGGGACGGGCTCGCCTTCGGCAAGCCCCTACGCCGTTGGGGTCAGGGGATCACTGCGGCGATTCGGGGATTCCAACCAGGTGACCCTTCGATGAAAACCGTTGTTTCCCCACCCTCCGACCCTGACGCCGTAGGGGCGGGCCCCAGGCACGCCCATCCCGGCCGCCGGTTTTCTCCATGCAAAAAGGACCTGGACAAAAATCCAGGTCCTTTCCTTCGTCTGCTGACCGCTGACGGTGCTGCTGCCGGGGCAGCCGCACCTCACTTGCTTTCAAAAAACGCCTTGTACGCCCGGTAGGTCTCGTAGGCATCGGCTTTGCTCAGCAGGTCGTAGGGGGAATGCATGCTGAGCATGGCGGTGCCGCAGTCCACCACTTCGCAGCCCCAGTCCGCCAGCATGTAGGCGATGGTGCCGCCCCCGCCCTGGTCCACTTTCCCCAGTTCCCCGATCTGCCAGGCCACCCCGGCGTCGTTGAAAATGGTCCGGATCTTCTGGATGAACTCACTGTTGGCGTCATTGCTGCCGCCCTTGCCCCGGGCCCCGGTGTATTTGGTAAGGGCCACCCCGTAGCCCAACAGGGCCGAGTTGTCCTTTTCCGTCACTTCCGGGAACATGGGATCCAGGCAGCTGTTCACGTCCCCGGAGAGCATTTCGCTGTTTTCCATGGTTTCGTAGAAGTCCAGCAGGGTGCCCCGGTTCTGCAGGGCCAGCAGCTTCATGACGAACTTGGCGAAATAGGAGGACTGCATGCCGGTGTTCCCGTAGGACCCGATCTCTTCCTTGTCCGCAAACAGGGCCGCCTGGGTCTTTTCCCCGGCCCGGGCGTCCAGGATGGCTTCCAGGTTGGCGTAGGAGCACACCCGGTCGTCCTGGCCGTACCCGGCGATGAGGGACCGGTCAAAGCCTACATCCCGGCTTTTCAGGGCAGGCACCAGCTCCAGTTCCGCCGTGGTGAAGTCCTCTTCCTCCACCCCGTAGGTTTCCTTCAACAGGTCCATCAGGGCGTCCTTCACCTTTTTGTCCTTGTCCGTATGGGTGCCGATCACCGCCTGGAGCTGTTCCCCGGTGACCCCTTCCGCCAGGGTCTTCTTCATCTGGTCCTGGGCCATGTGGATCAAAAGGTCCGTAATGTAGAACACCGGGTCCTTTTCGTCCATGCCGATGTTCACTTCGATCTTCTTCCCTTCTTTGGTGTGGATCACCCCCACCAGGGCCAGAGGGATACAGGGCCACTGATACTTTTTGATGCCCCCGTAGTAATGGGTCCGGAAGTACACCACCCCGTCCTGTTCGTGGACCGGGTTCCCTTTCAGGTCCAGCCGGGGAGAATCGATGTGGGAGCCTACGATCTTCAGCCCCTCATGGACCGGTTCCTTCCCGATCACCGCCAGGATGCAGGCCTTGCCCTTCTGGTTCCAGTACACCTTGTCCCCGGGTTTCAGGGTTTCCGCTTCATACAGAGGCTTGAACCCGGCGGCTTCCGCCTGTGCCAGGATCTCCTTTACGGCCAGCCGTTCGGACCGGGCCTTGTCCAGGAAGGCTTTGTACCGTTCCCCGTAGGCCAGGGTCTCTTTCCGTTCTTTTTCGTCCATCCGCGCCCAGGCGGATTCTTTTCTGCTGTAGGGTTCCTTCATATTGAAAAACCTCCATTCATTCACTGTACTGTGCCCAGTATACCATATTTTTCCCGGTTACAGGCTTTCCTTTGTTTTCAGGATCCGGTACAAAGACCGGTCCACCTGGTCCTTTGGCAGCTTTCCTTCCCGGATGGCCGCGGCAATGGCCTGGTGGACCTTCCGGATGGATTCCGGGTCGTGGCACACCATCACCTGATCCGCCCCGGCCCCCAGGGCACGCACCGCCGCTTCTTCCAGGGGCCAGGACCCGGCTATGGCCCCCATGGTCAAATCATCGGTCATAATGATCCCGTCGAAATGGAGCCGGTTCCGGAGCAGATCCCCCATGACCTTCCGGGACAGGGAGGCGGGCCAGTCCGGATCCAGGGCCGGATAGTCCACATGGGTCACCATCATGGCGAACCGGGGTTCCGGGAACTTTTCCAGGGCCTCCCGGAAAGGCAGCAGGTCTTCCCGCTCCAGGGTTTCCCGGCTGGCGGAGACGGTGACCCGGCCTTTGTGGGTGTCTGCCTGTCCTTTCCCCAGTCCGGGGAAGTGCTTCACACAGGCCATGAGATGGACCTGTTGGTATCCCGCCAGGGCCTTTTCCACGAATTTGGCGGCGGTGGCGGGATGATTGCTGTAACTGCGGCCGGCCCCGCTGCCCACGTCCGCCACCGGGGCCAGGTTCAGGTTGATCCCCAGCTGCTTCAGCTGACGGCCGGTTTCCGCCGCCCACTTCTGTGCCATATCCGGGTTCCCGGTGGCCCCGATGGCAGCCTGGGAAGGAGGTGCCGGCAGGGTATCCTTCATCCGGGCCACCTGTCCCCCCTCTTCGTCCAGGCCGATGAACAGGGGTATATCCCCGGACAGGTCCTGGAGCCGGCCGGTCAGGGCCTTTACCTGGGCCGGGTTTTCCATGTTCCGGTCGAACAGGATCACCCCACCGTAGGGATGGTCCTTCATTTCCTGCTGGAAGGCCTGGGAAGGGGTCCGGCCCTCCAGACCCACCAGCATCAATTGCCCGGCCTTTTCTTCCGGAGTCATGGCGGCGATTTTTTCGGTGATGGGGTCCGGCTTCGCCGGTTGGCCGCTCCCCGGCCCTTCAGGAAGACGGGGCCGCAGCATCATCCACCCAAAAGCCACCAGGAAAATACAGAGTATACAAAACCAGAGTTTTTTCATCTTCTTCCCTCACAACAAAAAGAACCCGTCTGCAAAGGCGGGTTCTTTCCTTCGGCCGCTGACTGTGGACAGCTGACCGTTGACAGGCTGCGCAGCAGCCTTATTTGTTCATAAACACCGGTTTCCGTTTTTCCAGGAACGCCTTCATGCCTTCCTTCTGGTCCAAGGTGGCGAAGCAGGTCCCGAAGACCTGGGCTTCGTAGCTGAGACCGGAATCCAGGTCCATGGAAAGGCCCCGGTTGATGGCATCCTTGGCACTGGCAATGGCAATGGGAGCCTTTTTCATGATCTTCCGGCACACTTCTTCGCAGGTGGGGATCAACTGATCCGGTTCCACCACCCGGTTCACCAGGCCAATCCGATGGGCTTCTTCCGCATCCACCATAGCCCCGGTGTAGATCATTTCCTTGGCATAGCCTTTGCCGATGAGCCGGGCCAGGCGCTGGGAGCCCCCGAACCCGGGGATGATCCCGTAGTTCACTTCCGGCTGGCCGAACTTGGCAGTAGTGGAAGCGAAACGGAAATCGCAGGCCAGGGCCAGTTCGCAGCCCCCGCCCAGGGCATAGCCGTTGACGGCGGCCACAGCCACCACCGGCAGCTTTTCAATGGCATCGAACACATCATGGCCCAGGTTGGAGAAATCTCTCCCTTCCACGGCAGTCATGGTGCTCATGGCCTTCAGGTCAGCCCCGGCCACAAAGGCCTTTTCTCCGGCGCCCCGGATGATGACAGCCTTCACCGCCGGATCCGTGGCCAGTTTCCCGAAGCAGTCCTTCATTTCCACCAGGGTGGGGGTATCCAGGGCGTTCAGGTATTTGGGACGGTTCACGGTAACCGTAGTCACCCCGTCGTCCGCAATTTCCACCAGCAGATTTTTGTAGTCATACATGGTTTGACACCACCATTCAGCTTATTTGTTGTAGTCGTAGAAGCCCTTGCCGGTCTTCCGGCCCAGATAGCCGGCTTCCACCATCTTTCTCAGGAGAGGAGCCGGACGGTATTTGGGATCCCCAAAGCCCTTGTACAGCACTTCCATAATGGCCAGGACCGTATCGTTGCCGATCAGGTCGGACAGAGCCAGAGGCCCCATGGGATGGTTGAAGCCCAGTTTGGCCACAGCATCGATATCTTCAGCGCTGGCAACCCCTTCGCTGAGGGTGAAGATGGCTTCGTTGATCATGGGGATCATGATCCGGTTGCCCACGAACCCGGGAGCATCGTTGACCTTTACAGGGGTCTTGTCCAGGGCTTTGGCCAGTTCGTACACCTTCTGGAAGGTTTCTTCAGAGGTGCCCAGGCCCTTGGTCACTTCCACCAGCTTCATCACAGGAGCCGGGTTGAAGAAGTGCATGCCGATGAATTTGTCCGGACGGGAAGTGCCGGCAGCCAGCATGGTAATGGAAACGGAAGAGGTGTTGCTGGCGATGATGGCGTCTTTGGGCATCTTTTCGTCCAGTTCCTTGAAGATGCTTTGTTTGATCTTGATGTTTTCCGTAGCGGCTTCGATGGCCAGATGCACATCGCAGGCTTCGGGAGTCAGATCCACAACCCCGTGGATCCGGGCCATGGTGGCTTTTTTGTCATCTTCGGTGATCCGGCCTTTGGCCACGCTGTGGTCCAGGCTCTTTTTGATCTTGGCAATGCCCCGGTCAACGAATTCCTGTTTGATGTCCCGGAGGGTCACTTCCACACCATGTGCAGCCATGACCTGTGCAATGCCGCTGCCCATCTGGCCAGCGCCGATAACCATAACTTTCTGCAGTTCCATAACAAAAAATCTCCTTTACGTTGGTATAGTGAGAAATCCTGCATCCACAGAAGGACTTCTCGGAAATTCCTTCTGTGCAAAGGAAGGGCTGGCAAAAAACCAGCCCTCCTCATGGTCCTTCTTTTCAGAAGGGATTATTTTTTCTTGTCTTTCAGCAGGGCACGGGAGGTTACGATCCGCATAACCTGGTTGGTGCCTTCGTAGATCTGGGTGATCTTGGCGTTCCGCATGTACCGTTCTGCAGGGTAGTCCACGGTGTAGCCGTAGCCGCCGAAGATCTGTACAGCGTCGGTGGTCACTTCCATGGCCACGTCGGAGGCGAAGCACTTGGCCATGGCGGCAGCTTCGGAATAAGGTTTGCCTTCGTTCTTCAGCATGGCGGCATGGTATACCAGATACCGGGCAGCTTCGATCTTGGTGGCCATGTCAGCCATCATGAACTGGAGAGCCTGGAATTTGGAAATGGGCCGGCCGAACTGTTCCCGTTCCTTGGAATATTTCACGGCAGCAGCCAGGGCGCCTTCAGCAATACCCAGGGCCTGAGCAGCTACGCCGATACGGCCGCCGTCCAGGGTTTCCATGGCGATCTTGAAGCCTTCCCCTTCTTTGCCCAGCAGGTTTTCTTTGGGGACTTCGCAGTCTTCAAAGATCAGTTCTGCAGTGATGGAGGTGTGGCCGCCCATTTTGTCTTCGATCTTGCCGAAGCGGAAGCCGGGCATGCCCTTTTCCAGGATGAAGGCGGAAATGCCGTGTACACCCTGGCTCTTGTCGGTCATGGCGAATACCACATAGGTATCAGCTTCTTTGCCGTTGGTGATGAAGATCTTGGAGCCGTTCAGGATGTATTTGTCGCCTTTCAGCACAGCCGTGGTCTGCTGAGCGGAAGCATCGGTCCCGGCGGAAGGTTCGGTCAGGCCGAAAGCCCCTACATGGGTGCCTTCTGCAATGGGAGCCAGGTATTTTTGTTTCTGTTCTTCGGTACCGAACATGTAGATCGGGGTAGCGCACAGGGAAACGTTGGCACTCAGGGTGATGCCGGTGCCGTCATCCACCTTGGACAGTTCTTCCACAGCCAGGATGTAGCTCAGTACGTCCAGGCCCATGCCGCCGTATTCTTCCGGGAAGCAGATGCCGCAGAAACCGGCTTCGCCCATCTTGTCGATAAGCTTCCGATCCCAGATATGGTTCTTGTCTCTTTCTTCAACGGTAGGAGCCAGGAATTTTTGAGCAAATTCCGCAGCCATGTCCTTAATCATCTGTTGGTCTTCAGTCAGGTTGAAATCCATAGTATTTGTACCTCTTTCCTTTTGAATGATAGATGATGAAAGGGAACCCCGCTCAGGAAGCAGCGCTCCCTGAACTTCTTAGAGCATTTCCACAACCGTGGCAGTGCCCATGCCGCCGCCGATGCACAGGGTGGCCAGGCCCAGTTTCTTGTTTCTGTGTTTCAGGGCATACAGCAGGGTGACCAGGATACGGGCACCGGATGCACCGATGGGGTGACCCAGGGCGATGGCGCCGCCGTTTACGTTGGTCTTGTCCCAATCCAGCTGGAGTTCACGGCCTACTTCCACAGTCTGGGCTGCGAAAGCTTCGTTGGCTTCCACCAGATCCATGTCTTTCACTTCCAGACCGGCTTTGGCCAGTGCCTTCCGGCTGGCAGGGATGGGCCCGATGCCCATGATGGCAGGATCCACACCGGCAGAAGCGTAGGAAACGATCTTGGCCATGGGCTTCAGACCCAGTTCCTTGGCTTTGTCAGCGGTCATCAGTACCAGAGCGGCAGCCCCGTCGTTCAGGCCGGAAGCGTTGCCGGCGGTAACAGTGCCGCCCTTCTTGAAGGCCGGGCGCAGTTTGGCCAGGACTTCCATGGTGGTTCCTTCTCTGGGGAATTCATCGGTATCGAAGACTTTTTCGCCTTTTTTGGTTTTAATGGTCACAGGGACGATTTCTTCCTTGAAAGCGCCGCTCTTGATGGCTTCGATGGCTCTTGCCTGGCTGCGGGCGGCCACTTCATCCTGGTCTTCCCGGGTAACGCCGAATTTTTCAGCCACGTTTTCAGAGGTGATGCCCATGTGGTAGTCGTTGAACGCATCCCACAGGCCGTCCCGGATCATCACGTCGATCATTTTCTGGTCGCCCATTTTCAGGCCCCAGCGGGATTTCCCGGGAATGGTAAAGGGAGCGTTGGACATGCTTTCCATACCGCCGGCCACTACAATGTCGTTGTCCCCGGCCAGGATGGACTGGGCACCCAGTTCCACGCATTTCAGACCGGAACCGCAGACTTTGTTCACGGTGAAGGCAGGGACTTCCACCGGCATGCCGGCGAAGATGGCGGCCTGACGGGCAGGGTTCTGGCCCAGGCCGGCCTGGAGCACGTTCCCCATAATCACTTCATCCACCATTTCCGGTTTCACGCCGGCTCTCTGCAGGGCTTCCTTGATGACAATGGCGCCCATCTGAGGAGCGGACAGCGGGGTCAGGCTTCCGCCGAACTTACCGATAGCCGTTCTTACAGCACTTACAATGACAACTTCACGCATTTTCAAACCATCCCTTCTAGTTTTGAAATTGAAGCAAACAGTGTCAATCAGCCCGGCAGGACCATGAGGTAAGGGTTCCAGGACCCTGCCGGACTGGTTGGATCAGGAAAAATGCATTCAGGGTTTACTTATGGACTTGATTATACACTAATTATAGCGCAAAGGGAAGCCCCCGGTTTTCTGAAAATTGGCTTTTTACCATCGGATGAAAAAATTTCGAAAAAATGTCCATACCAGCAAAGCCCCCAGCCCCACCAGCAGGAAGCCCACCAGGGTGGGCAGAAGCAGCACCACGGCCAGGATCACCGCCGCTGCCGCCAGTACCAGCCGGCCGTTCAGCTTCACCAGTTCCCAGAAGGACCGCCATTTTTCCTTTTTGGCGGCTTTTTCCTGCTGCCGCCGGATATCCTCCTGGTCGTACACCTTCCAGTCCCCCCGGGGTTCTTCTTCGGTGCCCGTTTCAATGGTCATCCCGTCGAAGGCATCCCGTTCTTCCGCACTCATCACCTGGGCTTCCACATCCTCGTTGGGGGTGCCGCAGCCCGGACAGGCTTCCAGGTCATCAGGATATTCCAATCCGCAGTGTTTACAGATCATGGTCTACTCCTACGCATATCTTGAAAACATCATCAGGAACCCCATCTCGTTGAGATACCGGGGATCCGAAGGCTCCAGCTGCAGCCGGTCCCGGATTTCCGTATAGGCACGGGTCAGATCCCGGTGGGGCACTCCCCCGATTTCCGCCAGGAAAGGCAGTTTCCGGGCCGCCCGCTTCTCGTTGATCTCCAGGAAATTCTCCACCAGGGCCGCCGCCCACACCTGAGGCTCGTACTGGTCCAGGGCAGGATACCCTTCCCGGAAATCCTCCCACATGTGCCGGACCAGCCTTACGTCGTTCTGTCCCCGGTCTCCCACCAGGAGGATCTCCTGGGCCAGGCACTCCACCATGTCCATGTCTTCCGCCAGAGGACCGGGGATATAGTCCTGCTGCCTGGTTTCATAAGGGAACCGGCAGGCTGCCGGGTTCCGGGCCATTTTCAGCAGCAGGCTCCGGCACACCAGTCCGTGGCGGGCCATGAACTGGGGCCAGTCCGCCCCCGGGCACTGGACATCGTACCACCGGAGGCATTCCTCCAGGAGTTCCCGGAGCCGTTTCCGGGCCAGGGGACGCAGGGTGCGGCTCTGGAGGCAGTTCATGCCCATGCTCCGGTTGTAGAACACATGGCCCAGGATCACCCGGTCCCCCACCGGATCATCCCCGGTGAGATGGAAATTCAGGTTGTACATATCCCCGGTAAGGAAATCCCGGCACAGGAACCGGCTGTTGTCCATCATGTCCTCCACGGTGAACAGGGCCAAAAAGCCGGTGCTCAGTTCGTTGACCATCTGAGGATGGTCCGTGTCCCCCCACTGGCGGAACATTTCCAGGGGAGTCAGGTCGTTGCCTGTCAGGTGGTAATCCATCAGGAAATAATCCCAGAACCCCTGCCAGAAGTCCTCGCCCGGGTCGTTTTCCAGGTCCAGCATGCCCAGGGCCTGTTCATACAGGGTCAGGGCCCGCTGGAAATCCCCGTCGAATTCCTCCTTCTGGTAGAACCGGCGGAGCTCTTCCATGATCCCCCGGACCGCTTCCCAGGCGTTCAGGAACACCTGGCCTTCCGGAGGCGGGGCGCTTCTGGCCTCCCGGTCCTCTTCTCCCGGCAGGTAGTCCCCGTACTGGTCGATGATCCCCAGGGTGCCGTCGTCCCGGAGCAGCAGCTGGGCCGCCAGACGGGGGGCCAGGGCGCTGGCGATCCGTCCCTCCTGTTTCAGGAACAGGTAGAAGGACCCCAGGGTATCCAGAAAGTCCCGGACGGATTCACAGGACACCTGGAAATCCACCACGTTCCGGCCGCACCAGGCCACCAGATCCACAATGTCATCTTCTGTCATTTCATACAGATTGATTTCTCCGTTCTCTGCGTAGATGCACAGCATCAGCAGCTGGTTCCACTGATGCTGCATGGCGGCATCGGTGCTGCCCTGCCAGGCCAGATGGCGGAAATAGGCTTCCGCATCGGTCCGGGCCAGCACCTGGTCCCAACCAGGGTCGTTGTTGTAAAAGGCTGCTATTGCGTCGTAGACATTTGCCATTGCTTCTCACCTTACTCCATCAAGATTTCCGTCGCTTTTCCGTCCGCGTTCCCCCGGTCAGAGGACACGGGAAGGACACAGGTCCACTACAGGGCACTGGGTGCACTCGGGCTTCCGGGCTTTGCACACCTTCCGGCCGTGCCAGATGAACCAGTGGTGGGCTTCCCCCCATTGGGCCCGGGGGATCAGTTCCATCAGGTCCTGTTCCACTGCCAGGGGGTCCTTGCCCTCTGACAGTCCCAGCCGGTGGGCCACCCGGAACACATGGGTATCCACGGCGATGGCCGGCTGGCCGAAAGCCACGCTGAGCATCACGTCGGCGGTCTTCCGGCCCACACCCGGCAGGCTCAGGAGGCTTTTCATATCCTGGGGCACTTCCGAATGGAAGTCTTCCACCAGCTTCCGGCACAGACCCAGGATATTCCGGGCTTTGGACCGGAACAGGCCGCAGTCCCGGATCCTGTCTTCCAGCTGTTCCTGGGTCAGGGCCCCCAGTTTTTCCGGGGTGTCCAGTTCCGGGAACAGCCGGGCGGTGACCTTGTTCACCCGTTCATCGGTGCATTGGGCGGAAAGCACCACCGCCACCAGCAGTTCAAAGGGGGTCCGGTAATGGAGGGCCGTGCCCTGGCCCCGGTAGGTCTCCTCCAGTTTCTGGAGGATGGCCCGGACCCGTTCTTTCTTTCTCATCAGTTGGTCAGGCTCCGTACCGGTGCCGGGATCCGGCCGCCCCGATGAATGAACACATCGGGCTTGAAGGAATTCACGGCGATGATGGGAGCATAGCCCAGGAGGCCGCCGAATTCCACCTTGTCCCCTACCTTCTTGCCGGGCACAGGGATCAGCCGGACGGCGGTGGTCTTGTTGTTGATCATGCCCACAGCTGCTTCGTCGGCGATGACGGCGGAGATGGTTTCCGCGGTGGTGTCACCGGGGACGGCGATCATATCCAGGCCCACGGAGCACACGCAGGTCATGGCTTCCAGTTTTTCGATGGTGAGAGACCCTTTTTCCACTGCCGCGATCATGCCCGCATCTTCAGACACAGGGATGAAGGCGCCGCTGAGGCCGCCCACGTAGCTGGAGGCCATCAGGCCGCCTTTTTTCACCGCATCGTTGAGCATGGCCAGAGCCGCCGTAGTGCCCGGGCAGCCGCAGGATTCCAGGCCGATCTCTTCCAGGATGTGGGCTACGGAATCCCCTACCGCCGGAGTGGGAGCCAGGGACAGGTCGATGATCCCGAACTGGGTGTTCAGCCGTTTGGCCGCTTCCTGGGCCACCAGCTGGCCCACCCGAGTGATCTTGAAGGCAGTCTTCTTGATGGTTTCCGCCACCACCCCGATGTCTTCCCCCCGGACCGCTTCCAGGGCGTGCTTCACCACTCCGGGGCCGGATACCCCTACGTTAATGACGGTTTCCGGTTCGGTGACCCCGTGGAAGGCCCCGGCCATAAAGGGGTTGTCCTGGACCGGGTTGCAGAAAATCACCAGTTTGGCGCAGCCCAGGGCATCCTGGTCCGCGGTGAGACGGGCGGTTTCCTTCACCACCTGGCCCATTTCCCGGACCGCGTCCATGTTGATGCCGGCCTTGGTGGAGCCGATGGCCACGGAAGAGCACACGATGTCCGTGGTGGACAGGGCTTCCGGGATGGATTTGATCAGGGTCCGGTCCCCGTGGGTATAGCCTTTTTCCACCAGGGCGCTGAAGCCGCCGATGAAGTTGACCCCTACGGCTTTGGCCGCGTCATCCAGGGCCTTGGCCAGAGGCACGTAGCTGTCGGTTTGGCAGGCTTCCCCCACCAGGGAAATGGGAGTTACGGAGATCCGCTTGTGGATAATGGGCACCCCCAGTTCCCCTTCCAGCTGTTCCCCCACCTTCACCAGGTCTTTGGCCTTGGTGGTGATCTTGTCATAGATCTTTTGGGCGCAGACCTTCACATCCGGATCCGCGCAGTCCCGGAGGCTGATCCCCATGGTAATGGTCCGTACGTCCAGGTTGTTCTGGGTGATCATCCGGGTGGTTTCCAGTACGTCTTTGATTTCGTAGAACATGGCTGGGCCTCCTTAGATCCGGTGCATGGCCGTAAAGATCTGTTCGCTCTGGACCCGGATTTCCAGACCCAGTTCTTTGCCCAGGGCGGTGGCCTTTTCCTTCAGGTCTTCCACAGAAACCTGCGCGTTGTCCAGGTCACCGATCAGAACCATATTGAAGAATCCGTCATCAATGTTCTGGTTGATGTTCAGGATGTTCACATTGTTGTCAGCCAGCAGGGTGCTTGCCTTGGCGATGATCCCCACTTTGTCCACACCGACGATAGTCATAACAATACGCATAAATAACAACCTTCCTCTCTTAGAGACTCCGGAATTGCTTGATCAGCTGGAGTTTACAATTTATTATACGATAAATTTTCACTGGCTTCAATGTTACTGAAGGAATCCACAAGGATTTCACGATTTTCCGCGGAGGGTGGAGTAAAGAGGGGAAGAGGGGGGACGGTCGGCTTCCGTCCCACGGCAAATGGTCTTGAACAGAAACGCAGCCCTCGCTGCTAACCCACCACCATTGCGCAGGCGCAACGGTCCCCCGCCCTTGTAAAGGGCGGATAAAAACCTCGGGACATAAAGTCCCTCGTTTTGAGGTACGCGCAATCCTTCGTTTAAGGGTATGCAGACTTACTGCCCTGGTGCCCTAAGCAATGGGCCGCTGGCCCGAGCATATATCCGCCCTTTTCAAGGGCGGGGGACCAGCCGTCAGGCTGGTGGTGGGTTAGCAGCGCCAGCTGCGTTTCTCCATTCCATTCCACTTACCCACCTCCCCATTCCGTACCATATGAAACAAACATTCCCACCCATAATGAGAAAATTATTCGACGAAATCCCCTGGCTGTGATATGATAGGGATACAGGATTTTACTGTCTATATTCAAGGAGGATGGATCATGCAGGAATACAAACCCGTTAAATCTGGGAAAGTTCGTGAAATCTACGATCTGGGCGACAGCCTGATCATGGTGGCTTCTGACCGGATCTCCGCGTTCGACCACATTCTGAAAAACACCATTACCGACAAAGGGGCCGTCCTGACCCAGATGTCCAAATTCTGGTTCGACTATACCAAAGACATCATCCCCAACCACATGATCAGTGTGGACCCGGCGGATATGCCTGAATTCTTCCGGACACCGGAATTTGCCGGCAAGAGCATGAAATGCCGGAAATTGAACATAATCCCTGTGGAATGCATCGTCCGGGGCTACATCACCGGCAGCGGCTGGGAATCCTACAAGGAAAACGGCACCGTCTGCGGCATCAAAATGCCCGAAGGGCTGAAGGAATGCCAGAAGCTCCCTGAACCTCTCTTCACCCCCAGCACCAAAGCAGAGCTGGGCGACCATGACGAAAACATCACCGAAGAACAGTGCGTCACCTACCTGGAAAAGATCTTCCCGGGGAAAGGCGCCGAATACACCAAGGCCATCAAAGACGCCACCATCGCCCTGTACAAGAAATGCGCCGACTATGCCTATGAAAGAGGCATCATCATCGCCGACACCAAATTCGAATTCGGCCTGAACGAAAAAGGCGAAGTGGTCCTGGGTGACGAAATGCTCACTCCCGACAGCTCCCGGTTCTGGCCCCTGGCAGGCTACGAAGCCGGCAAGAGCCAGCCTTCCTACGACAAACAGTTCGTCCGTGACTGGCTGAAGGCCCATCCCAACAGCGACTACCTGCTGCCCCAGGATGTAATCGACAAGACCATCGCCAAATACAAAGAAGCCTACGAAATGCTCACCGGAAAGAAGTTCGGAGAGTAATTGGAAAAAAGGCGCTGCAGAAGCAGCGTCTTTTTTTGTCAGCAGTCAATGGCCGAAGGAAACCATCTGCTAAAGGCAGATGCTGCTGAATGGAAACGCAGCCTTCGGCTGCTAACCCACCACCATTGCGCAGGCGCAACGGTCCCCCGCCCTTGTAAAGGGCGGATAAAAACCCGGGACATAAAGTCCCTCGTTTTGGAGTACACCAAGTTCTTCGTTTTAGAGTACACGGATTTATTGGGCTTGGTGCCCTGAGCAATGGGCGTCAGCCCGAGCGTATATCCGCAAGAAGGCCGGAATACTGGTCGAAAGCTGTAGGCTGCAATGGGCCCCAGGCCCGAGCATATATCCGCCCTTTTCAAGGGCGGGGGACCAGCCGTCAGGCTGGTGGTGGGTTAGCAGCGCCAGCTGCGTTTCCATTCAAAAAATTTGCCTGCAAATTTTTCCTTCGGCCCGCGGCCCCTGCTCTTCCCTCTTCACTCTGCACTCTTCACTACCCTTAGCACCCACTCCTGCACCGCCCGGGCGGTTTCCGGGTCGAAGGGGCGCCTGGTCCGGTTGTTGTTGGAGATCACCCGCAGGGCGGCAAAGGGAATTCCCATCCTTCCGGCGATATCCCCAGCTCCGGCAGTTTCCATCTCTTCGCACAGGGCCCCGGTGTTCGCCTCCAGGTCCCGGATGGTGTCCGGGCAGTCGTTCCACCGGTCTGCAGAAGCAATGGTCCCCAGCACCACCCGGCCCCGGGTGTAGGCCGTCCCCCATCTGTCCAGCCACCGGACTGCCTCCCGGTCACAGGGATGGAAAAAGGGCCGGTCCCCGGTGAACTCACTTTCCTTGCTTTCCCCTTCCAGGGCCGCCAGGTCCAGGTAAGAATCCTTCCCGTACCGGGACTGGAACAGGGCGTTCCCGTTGAACCACCGTTCCCCCACCACCAAGTCAAAAGGCTCCAGGTCCACCGGATATCCCCCGGCAGTCCCCTGGTTCAGCACCAGGGCAGGCTGGAACAGGGTGCAGCCAAGGGCCGTGGCGGCAGCTGCGGCGGCGGTGCCGATCCCGGTCCGGCTCACCACTGCCTGCTGCTTCCCCAGTTTCCCGGTCCAAAAAAGGAAATCCCCCTGACGGACTTCCTGGACGTTTTCCAGGGCCTCCCGGAGCACTGCCACTTCCAGCTCCATGGCCCCCTGCAATAAAACCGGCTTTTCCTGTTGGAGAAAAGCCGGTTTTTTGTTGCTCCCTGCCATCCTGTTACTCCAGGGTCAGGGCGAACAGGGTGTCCACCTGCACGGTCACCGTCAGGGCTTTGGGCGCCAGCTGGGTGGAAGCGGCGGCACTGTCCGCCATTTCCATTTTGTTCATCCGGGCCAGGAGCACCGGCTGGGCTGCCACTACGGAACTGGAGGGAATGCTGGCCTGCCGGAGCACGCCGAGACCTCTGCCCCCGGCATTGGCCACAGCCTGGGCGGTATACCGGGCGTTTTCCACGGCCTGGCCCAACAGCTGCCGTTTGATCAGGTCCTCATGTTGGAGGCCGAACCGGACTCCGTTCAGCCGGTTGGCGCTTTCCAGCCCCTTGTCGATCAGGGTACCCAGCTGGTCCAGGTTCTTTTCCTTCACTTCCCAGGCCCCGTACACCTGGTAGCCGGCCAGTTTCTGGCCGCCGTTTTTCGGATATTCATACCGAGGAGACACATTGTAGCTGATGGTGGCAATATCGTCCCGGGCCACCCCCTGGGCCAGCATGCTGTTGATGAATTTCCGGCTGGCTTCTGCCCCTGCCTGCCGGACTTCTTCCAGGGTGGCGCCCTGTTTTTCAAAGGCGAAGTTCACCGTGGCCATGTCCGGATCCACGGTTTTGCTGGCGGTGCCAGTGATCTGGATGGTGTCCAGAGGCTGGTCCGCAAAGGCCGGTGCTGCATGGAGACTGAAAGCCAGGACAGCTGCTGCCAGGAATGCTCCGATTTTTTTCATAGGATCACCTCATAAGAAAATTGTGAACATCGATATTATACCACACTTTTGCAGAAAAATGACCGGTCAGTCACAAGTTTCCTGTTGTTTTTGTTTTTCTCCGGCGGACTCCTCCTCCAGAGCCTTCTGCCAGGCCGGGCAGTCCCCGCTGATGGCCCCGTGGCATTCCTTCTGGCTGTGGCGCTGGGTTTCCACGATTTCTTCCGTTACATCCCCCAGGGTGATCCCCTTCAGATGATCCATGCACAGCCGGTCCAGTTCCCGGTACAGGGAATCGAACACGGAAGACATGCCGCTGGAGATGAAGCAGTTGTTCTCCTCGTTGCCGCTGCGCCATTTGGTATCCACGAACACCGTGCCCATGCCCTGGGCGATTTCATACAGGGAGACCTTTTCCAGTCCTTCGCAGGGGCAGTAGCCCCCTACATGGCCTTCCCGGGTGGTGATGATCCCCATTTTCTTCAGTTTGCCCATGATCTTCCGGACCCGGGCCGGATTGGTGCAGATGTTTTCGGCCAGTTCCTCGCTGGACGCCAGGCACCCCCGGTGGGACAGGTAGACCAGCGCATGGACGGCCACAATAAAATCACTTTTCATAATTGCTCGCAAAGCAGGCCGGACTGTGCCAGCCTGCTTCCCTCCTCTTGTATTCCTTTATTTTTCGTTGAGATATTCCTCGGCGAAATGAACGGCCACGGCCCCATCCGCTGCTGCGGTGATGATCTGGCGCACGGCCTTGGTCCGCACATCCCCTACGGCGAACACCCCGGGGACGGAGGTTTTGGTGTCTTCCCCCGCCACAATGTAGCCGTTTCTGTCCGTTTCCACCTGGCCCTTCACCAGGTCGTTTTCCGGCAGCTGGCCGATGGCCACAAAGAGCCCGTCCACCGGCAGTACGGAGGTTTCTCCGGTCTTCACGTTCTTCAGTTCCAGCCCGGTAAGCTTCTTGTCCGCCTGGAGCCCGGCAACCACACTGTTCCAGATGATCTCCACCCCAGCATCCTTCAGCCGCTGGAGATAGACGGGAGTGGCCCGGAGGGTATCCCGGCGGTGGATCAGGTACACCTTGCTGGCCAGTTTGGCCAGGTACAGGGCGTCCCCTACGGCCGTATTGCCCCCGCCGTTCACCGCCACCACCTTGTCCTTGTAGAAGCTGCCGTCACAGGTGGCGCAGTAGGCCACCCCCCGGTTCACCAGGCCGTCCTCCTGGGGGATCCCCAGTTTCCGGGGATGGGCCCCGGTAGCCAGGATCACCGTCCGGCCCAGGAAAGTGCCTTCGGAAGTTTCCGCCACTTTGGGGTTGGCGGAAAGGTCCAGCTTGGTCACTTCCGCATACACCGTTTCCGCGCCGGCTTTTTCCGCCCCTTCCTGCATCCGTTCTCCCAGTTCGAAGCCGTCCACCACTCCCGGGAATCCGGGATAGTTTTCCACATCGCTGGTGGTGGCCATCTGGCCTCCGGGAGAGAGTTTTTCCAGCACGGCGGTGGAAAAGCCGCTCCGGGCCCCGTAAAGAGCCGCCGTATAGCCTGCAGGGCCCCCGCCGATGATCAGGATGTCATAGACTTTGCTCATAATACCCCTTTCTCCTGGAGCCAGGTCTTCACCGCCGCCTTGGAAGGTGGGTTCACCAGCAGTTCACTGCACTGGCCGTTCTTCACCAGCATCAGGCTGGGGATGGTTTCAATTTTGTACTGTTCCGCCAGTTCCCGTTCTTCGTCGATGTTGACGCCTCCAAAGGAAACCTTGTCGGCGATTTCCATAGCCAGCTGGCCCAGAGCCGGTTTCAGCCGTTTGCAGTAGCCGCACCAGGGAGCGGAAAAGCCCACCACCATGGGTTTGCTGCTGTGGAGCACCTCTTTGTCAAAATTGTCTTTGGTAATATGTAAGAAATCCATAAAAATAACCTCCTTGAAGGACCCGTTGGGATCTGTGATACTGTAATTTTAGCAAATACAGTTAAGAAAGTCAAGAGGGGGATGTTGCACATAACGTGCAACATCCCCCTGGTCGGAAGTCAACAGTCATCGGACGAAGGAAGGAATCTGCAACTGCAGGTTCCTGTGAATGGAAACGCCGCCTCCGGCGGCTAACCCACCACCATTGCGCAAGCGCAACGGTCCCCCGCCCTTGTAAAGGGCGGATAATGAGTACTCGGGATTATGCACTTGTACTGAAAAAGCAATGGGCGTCAGCCCGAGCGTATATCCGCCCTTTTCAAGGGCGGGGGA